>Ga0081540_1001089_pt1 | contig 24100 bp, 21 predicted proteins | sample TabmetS2T1R1_FD_71024 | JGI IMG/M metagenome (GOLD analysis project Ga0081540, IMG submission 71024) | Tabebuia heterophylla rhizosphere microbial communities from the University of Puerto Rico - S2T1R1 | ecosystem: Host-associated > Plants > Roots > Rhizosphere ... | reverse complement strand
ATACCCAATCCGCCAGCGTTGCTTACCGCTGACGCAAGGGCAGGTCCCACCGCCCCACCCATAGGAGCCTGGATGATTGGGACCTCGATCCCGAGGCGCGTACAAAGAGTGGTTTTCATGCGGTACACTCCCAAATGTGCAAGCATGGTGAACCATCGATCGCCACCGTTCAATCGCAGTCGAGTAGGAGAGTCGGTGCGAATGGTGACCTTCGGAGGAGTAAGTCAGGTTCTGACACGACGCGGACCTAACCGCTGCCTTGACGAATGTCCGCTCTTTAAGGAAGAGCGGGGGGAGGTCTATTTATGACCCGGTATCAGCATAAAGACTCTCCTTGAACCCTGCGAAAGAGGTCATGAGTTTCTTCGAGCGACTGAAGACAGCAGCAGCAGCCGAGTGGCGGGCCTACACCGAGCACGCCTTCACGAACGGGTTGGCAGACGGTTCGCTCGCCGAAGCGGCGTTTCGTCACTACCTCGTTCAGGACTACCTGTTCCTGATCGAGTTTGCTCGCGCCTACGCGCTCTCCGTCTACAAATCGCCCAAGCTCACTGATATGCGCGAAGCGGCTGACGGCCTCTCGGCCATTCTCGACGTCGAGATGAACCTGCATGTGAAGCTCTGCGCCGGCTGGGGCCTGTCGGCCACCGATCTTGAACAAGCCCCACCGGCAGTCGAGATGCTGGCCTATACACGATACGTGCTCGACACGGGAATGCGCGGTGATCTGCTTGCACTCAAGGTGGCGCTTGCCCCCTGCGTGATCGGTTACGCAGAGATCGCGACGCGACTCGCCTCGCGACCCAATGCGCTCGCTACAACGAACCCATATCGCGTCTGGATCGCCGAGTATGCCGGTGCACCATATCAAGAGGTCGCGGCGAAAACGCAGGCGCACCTGGAAGGTCTTGCCGATCTCTACGCCACGCCGGCTCGTGAGGCAGAGCTGATCGCGATCTTCAAGGAAGCCACCCGGCTCGAAGCCGACTTCTGGGAAATGGGCTGGCGCGCAGATCCTTGAAAATCGCGGACCCTGTCCGCTTTGAAGGCATTGGGTCAAGGGAAGAACCGGACGCATGCGGCGATGCGGCTCACCCGGCCCTGTGGCCCGGTACGGTCCCGCTGAGATGACGCCGTACCTTGTAGGATCCCCATCGCGGTAATGCAAAAAGGGCGATGCTGGATCGGCGCCGCCCAACTACGTGATCCCAGAGTCGTTTGACCCATGCCACATGGCCCCTCACTCCCCTGCCTTCGGCCCGATGCATAGGGCGCACATAGCGTGGACGCAACGTGGTAGTCTTTCTATCGGAGGGAACGAGATCCTTAACCTCGTGGCTCAGATGCCCGGCGGAAGGATCCTCGATATCCTTCGGGCGGATGATGCCATGAACGCGTGGCTCGTCGTCATGACTATCCTTCTCGGGGTCGGCGCGCTGATCCTGCACCGATACGACGTGCGACGCGTCCCGATCTGGATCGCGTTCGTTTGGTTCGTGTCGGGTACGCTCCTGCTGGGTTACCGGAGCGAGCACCTGTGACCTCGCAGCCGAGCTTGCAGTCTGCACGTTAGCCCTATGATGCAGACAACGACGCGCCGTTTCGATTTCGGCATCGCTGGCGCCGTGACTTCGTGCCCACGTCTCAGCGGCTGCTTCCGAGTATTTGGCGACATAGAAACGTACAACAGCGCAAGAGACACCAGCTGTGGCCGTTTGGCTGAGCGCAATCAATGCTACAAAAGCTGGGATTGCTCGTCTCATCATCGCGATCCCCCCGTGACATTAACGCAGCAACTTCGAACGCCTCTGGTTCCGGTCACCACCGGTCTTGGGATGAAGGTGCGCATATCACACCGGCTAGAAAAAAATGGCACCCATCCAGCTCCGCCGTCCAGTCATTGGTAGGGAGCGCGGCGACAAATTCGGTCCGAACGTTTACAAATTATCTATAGAAACGCATCAATGATGCATTGATTTTGCGCGAGTGATTCCCGCGAAAATTCATTCGAACAAGCACTAAATTTTAACAACGATTCTCGCGGAAGCATCTTGCGATGCATGCAGGTTTCGGCCTTGAGAAGTTAGTGCCGAAGCGCCGCGACCGCATACCGCTTACGGGGCTGCTCCGATGCTCAACTGGCTGGTCGAGGAGAAGGGCATCGCGCCACATATCCCCGTGTTCGACAAGTCGAAGCGAGATGACGGTACGTTCTCGCGCAGCGACTTTCGATATGATCCGACCAGCGACGTCTGCCACTGCCCGAACGGAAAGCGGCTCGGAACGAGCGGCACCGTGCACGAGGGCAAGACGCTTCTGTATCGTGCGAGCAAGCTCGATTGCGATGTATGCCCGCTTAGACCGCAATGCTGCCCGAAAGACCCTGCGCGCAAGATCCCGCGCGACATCCATGAACAGGCCCGGGACGTCGCACGGTCGCATTTGTTAGGCCATTGCGCCTCGCGGGATTGACGCAAATCGGAGCGGTTCCGCCGGGCCAGACGATGGCAAGCCCGTCCGTACGCGATAGGCCCCTAGTTACCGATGCAAACCCGTCCCGGGCGGGGGTTAAATCGCAAGTTTCAGAGAAAATTCGGCGTGACGAAACCGGGTGTATCGGTCCCGCGCTACCGAGTCTGCAACTTTGTGCGCCAATCTACGATCTGTTTTATTCGTACGCTTGGCGATTGCGCTCAAAGGAACCGTCACGCCCGATGCGAGCCATGTCACCAGTGGCCTTCGCGGAATGAATGGTTATGGAACGGCGGTAACGCGGTCATTGACGACCATTGCCCTTTACAGCCGCGAAGTCGTCGCGATCAAGAGCTCCCGCATCCAGGCATGCGCGGCATTGCCTTCGTGGCGCGCGCTCCAGTGGACGCGTACGCTGAACGCCGGCACCGGAATTGGGAGTTCTCGCGCTTTCAGGCCGTGGCTTGCGGCAAAGGCGCGCGCGACCCGCGAGGCCGCAATCACCATAAGGTCCGTCTGCGCGATTACGTCGCCGACGCTTGTGTAGTTCGCCACGGTGAGCTTCGGTTTTCGCCGGATACCATGCTCAGCTAGTGCGTGCTCCATGGTGCGGTGACCGGTGTAGGGTGAAGCTATGGTGACGCGATCAAGCGTCTCGAATAGCCGGCGGGTCAGCCGCGCTCCAGCTTTTGGATGGCCGCGGCGCATGACCGCGACGTAGTGGTCGCGAAAAGCGGTGCGGTGTGCTGTACTTGCACAGATATCCGGCATGTTGCCGATGGAGAAATCGATGTCGCCGAGGTCGAGGGCGTTCGGAATCCGCTCTTGCGCGACCGGCACCGACTCGAGGGTGACGCCGGGCGCGACGGCCTGAAGCCGGCGCAGAATCGGCGGCAGGAACACCAATTCGCCGATGTCGATCATCGCGATCCGAAACCTGCGCTGCGAGTGGGCGGGATCGAAACTTGAGGGATCGAACGCGGCATCGAGAATGTCGAGGCCTTTGCGGATCTCGCCGTACAGCGCCAGCGTCTTCGCCGTCGGCGTCATGCCACCGTTCGATTTCAGGAACATGGGATCCCGGAGTTGGCCACGCAGCCGGCCGAGCAGATAGCTCGCGGTCGGCTGCGCGATGCCGAGTGCCGACGCTGCGCGCGACACGCTGCGGGTTTCGACCACGGCGCATAGCAGCCGCAGCAGGCGATGGTCGATGCCTTCGGTCACATTCTGCCTCATATCGATAAACTCGATAATTGATATATCTATCATCTATTTGACCAATGACGGAAACCTTTTAATCTCGACGGAATTGAGGACACCCAGCAGGAAGAACCGGCACCGCACAGGCGCAGGGGAAGCGAACGCACGGGACCATCTCAGGATGAGCCGAGACTGTCTTTTTGAGCAGCACGACGTGCGCCTGGGCTGTGGCGCGGTGCTGTCGCGCGTGGTCACCGCCTATCGCACGCGCGGCCGGCTCGCCGTCGATCGCGGGAATGTCATTCTGGTCGCGCATGGCTATACTGGCGGGCCGGACATGATCGACGACGAGGCCGACAACCCGGACAGCTGGAAAGAGCTGATCGGCCCGGGCAAGGCCATCGACACCGACCGGTATTTCGTGATCTGCCCGAACGTGCTGGGCTCGTCCTACGGCTCGACCAACGCAGCGAGCATCGACCCAGCAACCAACGGTCCTTACGGACCGCGTTTTCCGGAAGTTACCGTCGCCGACATCGTCGCCGGCCAGCACGCGCTGCTCGCGCATCTCGGCATTGATCGGCTGGTTACGGTGATCGGTCCATCCTTCGGCGGCGCGCAAGTGTTGCAATGGGGCGTGGACTATCCCGGCGTCATGAAGGCCCTGGTGCCGGTGATCACGGCGCCGACCATGCCCGGGCTCGACGTTGCGGCGCTCCAGACGGAGCTCGACGCGGTGCCGGACTATTTTCATGGCGACTATTACGGCCGCGGTGACATGGCCAAATATCTCGCGGCCAAGCGCATCAGCGGCATGCAGGCCTTTGGCGCCGATGCGGCGCTCGCGCAGCGCTTTCCCGAATCCGAGCCACGCCAGCGCGAGATCGTGCGGCTGGCCCAGGTCTGGGCGCGCACCTTCGATGCCAATTCGCTGTTGATCGTCGGACGCGCCATGGCCTCGTTCGATGTCCGCGATCGCCTCGGCCACATCCGCGCGCCGCTGCTCTATGTGCTGTCGCGCAGCGATCGGCTGTTTCCGGCGACGCTGGCGCCATCCGTCATGAAGATGATGAAGGACGCCGGTATCGACGCGCGCTTCTTCGAGATCGACAGCGATCACGGTCACTTCGCTTCCAGCACCGATGCGGCCAAGTGGGCCGGGCCGCTCCGCGCCTTCCTGGCCGAGATCGACGCTTAGACTGCACTCTGGGAGATTCCTCCATGATCTCATCCAATCATGCCGCAGACGTTGACGTTCCCGTCATAATCGCGGGCGCCGGGCCGACGGGTCTGCTGACGTCGATCCTGCTGTCGCGGCAGGGCATCCGCAACCTCGTGCTGGAGAAGCGCGAGCACATCAACGTGTTGCCGCGCGCCCGCGGCATCAATGTGCGCAGTGTCGAGATTCTCACCAATCTCGACCTCGGGGCACGGCTCGCCTCTGAATCGCTGCCGCCGTTATGGACCCAGCGGTTTGTCTACACCGAGACAATGGCCGGTGAGATCGTCGGTGTGATGCCGGGCAATATGGCTTCTGGCATGGTCGGAGGCTTCTCACCTTGCGACTATCGCGTCGCGGCGCAGGATCGGCTCGACCCGATGTTGTACGAGAAGGCGATCAGCTCTCCCTTGGCCGAGGTTCGCTTCCATCACGAGGTGACGGGATTCACCGACCACGGTAGCGCAATCGCTGTCACGGTGCGTACCGCCGACCGCGCCGAGACGGCACTGCGAGCGCGCTATCTGATGGCGGCCGACGGCGGCAGCAGCCGGCTGCGCGGCCTCGCCGGCATCGGTGAGGCGCATCATCAGACCTATAATTCCTTCGTCGCTGCATTCTTCCATGCCGATCTTTCCCGCTACACTGCAGGTCGCGAAGGTGCCTTGATCTGGACACTGGCGCCTGGCGTCGAGGGCGTGTTTCATCCGCTCGATGGAATGACAGCTTGGGCTGCGCATATCCAATTCAATCCGCAACTGGAAAATCCCGACAGCTGGACGCCGGAGATGGTCATCGAGCGGGTGCGCGGCATGATCGGCGCGCCTTTAGGTGAAGAGCCTGCGCTCGATCTGCACAAGCATTATCGCTACACGCTGACCGCATCTGTCTCCGAACGTTTGCGCGCGGGACGGCTGATCCTCGCCGGCGACGCCGCGCATCGCACACTGCCCTATGGCGGCTGGGGGCTCAACACCGGCATTCACAGCGCCCACAACCTCGCCTGGAAGCTCGGCGCGGTGCTGCGCGGCGAGGCGCCCGAGGCGCTGCTCGACACTTACGACAGCGAGCGCCGCGAGTCCGCACTGGTCAATTGCGAGTTCGGCAAGGTCAACGCCGGCTACGTGGCGAAGCTGATGATGGCGCTGAGGCAATCGGCAACGCCGGCAGAGCGGCGCGCTCTGATCGCGGCCTCAAGGCAATACGGTAACTGGACCGGACTAGATCTCGGTATTCACTATGACGGCACACAGGGGCCGGGCGCCTTCGTACCGGATAATGTGGCTGCGCCCGCAGTCGACAATCCTGTGATCGACTATGTGCCGCACGCCAAACCCGGTTGGCGCGCGCCGCATTTCTGGGTGAGGACCAGAGCCGGCGGTCATCGCGTTTCGACCATCGAACTGCTGGATGGCGGTTTTGTCATGCTAACGGGCTCCAAGGGCGAGGCGTGGTGCGAAGCCGCGCGAGAGCTCAGCGGTCCGCCGACCATAGCAGCTTATCGTATTGCCGCGGACGGCGATCTGGTGGCCGAACACGCGAACTTCTGCTTGCTCTACGGCATCGCGCCTGGCGGAGCGGTGCTGGTACGCCCCGACGGTCACGTGGCGTTCCGGGCACCGGACGCAGCTGCAGATCCGAAATCGGCGCTGCTGCGCGCGCTGGATCTGACCCTACGCCGGAACCACCGACATCAGGCGGAGGTAGCATGACGACCATCGATACGCACGAAACAAATCCGCATACGCGCACGCGGCTGAATGCCGTCGAGCGGCGGATTCTCGTCATCTGCTTTATTACCGCGATGATCGATGGCTTTGATACGCTGATCCTCGCCTTCATCGCGCCTTTGGTTGCCAAGGCTTTCGCGGCGTCCCCGGTTGAGATTGGCCGGCTGTTCGCGATCAATTTCATCGGCGCGGTCATTGGCGGCCTTGGCTTTGGGCCGCTCGCCGACCGATTCGGCCGGCGCACCATGCTGCTGGTCTCGCTCGCCCTTGCCGCCCTTTTCACTCTGGTTTGCTCCTTCGCGAATTCCCTGCCGGCGCTGATGGCGCTGCGCTTCCTAGCTGGCCTCGGCCTTGGTGGCGTCATCCCGATGATCATCGCGCTCACCGCCGAGAGCATGCCGGCTCCGCTGCGCACGGCGTCGGTCACCTGGATGTTTCTTGGCATTCCGCTCGGCGCCGTGGCCGGCGGCGCGATCGTGGCGGCGACGCTGAGCTATGGTTGGCAAGCGATCTTCGCCGGCGGCGGCGTCGCGGCCGCATTGCTCCTGCCTCTGGTGTGGTTTGGCCTGCCGGAATCGCTGAAGGCATCGACATCGCACGAGCGTAAAGTCGGCTTGTTCGCTTCCGTGCCGGCACAATTCGCAGAAGGACGTTTCGCCGCTGTGCTGTGCCTGTGGCTCGGTGCCTTCAGTGTCATTTCGTCAAGCTTCTTTCTGTTGAACTGGATGCCCTCGGTGCTCGCGGCGTCAGGTTTCTCGCCGCAGCGCGCAGCGTTCGGTGGCGTGCTGCTCAATCTTGGTGGCGTCGTCGGCGCGCTCGCGATCTCGATCGCCGTCCGTCGTGCAGGTCCGTATTGGCCGGTCGTTGTCGCGCTCGCCGGTGGCGGCATTTTGGTCTGGCTGCTTGGCCAGCGCGTCGGCGCCGATACCGGGCTATTACCTCTGGTATTCCTGGCCGGGATGGGCGTGTTCGGCGCTCAGCTCGCCATGCCGGCGATTGCGGCGGGGATGTTTCCACTCGCTGTGCGTGGCGCGGGCGTCGGCTGGGCCATGGGCGTCGGCCGCATCGCCTCGATTGTTGCGCCGGTGATCGGAGGTGTCTTGATCGCCGCGCAAATCCCGTGGCCAACTCTGTTTCTGATCGTGGCCACACCGGTGTTCATCTCGATGTTCGCGATCATTCTGACCGATCGCACACGGCCGGACCGGGCGGCCTAACCGGGCAGATCGGCGGTCAAGGCACTAACCTTCGCTTTCACGGTGTGTACGGCGGCTTCCTTCACCGGGCCAAAGCCCCGGATCTCCATCGGGAGCGCGGCGATTTTAGCAAGTTTGTCGCAGGTATCTGGACCTAAACACGGAAGCAATTGGCCGAGTAGTTGTTCGTACCAGTCGATCAGGCCGCGCTCCATTTTGCGCTCGCCGGTATAGCCAAACGCATCAAGCGGCGTCCCGCGCAGGAATTTGAGTCGTGCCAACAAGCCGAGCAGTGGGCCGATCCAGGGGCCGAACCGCCGCTTGAGCGGACGGCCTCGCGAGTCGAAACCGCTCGGCATCAGCGGCGGCGCGAGATGGTAGTTGACGGTGAAGTCGCCCTCAAATTCCTCTTGCAATTGCTCGCGAAAACTCCGGCTCGTGTGCAGACGCGCCACCTCATACTCGTCCTTGTAGGCCATCAGCTTGAACAACGATCGCGCTACAGCGGTGGCGAGCACTTCAGAACCGGGCAGGCGGTCGTGCTCAAGCGCGCGCACCTCATCGACGCGCTTCACGTAGCGATCCGAGTATGGCTGGTTCTGATAGCCACGGAGGAATTCGGCTCGGCGGGCGATGATGTCGTCCAGGGTCTCGGCCGTCGGGCTGGGGGTTTCCAGGCGGGATATGAACTCCGTGTCGACTGAAGCGAGCCGCCCGCAGGCGAAGGCCTGCTTGTTTTGCTCGACCGCGACATCATTCAGCTCGATCGCGCGCATCAAAGGATGCAGCGCGACGGGCACTAGACCGCGCTGCCATGCGGCGCCGAGCATCATCATGTTGGCGAATACGGTGTCGCCGAACAGCAGGCTTGCGGCGCGATTGGCATCGAAGCTAGTTAGGCCCTTTGATCCGACCAGCCGTTCAATATCCTTCAGCCGTGTCGGCACGGCGAGGCCGGCATCTCGATCGCGCACGACGTCGCCGGTCGGCATCTCCGCTGTGTTGACCACCGCGCGCATCGCCGGACCGTAGATCGTGGAGGCCTTGGCTGAGGAACTGACGACGACATCGCAGCCGATCAGCGCGTCCGCCGCGCCATGGTCGATGCGTACCTGGTGGATGGCTTCGGGTGTCGACGCTATCCGGATGAAACTCAGGACCGGGCCGAACTTTTGTGCAAAGCCGGTGAAGTCGAGCACCGACGCGCCCTTACGTTCGAGATGCGCAGCCATCGTCACAAGCGCGCCGATAGTAATGACGCCAGTGCCACCGACGCCGGTCACCAGCAAATTATAGGGTTTGTCGAGCGGAGGGAGTTGCGGCTCGGGAAGTCTTTGCACGCGCGCCAGCGCCTCGCCCGCCGATCCCTTCTTCTTGCGACGCTTCGCACCTTCGACCGTGACAAAGCTCGGACAAAAGCCGTTGACGCAGGAAAAGTCCTTGTTGCAGGTCGAGAGATTGATCTTGCGCTTGCGTCCGAGCGGCGTCTCCTTGGGTTCAACGCTGAGGCAATTCGATTCGACCGAGCAGTCACCGCAGCCCTCGCAGACGAGATCATTGATAAAGGCGAATTTTGGCGGATCGGCTGCCTGGCCGCGTTTGCGCCGCCTTCGCCGCTCGGTCGCGCATTCCTGCTCATAAATCAGAACGGAGACGCCCTTAACCTCGCGCAGCTCGCGCTGCAGAGCGTCGAGTTGGCCGCGCGCATGGAGCGTCGCGCCATCGGGAAACTCGCCGATGCTGAATTTGGCTGGGTCGTCGCTGACGACCGCAATGCGATTGACGCCATTGGCGCGAACCTCATGCGCAATAGCACGGACGCTGATGGGCCCATCGACCGGCTGTCCTCCCGTCATGGCGACGGCCTCGTTGAACAGGATCTTGTACGTGATGTTGGCGTTCGCGGCGACGGCCTGGCGGATCGCCATTGAGCCCGAATGATAATAGGTACCTTCGCCAAGATTCTGGAACACATGCGGCCGGCCCGTGAACAGCGAAGACGCTATCCAGTTGACGCCCTCGCCACCCATTTGGATCAGCGAAGTGGTGTTCCGATCCATCCAGCTGGCCATGAAATGACAGCCGATGCCGGCCAGCGCCTGCGATCCCTCCGGTACTTTGGTTGACGTGTTGTGTGGACAGCCTGAGCAGAAATAGGGCGTGCGGGTTGCGCCCGGCACATTGACGATCCGTGCCGGTGCCGGCTGCAGCGCCGCGGCACGTTGTTGCAGGTTCAGGCCGGGAAAGATCGCATCCAGCCGCTTCGCAATGATCGGCGCCAGAAGCCGCGGCGAGAGCTCGCCGATCCAGGGTACCAGCGGCTGATTATCCTCGTCGTTCTTGCCGACCATGCGCTCCGGCTTATGGCCGGGATAGTCGTAGAAATACTCTTTGAACTGGCTTTCGATGATGCCGCGTTTCTCCTCGACCACCAGGATCTCACGCTTCTCGCGGACGAATTCGAGTGCGTCGTGATGCGCGAGTGGCCAGACCATCCCGACTTTGTAGATATCGATGCCGAGGCGCCGACATTCCACCTCGGTCAGGCCGAGCAGTTGCAGCGCCTCCATCAGGTCGAGATGGCTCTTGCCGGTCGTGACGATGCCAAAGGTGGCGTCCTCGATGTCGTAGATGCGGCGGTCGATCGGGTTGGCCGCCGCAAATGCGAGCACCGCGTTTTTCTTGGCCTCCAGTCGTTGCTCGATCTGAGGGCCGGGCAGATCCGGCCAGCGATAATGCAGACCGCCGGCGGGCGCCTGGAATTCGGGCGTGGTGAATTGGCGGCGCCGCGGTAACTCAACCGACGCACAGGACTCGACGGCCTCCGAGACCGCCTTGAAGCCTACCCACATGCCGGAGAAGCGGCTTAGCGCGTAGCCATATTCGCCAAAGCTGAGATATTCGGCGACGCTGGACGGATTAAGCGTCGGCATGAACCACGCCATGAACGCGACGTCTGACTGGTGGGGCATCGAGGAAGAGACGCAGCCATGATCGTCGCCGGCTACGACCAGCACGCCGCCATGCTGTGAGGAGCCATAGGCGTTGCCGTGCTTGAGCGCGTCCCCAGAGCGATCGACGCCGGGCCCCTTGCCATACCAAAGGCTGAACACGCCATCGACTTCGCGCTTCGGATAGCTTTCCACCTGCTGCGAACCGAGCACTGCGGTGGCTGCGAGGTCTTCGTTGACCGCCGGCAAAAACTCGATGCGGCTTGCTTCCAGAAAACGCTTGGCCCGCCACAGTTCGAGATCGACGCCGCCGAGCGGGGAGCCGCGATAGCCCGAGACGAAGCCGGCGGTGTTGAGGCCATCGGCGCGGTCGCGATCGTGCTGATCAAGCAGGATGCGCACCAGCGCCTGTGTCCCGGTCAGGAGAACACGCCCGTCCGTTCGCCTGTAGCGATCGAGCAGGGAATAGGTGTCGAGATCATTACCTTGGAATGCGATCGGCTGCGCCATGGCCACGCTCCTTGGCTCGCGTGAGGTAGCGGCATTATCGACCCGGAGGGTTGGTCAGATTGTTCATTTTGTCCGGGTTGGTGGGTTATTTTGGTAGAAATATCGCAGTATAGGCTTATTGTCGGATGATTTATCCGGTTCGCGGAGATACCTATGCTCGATTCACAAGACCGGCGCTTGCTGCTGCGCCTGCAGACAGACAGTCGGCTGAGCAACCAGCAATTGGCGGATGAAGTCGGCATGTCCGCCTCCGCCTGCTGGCGCCGCGTTGACGCACTCGAAAAGGCCGGCGTGATCGCGCGCTACACCGCGCTGGTCGATCGCGAACGGGCGGGGTTTGCGATGTCCGCCATCCTGCACGTTTCGTTGGATCGGCATGAAGAGCGATTCGTCTCGCAATTCGTGGCGCGGGTGAAGCAGCGACCCGAGGTGCTCGAGTGCTTTGCGACGACCGGCGATGCCGATTACCATCTTCGCGTGGTCGTTGCCGATATGGCCGCCTACAACAGGTTTCTCGACGACTTCTTGTTCAAGATTCCCGGCATTCGTCACGTGCGGACCAATGTCGTCCTTAAGGAGATCAAATATGAGATCGCGCTTCCGTTCTGACGGCGCCGTTGCTGGACGTGACCCGCACCATGCCGATCGTGTTCGTGCTCCTCATAGACCCGGTCGGCGCGGGTTTCGTCGAGAGCCTGGCGCGGCCGGGCGGCAACGCCACCGGCTTCCTGATGTTCGAATATGGACTGAGCGGGAAATGGCTGGAACTGCTTAAGCAGATCGCACCAGGCGTCACACGCGTGGCCGTGCTTCGGGATCCAGCCATAGCCTCCGGGATCGGACAGTTCGGCGCCATCCAGTCCGCAGCGCCGTCGCTGGGGTTGGAGGCTAGCCCTGTCAACCTGCGCAACGCCGGTGAGATCGAGCGTGACATCGCCGCCTTCGCCCGCTCCTCGAATGGCGGCTTGATTGTGACAGCGGCCCCGAGGCTCCACTGTCACTCAACGCGAAAACTGAGCAGCGAGGAAACCCCGCATCTCCTGGACTGACTGGGCGGCCGCAGAGGGATCATATTTGAGCCAATGTCCGAAATATTCCCTGCCGTTGGCGAAGGCCGGAAAATCAAAAGCGTGATAGGCACCGGGGTAGACGACCAGTTTAACCGGTGCTCCCCTGTCGGCCCGTCGCTTCATCCAGAGTTCGCAGTCCCTCGCTGGCGTCCAGTCGTCGAGTTCGCCAATCAGGATCAATGTAGGAACGATGAGTTCCTCGGAAGCAACGCCGCAAAACGGGTAGTAGGCCACGGTGGCCTTGAACTTTAGACCCCGAGGGACGTCAAAGATTTCCGCCTGATGGTTCGACGCCAACTGCAGCGCAACCATTGCGCCCTGCGAATATCCAACGACCGCGATACGTTGAGGATCGACGAAGGGAAGATTGGAAAGATACGATAGAGCGCCTAAAGCATCACCTTGGCGGGCAAACAACAGGCCCGGCGTCGCTTGGGTGCAGGTGTTCTTGATGCCACGGGTCGCAAAGCTATCCAACACGAGCGACACATAGCCCCGTGCGTTGTACTTTCGCGCGTCCTCCGAAAGTTCATCGCATCCGTGGAGATATACAATGGCGGCAAATGGGCCATCGCCCTCAGGTTTCGATAAGTAGCCCTCAATCGTTTCGGAAGCAGCTTTCGGCGTTTCGCCACGCTCGCGCGCTAAGCGCTTCTGGAGTTGGCCGAGGTGAACGGGAGCACTTTCGAGCCTGACCAATTCTCCTGCCAAGGAGATGGCACTGGTGCAAAGGCATGCAAGGAATACTGCTAGACCGAAACATGCTTTGGCTCGTGTGCCCATTTTTCCTCCTCCGTCTTCGTAAACGAGGTCAACGTAGCAGGGGCGTGTCCATCCATCCACAGCGCAAGTCTCAGAACTGCACGGACGCTTATGGCCCCCTAAGCCGACGTGGCCGATCGGTTCACCGACGTCCGCTTCGAGGGGCACAGCAGACATAGCCTAGCCGGCGGCCGGGAACGTCTGCAGATGACCCTAGCGGCGCTTAAGAGCAATCCCTGATTGCTGCCTTTTCGCCGGGGGCGTCATGTAGCGGCGGATGCACTTGCAGCAAAACGGAGAGGGCGCGTTACAGCCGTAACGACAAAGGGTTGCGGCAAGATCATCTCGCATTGCGCGACCGATAATACGATGTCACGCTGTTGAACTTGCAAAGCCGTCGACGGAGATCCGAATCGATCGTCTGCATGTTCAAGTCACCACGGCTTCTCAAGGCCGTCGGAGTGGGCGAACCCCTGCTCCGACGTCACATCGTCATCGTCGCATCAAGTGATAGCTGAGCTCGCCGGGGTCGGTGAGATCGGGCACCTTCCAGCCGTCGAGGTCGTACTCTGCCATGCAGTCCTCGGCAAAGCCCTTGAAGCGGTCGGCATTGCCGGAGGCTTGCGCGCCGAACAGGCAGTAGCGGCGGATCTCTTCCGTCGAGCCGCCATAGTTGATCTCGTAGAGCTCGTGACGCCCGCCGAATTCGCTGCCCAGACAATCCCACAAAAGCTTGAGCAGCTTGACGCGTTCCTCTGCCTTGTAGCCGTTGGAGCCGCGCAGATAGCGATCGAGATAAGGACGAATCTCGCCATTCTTGAAGTCGCTGGCGTGACTGTTGAGGTAGATCAGGCCGGAGGCGACCGTTTGCTCGATCAGGTACTTCACCTTGGTGTAGGCCATGGTGGCGATGATCTGGTAGGAGTTGCCGGGATCCATGCTCGGCAGCACATAGTCGCCGATCCACGGCTTGGGGTCGCGCACCATGGCGTCCGACAGGCTCCAGAACAGGTTTCGCCAGGCGATGACCTCGCCGACATTGGCCTGCACGCCGCGATAGTCCTTGGTACCCGCCGCCTCCGTCGCCTTCAGCAACAGCCCGCTGATGAAGTCGAGCTTGACCGCAAGGCGCGTGCAGCCATGCACGACGAAACGCGGCAGGAAGCCGGTGCGCGGGAAGAAGTTGTTCGCCTTCTCGATGTCGCCATAGACGAAGACGTTCTCCCAGGGCACCAGCACCTTGTCCAGGATGAACACGGCGTCGTTCTCGTCGAGCCGGCTCGAGATCGGATAGTCGAACGGACTTCCCATCACGCTCGCGCTCATCTCGTAGGACGTGCGACAAATGAATTTCACGCCGGGCGCATTCGTCGGCACCATGAACACGACCGCGAACTTCTCGTCCTGCAGCGGAATGAGCCCGTGATGCGCGACGAAGGTGTAGTTCGTCAGCACCGAACCGGTCGCGACCACCTTGGCGCCCGAGACGATGATGCCGGCATCGGTTTCCTTTTCGACATGGCAGCAGACGTCGGCGACCTCGTTCGGCGGACGGTCGCGATCGATCGGCGGATGGATGATCGCGTGGTTGATGAAGGGCACGCGCTCCTGGCTGAACTTGTACCAGCGCTTGGCGTTGTCCTGATACGGCTCATAGAAGTCGGAATTGGCGCCGAGCGTGGCAAGGAATGCGGCCTTGTAGTCCGGCGCGCGCCCCATCCAGCCATAGGTGATCCTGGCCCATTCGGCGATGGCGCTGCGGCCGGCGAGCAGATCATCCGTGGTCTTCGGCGCCTTAAAGAAGGCGTGCGTCACGCTGCCATTGCCGGTGTCGGTCGGCAGCAGAAGCTTGTCCTTGCGCTTGTCGTCATGCAGCGCGTCGTAGAGGCGGGCGACCATGCGCGCGGTGTTGCGGAAGGCCGGATGCGTGGTGACGTCCTTGACCCGCTCGCCGTAGATGTAGACGGCGCGATCGTCGCGCAGTGAGTCCATATATTCCGCGCCGGTTTGCGGGCGGGTGACTTTGACGTTGCCCGTGTGCTCCGGCGGGACCGCCATTGCTGCGTTTTGCGCCTTGCCTGCCATCGCGTCATCTCCCCTCGACTCGTCAGTTGTTCGATTATCGAACCAATGTCCGTATTTCGAACTTAGCGTAACGATACGGCTGCCCTTGCGTCTTGGCAAGGGCACGGGCGGTCAGACAGTCATCGAGGAGACCTGCTCCGTGATGCGATTGAGTTCGGGAAGAAAGTGCTCGCGCATTTCGTTGCGCGTCGTGCGCGTCGAGTGCGTCGACAGATTGATGGCGCCGACAGCCTGTCCGCTCCGATCGAGCACCGGCACGGCGAGGGCGCGCAGGCCGCGCTCGAGCTCTTCGTCGACGATAGAGAAGCGCTGGGCGCGGTCGGCGCGGATTCGATCGAACAGCGCCTGGAGGTCGGTGATGGTCTGCGGGGTGTAGGACTCAATGCGCTGCGATTTCAGCCGACGCCAGATCTCGGCCGCATCAAGATAACCGAACATGATGCGGCCGAGCGCGGTGTGTAGCGCCGGCAGGCGACTGCCGACCGAGAGCGCCGCCGACATGATCCTGCGGGCCGGAACGCGCGCGACATAGACGATGTCATTGCCTTGCAGGATCGCCGCCGAGCAGGATTCGCCGAGCCGCTCGCTGAGCTCGCGCATCAGGGGCAGCGCACGGTCGATCCAGCTTTGGGTCGACAGGTAAGCGAAGCCGAGATCGAGAATCTTCGGCGACAGTGCAAACGACCGCCCATGCTGCTCGACATAGCCGAGCAGGGTGAGGGTGCGAAGCACGCGGCGGGCAGTGGCGCGCGACAGGTCGGTAACCTCTGCAGCTTCCGACAAGGTCATGGTCGGCCGCTGCCGGCCGAATGCGCCGAGAACCGCGAGGCCCTTGGCGAGCGTTGTCATGAATTCCTTGTCGTCAGGGTCGCTATTGTGGGGCTGCGGTGCGTGCGTCATTCGCGGGCCTGTTGACTCCTTTTGGGCTCTGACAGAGACTGGTCGACATACGAACGTATGTTCGAATATCGAACGCCGGCCCGTGTGTCAATCGATCCACGATGAGTATCCGGCGCATCCTGAGGGGAGGACGCGCAGATGACCTGCCACAAGATCAGCTCGACTCATCGTCATTCCATCGACCGCCGCACGCTCCTGAAATACTCGGCCGCAACCGGTGTCGCGCTGTCAGCTGGATTGAAGTCGCCGGCGATTGCGCAAGCGCGCCCGATCAAGCTCGGCTATGTCTCGCCGCTCACCGGGCCGCTCGCCGCCTTCGCGGAAGCCGACAACTTCGTCATCGCCAACTTCAAAGAAGCCGCGAAGGCGGGGATCAAGGTCGGCAACGCCACCGTGCCGGTCGAGGTCGTCGTCAAGGACAGCCAGTCCAATCCGAACCGCGCCGCTGAAGTTGCGAAGGATCTGATCGTCCAGGACAAGGTCGATCTGATGCTGGTGGCTTCGACGCCGGAGACCACGAATCCGGTGTCGACCCAGTGCGAGATCGAGGAGGTGCCGTGCATCTCCACCGTTGCGCCGTGGCAGCCCTGGTTCATCGGCCGCCAGGCCAATCCCGGTGGCGGACCGCCCGCGTGGGAGGGATTCAACTACACCTATCACTTCTTCTGGGGGCTTGAGGACGTCATCGCGGTCTTCACCAACATGTGGAGCCAGGTCTCGACCAACAAATCCGTCGGCGGGCTGTTTCCGAACGATGGCGACGGCAATGCCTGGGGCGACAAGGTCGTCGGCTTCCCGCCGGTGCTGGATAAAGGTGGCTACAAGCTCACCGATCCCGGCCGCTACCAGAATCTCACCGACAATTTCTCCGCCCAGATCGGTGCGTTCAAGTCGGCCAATTGCGAGATCATCACCGGCGTGGTGCTGCCGCCGGATTTCACCACCTTCTGGAAGCAGGCGCTGCAGCAAGGTTTCAAGCCGAAGGTTGCCTCGATCGGCAAGGCGATCCTCTTCCCCGTCGCCGTCGAGGCGCTCGGCAAGGATGGCAATAATCTCTCTTCCGAGGTCTGGTGGTCGTCTAACCATCCGTTCAAGTCGTCGCTCACAGGCATGAGCGCCAAGGATCTCGCCGCCGCCTATCAGGCCGCGACCAAAAAGCAGTGGACGCAGCCGATCGGCTTTGCGCATGCGCTGTTCGAAGTTGCCGTCGATGTGCTCAAGCGCACGCCGGCGCGCGAACCCAAGGCAATCGCCGCAACGATTGCGGCGACCAATCTCGATACCGTCGTCGGCAAGGTGCAGTGGGGCGGCGCAAACCTGCCGCCCTTTGCCGCCAAGAACGTCGCCAAGACGCCGCTGGTCGGCGGCCAGTGGCGGTTCAGGGACGGCAAGTATGATATCGTCATCACCGACAACAAGACGGCACCGGCGATCCCCGTCGGCGGCCAGATGGAGGCCATCGCCTGACCGCGCTGGCGACATCGCATGCTGTTGGAAGTCGCCGGCCTGAAGAAAAGCTTCGGCTCGATTGTCGTTGCCGACGATCTCGATCTCGTCGTCGCACCTGGCGAGGCGGTCGGCATCATCGGGCCGAATGGCGCAGGAAAGACCACGCTGTTCAACCTGATCGCCGGTGGCCTTGCGCCGACGGCGGGGCACATCCGCTTCGACGGCCGCGACCTTCTGGGTGTGCCGCCGCAGGGACGCTGCCGCGCCGGCATCGGCCGCACGCATCAGATCCCGCAGCCGTTCGAAAAACTCACCGTGTTCGAGAATCTTCTGGTCGGCGCGGTCTATGGACGCCGGACGTCCGAGCGCGAAGCGGCGCAATCCTGCGGCGAGATTCTGCAGCGGCTTGGCCTGCTCAGGCGGGCCGATAGCCTCGCCGGTTCTCTGACGCTGCTGGAACGCAAGCGCCTCGAGATGGCCCGCGCGCTCGCGACTGCACCGAAACTCCTGCTGCTGGACGAGATCGCCGGCGGCCTGACCGAAGGCGAATGCGTCGAGCTTGTCGCCACCATTCGTGACATCCGCAAGACCGGGGTTGCGGTCCTGTGGATCGAGCATGTCGTTCACGCCCTGCTCGCCGTGATCGATCGCCTCGTCGTGCTCAATTTCGGGCGCAAGATCGCGGAAGGTCTGCCGCGCGACGTGATGCAGCGGCCCGATGTGCATCAGATCTATATCGGCATCGAGGCCTGATGCATGCCGCTCCTGGAAACCCGCCAACTCACCGCCTTCTATGGCGACTTCCAGGCGCTCTTTGGCATCGACACGACCCTCGACGCTAGCGAGACCGTCGCTATCATCGGCGCCAACGGGGCAGGGAAGTCCACCTTCCTCAAAGCAATCGCGGGTCTCATTCAGGGCGAGCCCGACAGCGTCTTGCTGGACGGCGCGCCGATCGGCGCACGCCCCGCGGCCGAGATCGTCAGGCGCGGCGTAGCGCTTGTGCCGGAGGGCCGGCGGTTGTTTCCCTCGCTCACCGTGGAGGAGAATCTCCTGATCGGCGGCTATGGCCGCAAGCTGCCGGGGCCGTGGACACTCGATCGCGTCTATGCGCTGTTTCCAGTTCTCAGGGAGCGCCGCCATTCGGCGACGCCGACCTTGTCGGGCGGCCAGCAGCAGATGGTCGCGGTCGGCCGCGCCCTGATGTCCAATCCACGCGTGCTGCTGTGCGACGAGATCAGCCTCGGTCTTGCGCCGATCGTCATCGCCGACATCTACGCCGGCCTGCCGCGGATCAAGGCCGAAGGCACCAGCGTGGTGCTGGTCGAGCAAGACATTGTGCAGGCGATGAAGGTCGCCAATCGTGTCTACTGTTTTCAGGAGGGCCGGCTGTCGCTCACCGGCCGTCCGCGTGACCTTTCGCGCGAGCAGATCCACCGCGCTTACTTCGGCTCGTGACATGACCGGCTGGCTCGACGCATTGATTCAGGGCGTGCTGCTTGGCGGCCTCTATGCGCTGCTCGCGGCCGGGCTCTCGCTGATGTTCGGCGTGATGCGGCTGGTCAACCTTGCGCACGGCGACCTTATCGTGCTGGCCGCATTCGCGATCCTCGTCCTCGCAGGCAAACTCGGTCTCGATCCCTTCGTTGCGGTGCTCGTTGCGCTACCCATCCTGTTCGTCGTTGGCTTTGCGCTCCAGCACGTGCTGCTGAACCGCACCCTCGGTCGCGATCTGCTGCCGCCGCTGCTCGTTACCTTTGGCCTCTCGATCATCATCGAGAACGGGCTGCTGCAGCTCTTCTCCGCCGACAGCCAGCGCCTGCGCTCCGGCGCGATCGAGACAGCGTCGATCCCGCTCGGCGGCGGCATCGCGGTCGGTGTCGTCCCGCTGTTGACGCTGTTGTCTGCAATATCAATGATCGTGCTCCTCAATCTCATCTTTTACCGCACGCCGATCGGCCGAGCCTTCCGCGCGACATCGGACGATCTCGAAGTGGCGCAACTCATGGGTGTCGATCACAGGCGCATCTTCGCGGTAGCGATGGGGCTTGCTTTCGTCGTGATCACGATTGCGGCGCTCTATCTCGGACTGCGCGCGAATTTCGATCCGACCATCGGGCCCGCGCGCCTGCTCTATGCTTTCGAGGCCGTGATCATCGGCGGTCTTGGCAGTTTTTGGGGAACGCTCGCCGGCGGCATCGTGCTCGGGCTCGCCCAGACCATCGGCGCTCGGATCGATCCGGAGTGGCAGATTCTGGCGGGCCATCTCGCCTTCCTCGCGGTTCTCGTCATCAGGCCGCGCGGCCTGTTTCCCCGTGCGCAGGATTGAATGCGATGGACGAAACAGCAAGCCGTCCGGCGCAGACATTCCGCATCAAAACCGCTGGCCGCACGTCGCACGTTGCCGTGGTCGCCGCCATCGCCATCCTGCTCGTGCTGACGCTGCTTCCGGTGTTCGCGAGCCGCACGCTGATCCAGGATATGATCTTCCTCTTTTACATGCTGGCGCTGGCGCAGTGCTGGAACTTGCTGGCGGGCTATGCCGGGCTGATCTCGGTCGGCCAGCAGGCCTTTGTCGGTCTCGGCGGCTATCTCCTGTTCGCGCTCACGCTGGTCGGCGGCCTTAATCCCCTGCTTGCCATTCCGATCGCCGGCGTGATCGCGGCGTTGTTTGCGTTGCCGACCGCGCTCGTCGTATTCCGCCTGCGCGGCGCCTATTTTGCGATCGGCACCTGGGTTGTGGCCGAGGTCTATCGACTTGGCTTCGCGCAAGTCAAACCGCTTGGCGGCGGCACCGGCACGTCGCTTACGCCGGCTGTCACGTCGTCCGTGTCCGGTATCGAATGGGTCAGGATGCTGCTGGACGTGCGTACGCCGGCAGCGCGCGACATCATCTCCTATTGGGTCGCTCTGGCGTTGATGGCCGGTACGCTCGCTGCCGTGTATCTCATCCTTCGCTCGCGCCGCGGCCTTGCACTCGGCGCGATCCGCGACCACGAGACGGCTGCCGCGAGCGTTGGTGTCGACATCTATCGCATTAGGTTCGCTGTCTATGTTGCGACTGCTGCCATGACCGGCATGATCGGTGCACTGGTCTATCTGCAGAAGGCGCGCATATCGCCCGATGCCGCTTTCGCGGTGCTGGACTGGACAGCCTACGTCATCTTCATCGTCATCATCGGCGGCATCGGCACAATGGAGGGGCCGGTGATCGGCGCCATCATCTTCTATCTGATGCAGCGCTATCTCGCCGATTTCGGCGCCTGGTATCTCATTCTGCTGGGCGTGCTCGGAATTCTCGTGATGCTATTCGCGCCGAGGGGGCTCTGGGGCCATGTCGCCGAGCGTTATGGCCTGACGCTGTTTCCGACGCGGCGACGGCTCGTCGTCGATGGCTAGAGACGGCCAATCGCATCCAAACACTCGAGGATGGGTGAAACATGACCTTCGATTCCGGGTCGTCAGGAATATTTGTCGAGGCGCCGTTTCAGCAGCGTCAGGTGCTGCAGCAGGTACGACTGTGCAACGGGCGTCAATTCGCCAATCAGCGCTACCACCCATTCCTCGTGACGCCTCGCCATCCGGCCGAATTCCCTTGCGCCTTCCTGCGACAGCCGCAAACGGAAGGTGCGGCGGTCCTCGGAATCGACCTCACGGTGGATGTAGCCTTCGACCTCGAGCTTCTGCACCAGCGCGGTGATGGCGCCGTTCGAGACCATAAGAAGCTCGGATACCTCGGACATGGTCGCGCCTGCCGGCTTGCGGGTGAGCTGCGCCAGCAGGTCGAAGCGGGCCAGCGTAGTGTTGAACTCCTTGCGCAGCCGGGCGTTCAGCACCTTCTCGATCCGGGTGGCGCAGGAGAGCAGCCGCAGCCAGATGCGTATTTCGAGGTGCGCGCCGTCCGATTCATGCGCGGGCTCGACCGGTCGCGGCGGTTGCGCGCGTGCGCCCTTTTGGGATCGGGCCTTTCGTTTGACTCTGGCGTCCATGTCTGGCGTCTCACCGGGCTAGATGGAAATCGATCCGATGCTGGCTCCACCACAGACATACAGCGTCTGTCCGGTGACGAAGTCGGCATCCGGCGAACTGAAGAAGGCGACCGCGCGTGCAACGTCGCTCGATTTGCCGAGGCGGCCTAGTGGAATCGACCGCGCCAGCGTTCTGGCGCGTTCGGATTCCGGCGACATCACGCTCTCGAACATTTCGGTATCCGCGATCGGGCCGGGTGCGACGACGTTGACGGTAATGCCAAAGGGAGCAAGCTCCAGCGCCCAGGTCCGCGCCATGCCGATGATACCGGCCTTGGTGGCGGAGTAGACCGTGCGCGTGACCGCGCCGAGCGCGGCGCGGGACGACAGTAGGACGATCCGCCCGAAGCGGGCCTGCTTCATGTTCGGCAGCGCCGCCTGCGCTAGCGCAATCCCGGCGCCGAAATGCAGCTGCGCCAGGGCGCCGACGTCCTCGTCGGCGACCTCTTCCAGCGACTTGGCCCTGATCGCGCCGGCATTGTGCACGACATGGGTGATCGCGAATGTCGCGGCGATTTCCGCCGCCGCCTGCCGCGTCGCCGCCGCATCGAGCAGGTCGACCTCGCGCGAAGAGAGCTTTGGGTGGCTCCAGTCGGGCTTGCGCCGCGACAGCGAGATCACGTCATAGCCTTCGGCCAGCAGGCTGCGCGCGATCGCCGCGCCAATGCCGGTATTGCCGCCGCTCACGATCGCCGTGTGGTGGACCGCGCTCATCCTTCCTCACATGAAGAGCTGGATGTTGCCAAAGGCAGCATCGCAATTGATCAGGTCGACGCGCTTGAGTTTGATCCTGAGCTTGCCGTTTTCGACGCTGAGATGATGCGTGGCCCATGCCGCATAGAGCGTCTGCTCCTCCAGACGGGTCTCGACATAATGCATTGGCGTCCAGGTAACATAGCTGTTGGCGTCGGCGTCGCGCGAATCCACCTGCGGCGTCTGCAGCATATGATGGCAGCGGCTCTTCGGCTTCTGGCTGAAGGTCCGCGCGCCCTTGAGCCGCTCGACCCGGATCGAGAGCAACAGCTTGTCCTCGTACATCAGCGAGCAGGTCAGCCGCGGATCGGTCTGATTCCATTCCAGCGGCATCCAGTAGTAAGCGTCGTCGGCGTACAGATCGAGCCATTCATCGAAGCGCTGCTGATCGATCAGCCGCGCCTCGCGAACCACGAAGTCGACCAATTCCTGATCGGTGGGAACGGCGTTCCGCAGTGGAGCTTCCGCGACCATGCTCATGTCACATCCCCATCGTCATGAACTTGCTCCACGCCCGGAACTGGTGGCGCATCGGCCACTCGCTGGTGCCGTTGACCGCCACGTTGGTCTGCCCGGCTTCATCGGGACTGTAGAGCCGCTGCAGATTGACCCACTCATTGCCGTTCGAGTGCAGCCCCTCCTGCGCGCGCTCGTACATTTCGAGGTCGTCATGGCCGACGATGGAGGTCGGCGCATTGATGAGCCGGTTGTACATCAGCGTGCGCTCGAGCAGCATGTCGGGCGCATCGACGAGCTGGAATGTCCAGGATTCGACCAGCGTCTTGTTGGCCGCGATCGGCTTGAAATGCCGCAGCAGCTGGATCGGACCCTTGATCATGATATTGGGGAAATACACGGTGTTGTGCCGGTTCTCGCCGAGGATCGCCTTGGCGCGCTCCTCGCCATAGGCCGCCGTCATCTTCTCGAAATAGCTCGGCACCGCCGAATAGTCGGAATGGATCGAGTGATGCACGCCGGTATGGCCGTGGCCATTGTCCCAGATCCGGATGCCCATGTTCTCGAAGAACTCGTACGGGCTCATGAAGGGCGCGATGATCTCGACCGCCATCGGCTTCTTGGTGCCGGGCGGCGCCTTTTCCCAGACCTTGACCACGGTTCCGGCCGAGGATTCGTGCGCGACCATGGGATGGCAGGTATCGGTCTGGTTTTCGACCAGCATCTTCCAATTGCAATTGTGCATGTAGCGCAGCACGCCGCCGGAGACCTTGAGCTGGCCGACCGGCGAGCGGTCGATCATGTTGTCGAAGCTCGACAGGCTGTCACCGAAGAACTCCTCGAAGTCGAGGCCGCCGTCGTTGATCTTGGCAAAGACGAAGCCGCGATAGTTCTTCACATGACGCACCGGCGCCATTCCGCTCGCAGCGTGGCTCTGCTCGAAGCCGGTGTTCTCGTAGCCCTTCTTCAGAGGAATGGCGAGCAGGGAGCCGTCGGTCTTGAAGCTCCACGCATGATACGGGCAGCGGAAGAACTTTCCGGTGTTGCCGCAGGTCTCCGACGTGATGCGGGTGCCCTTGTGCGGGCAGCGGTTGTGCAGCACCTTGACCGTGCCGTCGGTGTGACGAACAAGCAGGACCGGCTGCGTGCCGATCGTGGTGCCGAAATAGTCGCCGGCGTTCGGGACCTGGCTGTCGTGGCCGACATAGATCCAGCTGTTCGGGAACATCTGCTCCATCTCGAGCCGGAATACTTCCTCGTCGACATAGACGTCGCGGTGAACTTCCTGGTCGCGGACCAGGGCCCGGATCGCTGCGGCA
>Ga0081540_1001088_pt1 | contig 24101 bp, 22 predicted proteins | sample TabmetS2T1R1_FD_71024 | JGI IMG/M metagenome (GOLD analysis project Ga0081540, IMG submission 71024) | Tabebuia heterophylla rhizosphere microbial communities from the University of Puerto Rico - S2T1R1 | ecosystem: Host-associated > Plants > Roots > Rhizosphere ... | reverse complement strand
TACTTCGGCACCGGCGCGGACGCGAGCCATCCGAACCAGGGGCTGTCCCAGTGCCACGGCTGCGCCACCGAGGACGTGGTCACGCCGCACGCCTCCTTCCTCGCGCTGGACGTCGCGCCGCAGCAGGCCTTCGCCAACATCACCGCGCTGCGCAACCGCTACCCGGGCGTGTACGGGGCGGACGGCTTCTTCGACGCGGTCAACCCCACGACCGGCGCGGTCGGCCACCGGGACCTGGTGCTCGACCAGTCGATGATCATGGCGGCGCTGGACAACGCGCTGCGCGATCGCGCGCTGCAGCGCGACTTCGCGCGCGATCCGGTGTCCTGGGCCGCGCACACGTACCTGTCGATGGAGACGATGTCGATCACCGGATGACGGGTCCGCGCCAGGTTTCGTCAGGCAGCGGGCCGCTCCGGCAGCGGGCCGATTGCGTTCGGGCTAGGCACCGCTGCCGTAGGGGCGGGTGAGCAGCTCGAGCAGGTGGCCGTCGGGGTCCTCGAAGTAGACGCCGCGGCCGCCGTCCCTGGTGTTGATCACGCCGGCCTGGCGGCGCCCGGGATCGGCCCAGTACGGCAGGTCCTGCTGGCGGATCCGGCCGAACGCGGCGTCGAACTCCTCCTCCCCGACGAGGAAGGCGTAGTGCTGGGCGGTTATCGCGCCGCTGGTCTCGGCGAAGTCCAGGGACACGCCGTTGTCGGCTTCGACCACCAGGAAGTGGGCGAACCTGGTGGCCGGGGCCAAGCCGAGGATGCCGGTGAGGAACGCCGCCGACCGCTGCTGGTCGCGGCACGACACGATGGTGTGGTTCAGTTGCACGCTCATGCCGATGGGATACCCGGTGGCCGGGGCCATTGAGCAGGATCAGCCCGACTGTATCCCGCTAGGATCCGAACGGAGGCGCGCCGCATAGCCCTCGCATTGTCTAGTATTTCGATATGAATAAAGGAGATCTGTCGATGCTGCTCCCCCGGCCCGATCAGGGCGTTGTCGCCGCCGAACCGCCCGGCACCGGCCCCGGGTACTGGGCGGGGGCGCCGTGCGCGGTCGCGGGCGACGGCGAGATCTTCCTCGCCTACCGGCTCCGGCGGCCCATCGCCCAGGGCCGCGGTTACGCGGTGGCGGTGGCGCGCTCGGCAGACGGGGAGCGGTTCGAGACCGTGGCGACCATCGGCAAGGACGCCATGGACACCGAGTCACTCGAGCGGCCGGCGCTGGTCCGCACGCCCGGGGGACGCTGGCGGTTGTACCTGAGCTGCGCGACCACGGGGACCAGGCACTGGCGGGTGGAAGTGACCGAGGCCGCCCACCCGGCCGAGTTCGACGTCAGGAACCGGCAGACCGTGCTGCCCGGAGACGCCAAGACCGGCGTGAAGGATCCCGTGATCGTGCACCATCGCGGCCTATGGCACCTGTGGGCGTCCTGCCATCCGCTGGACGACCCGCTGCAGACCGACCAGATGACCACCGAGTACGCGACCAGCGCCGACGGCCTGACCTGGACATGGCACGGCACCGCGCTGAGCGGGACGCCGGGCCAGTGGGACTCCCGCGGCGCGCGGGTCACCGCGGTGCGCTTCGAGGGGGACGCGGTCACGGCCTGGTACGACGGCCGGGCCAGCGCCGCGGAGAACTACGAGGAGCGGACCGGGGTCGCCACCGGTGCCGACCCGGCCGCGCTCACCGCCGTCAGCGACCGGCCGCTCGCCAGGTCGCCATACCAGGGCGGCGGCCTGCGGTACCTGGACATCGTGCCGCTGCCGGGCGGGCGGCAGCGGCTCTACTACGAGATGACCAGGCCGGACGGGTCGCATGCGCTGCTCACGGAACTGCGCTAGGGGTACCCTTCGGCTCCGGGCGGCCGTTCCTGGCCTGGCCCTGACCGGCCGGACGACCGCCGACCATGCCGCCCGAACGTTCCCGGGGCAGGATCCAGTCCTGGAAGCTCTCGCCGAGGACCTGCTCGAGCAGCCGGATGTCGGACTCGAACCTCGGGATGAGCCCCTGGCGCTGCTCCCAGCTCAGCGGCTGGCGCTCGCGGCTGTGCCGCTGGAGGAAACGCTCGAGCGGGCCGGTCAGGGTGGCCGCGGTCAGGCCCGGGACCAGGGTGCCGAACGCGCTGGCCGCCCGCTGCGCCGCCGACACCGCGCGGTGCCCGAGGGTCGGTTCCGGGTGGGAGGTCACGTTCTGCCGCGGTATCTCGGTCAGCACGTGCTGTTCCACGCCGAGGAATCCGCAGATCCGGTCCAGCGTCTGCGCGGGCTCGTCGACCAGCCGCCGGTAGCGCAGCACCAGCACCTGCTCGCGCGGGAACAGCGTGAACAGGTACTCGAGCTGCTCGCCGTACCGGCTCAGCCCGGTGTAGTGCCAGAAGCTGGCCCAGCCGGCCGCGATCCGGCGCTCCTCCTCGGCGCAGGCGCGGAGGAAGTCGCCGACCGGCTCCAGGCCCGCGGACCACAGATGGGTCCAGTTGGAGTGCGCCCGTTCCACCGGGTCCCTGAGCACCACGATCAGCCTCGCCGCGGGGAGCGTCTCCCGGATCCGGCGCACCGCGGCCCGGTCGTACAGGTAGAGCGGGGTCGACTCGCCGCGCAGCGTGCCGGGCGGCGCCGGGTCGAACAGCGCCTCGTAATCCGGCCTGCGCCAGACGTGCTCCCGGTAGGTCAGCGCGTCGCCGGGCCCGCCCTTGGCGGGCGGCGGACCGTCGGTGAGGAAGTACTTCGGCTCCTTGACCGCCGACATGTAGAGCCCGGGATGCCGGGCCAGCGCCGCGTGCAGCGCGGTCGTGCCCGCCTTCGGGGCACCGATCACCAGGAAGTCGGGCATGGACACCGGGGCCTCCAGGGGAAATTTATAGTCAATAATTCCGATTAGTTTAGTAAGAAATCCCCGTATAGATAATCCCTACCCCGCCGGCATCCGTCAATCGCCGGGACGGAGCAGTTTCGGGCGGGTCGATGTGGGGTTGGTCACGCTCGAACCGACCCGATGGGGGTCAAGGCTCGCGGCGGGGAGCGGCTACGTTGGCCTCGTGAAGGCGGTCGTCTACTCCAGGTACGGGGCCACCCCGGTGCTGACGCAGGCGGCCGACCCGGCCTGCCCCGCCGACGGGGTGGTCATCGCGGTCGGCGCGACCGGCGTCTGCCGGTCGGACTGGCACGCCTGGAAGGGCCACGACCCGGTGGCGCTGCCGCACATCGGCGGGCACGAGTTCGCCGGGGTGGTCGCGACGGCAGGGCCCGAGGTGCGACGATGGCGCGCCGGGGACCGGGTGACGGTGCCGTTCGCCTGCGGCTGCGGCCGGTGCGAGCACTGCCTGGCCGGTGACGCCCAGGTGTGCCCGCGGCAGACCCAGCCGGGGTTCACCGGGCCGGGCTCGTTCGCCGAGTTCGTGGCCGTACACGCGGCCGACGCCAACCTGGTGGCGCTGCCAGCCGCCCTGGACTTCGTCACCGCGGCCTGCCTGGGCTGCCGGTTCGCCACCGCGTTCCGCGCCGTCACCGCGCACGGCCGGGTGCGGCCCGGGGACTGGCTGGCCGTGCACGGCTGCGGCGGGGTGGGCCTGTCCGCGGTGATGATCGGCGCGGCCCTGGGCGCGCGCGTGCTGGCCGTCGACATCTCCGCCGCGGCGCTGGCGCGGGCCCGCGAGCTCGGCGCGGAAGCGGCCGTGGACGCGGGTACCGGGGGCACGGCCAGCGCCATCGTAGAGATCACCAGCGGCGGGGCGCACGTCTCGATCGACGCGCTCGGCTCGCCTGCCCTGGCCGCGGACTCGGTGACCGGCCTGCGCCGCCGCGGCCGGCACGTCCAGGTCGGCCTGCTGCCGGGCGACCCGGTGCCGCTCCCGATGAACCTGGTCATCGCGCGCGAGCTCGAGATCTACGGTTCGCACGGCATGGCCGCCCCCGACTACCCGGCCATGCTGCGGATGGTTACGGACGGCACGCTCCGACCCGGTCGGCTGGTCGGCGAGGTGATCGAGCTCGGGCAGGTCGGGCGGGCCCTGGCCGCGATGGACGAGCCAGGCTCGGGCGCCGGGATGACGGTGGTCAGCCCGGCCGGATGAACGCGTACAGGCCAGCCATGGCCAGGCCGAGAGCGAGCAGCGCCGGGGCCAGCAGCCGCGGGCCGGCGGCGCCGAGGAGGAGGCCCAGCCCGGCCGGAATCGCGGCGCCACCGACGGCCGACGCCGCCACCTGCAGGCTCACCATCCTCGTCGTCCCGGTGGTCAGCGTGAACAGCGGGAAGACCGGAGCCGCGGCCAGGCCGAGCAGCAACAGCCCGGCGACGGCCAGCGCGTCCGAACCGGGCCCGGGAATGGGTCCGGGAAGGGACAGCGCCATCAGCGCGGCGCCCAGCGGCACGCCGGCCACCGCCACGGCCAGGACGCGGGCCGCGCCGAGACGTTCGGCCACCGGTCCCAGCACGACCCGGCCGACGCACATCATCGCCCAGTAGGCCGCGACCGCGATGCCCGCGGCCGCGGGCGGCAGGGCCCGCCCGGAGGTCAGGAACAGGTAGCCCCAGACGCCGGCGCCCGACTCGATGCCGGTCTCGACGGCGGTGAAGGACAGCGCGCCGAGAGCCGCGCCCGGCGCGGCCGTATATGCCGGCGGGCGCGCCGGGCCCGGACCGGGCTCGGCGGCGGGGAACTGGCCGCCGCGACGGGCCAGGACGAGCACCCCGCCGAGGGCGGCCAGCGCGAGCGCCATCACGCCGTAGGTCTGGCGCCAGCTCCGCCCGGCGCTCAGCAGCGCCGTGACCAGCAGCGGCCCGAGGGTGGCGCCGAGGCCGTAGCTGGCGTGCATCCAGTTGATGTCCCGGGCGCCGAAATGCCGGGCGGCGTGGGCGTTGAGAGCGGTGTCGAGCGCCCCGAACCCGACCCCGAACAGCACGGTGCCGGCGGTCATCACCCACATCGACGGGGCGAGGGCCTCCGCGGCCAGGGCGAACGCGATCAGCAGGGTAGACGCCGCCACCAACGGGCCGGCGGATAGGCGGAGGCGGCCGGTGACGGCGCTGGAGACGACCGAGGCGGCGATGCCGGGGACGAGCAGGATGCCCAGCGCCCCGACCGGCTGGCCGAGGCTGAGCCGGATCGAGGGCCATAGCAGGCCCAGGGTGGAACCGGGCAGGGCAACGCTCAGGTACGCCACGCAGGCGAGCAGCAAGGCAGGCACGGTAAAGGCCTTCCTGGTCAAGGATGAAATCGCCGTGCCGCGAATCGAGGGCAGCACGCGATGACGGACTGGTTCTCTCGTCAGCGCGTGCGGGGTTGCCCGGGCACCTCAACTCCTCGAAGGCCTGTTCCTGCCTAAACGCAAGGGTAGGCGGGTAGGCAGGCGGACGGAAGGCACACTGCGAAGGGATCACCGATGGCAGACAACATCTACTCGATCAGCGAGATCGTCGGCTCCTCCACCGAGAGCATCGACGACGCCATCAGGGGCGCGGTCGGCCGCGCCTCGAAGACCCTGCACAACCTCGACTGGTTCGAGGTCACCGACACGCGCGGCCGGATCGAGGACGGCGGCAGCCTCCGTTTCCAGGTCACGCTGAAGGTCGGCTTCCGGCTGGACGAGCGGCCAGCCTGATCCGAGCAGGGACATGCGGCAGGATAGGCGGCATGGCCCGATCCGCGCCACGGCATGACCGCGACGCCGGCGGCCCGGCTGACCTGCTGGCCGCCAAGGCGGCCCTGCGCCAGGAGGTGTGGACCGCGATGCGCGCGGCGAAGGTGGCCCGGTTCCCCGGCGCCGCCGGGCGCATCCCGAACTTCACCGGGGCCGAGGCCGCCGCCGAACGCCTGCGCTCCGTGCCGGCCTGGCAGGCGGCCGGCACCGTGAAGTCCAACCCGGACTCCGCCCAGTGGCCGGTGCGGCAGCGCGCGCTGGAGGACGGCAAGACCGTCTACATGGCCGTCCCCCGGCTGGCCGAACCCGAGCCGTTCTTCGCCCTCGATCCGGCCCGGATCAGCGACCCGCCGCGCAAGGCGTCCTCGATCAGCGGCGCGACCCGGTCGGCCCAGCGGGTCACGCTGGCCGAGTTGTCCCCGGTCGACCTGGTCGTGATGGGCTGCGTCGCGGCCGGGGAGGACGGCGCTCGGCTCGGCAAGGGCGGCGGGTTCGCCGACCTGGAGTTCGCGCTGGCTACCGCGGCGGGCTTGATCGGACCGCACACCGTCTGCGTCACCACCGTGCACGAACTCCAGGTCTGCGCGGCCGGGGCGATCCCGTTGACCGGCCATGACGTTCGGCTGGACTTCATCGTCACGCCTGAGCGGGTGATCGACTGCCGCCTTGACGCGCCGCGCCCGGCGGCGAGCATCGACTGGGACGACCTGACCGAGGAGAAGATCGCGGCCATCCCGCTGCTCGCCGCCCAGCGTCGGCAGGCTCGTCAGGAGGCAGACTTAGCCCGCGTCCGCCTTCATCGGTGAGCCGAACCGGATCACGTTGCCGTCGGGATCGACGAGCACGCCCTCATGCTGACCCCATTCGGTGTCCTGCGGCAGCCGCACCTCACCACCGGCCGCGAGCCACGCCCGGGCCAGCGCGTCGGCGTCCTCGACCAACAGGTAGGCCGTGGCCCGGTGCTTTCGCGTATCGAGGTCGGGCTCCACGCCGAGATGAATCTCCGTGCCGTCGAAGGTGAGAAAGCCGTAGCCGCCGCCCCGCCACTGGCGGGTACCGAAACCAAGCCCGCGGTAGTAGGCAAGCGCGGTGTCCAGGTCACTGACCGGGAAGATCGGCGCTATCCGGGTACGCGTCGAGGCGTACAGCTCGGGACGGCGGTCGGCCAGCAGGTCGTTGCGCCCGGACAGGCGCTTGTCCCTGGCCCGGGACAGGTCGCAGGCGGCGGTGAGCACCGCGGGCCGGTCGGCGAGCACCGGCCCGGCCAGCGTGTAGCCCTCCGGGCTCGCGATGAGCGAGCCGCTGATCCAGGACACGCCGCGCTCGGCCCGGCACCGGTCGGCCACCGCGACGAACACCCCGTTGGCGGCCGCCGCGGCCTGCGCCTTGACCACCTCGGCGGGCCGCTCCCCCTCGGGCCAGCGGTAGCCGGGCCAGTTCACCGGGGCCGCGATGAGATCGGCGCCGTCCAGGGCGGCCAGCCGGGTCCACTCAGGGAACTCCAGGTCGTAGCAGACCATCACGGCGACGCGCCCGGCCTCGGTGTCCACCGTCGGCAGCGCCGCGTCGCCGGGAGTGAAGACGAGCTTCTCGGAATCCCACAGGTGCGCCTTGCGGTAGACGGCGCGAGTGCCGGACGCGTCCACCAGGGCGGCGCTGTTGTACAGGCGGCCGTCGGCGCCCAGCTCGCAGAAGCCGCCGACGATCACCAGCCGGTGCCGGGCAGCCAGCTCGTGCCACTGCCGCAGGGTGGTGCTGTCCGCGGCGGGCGCAGCCAGGCCGCGGGCCTCGGCGGCCGGGTCGGCGGCGTCGAAGACGTAGCCGGAGTCGCACAGCTCGGGCAGGACCACGAGCCGCGCCCCCGCGGCGGCGGCCTCGGCGACCGCGTCCGCGGCGGCCTGCCGGTTGGCGTCCGGCTCGGCCACGGTGATCGCGAGCTGGGCGACCGCTATCAGGGTGGGGTCCACTATGCGTGCTCCGTTCGCCGGGATAGGACTATAAGACAGCATCCTCCACTAGGAGCTGAGGAAGAAGAGGCGCATAGTGACCGGAAACGCGGATGTCGTGGTGGTAGGCGGCGGGCACAACGGGCTGGTCGCGGCGGCGTACCTGGCCAGGGCCGGGCTGACCACGGTGGTGTGCGAGCGCCGCGCAGTCACCGGCGGGGCGGCGGTCAGCGAACATCCGTTCGGCCCTGACTACACCGTGACCTCGCTGTCGTATGTCGTCTCCCTGCTGCCGCCGGACCTCGTCCGCGACCTGCGCCTGGAGCAGCACGGATACCGGGTGTACCCGCAGGGTCCCTACTTCGCCCCCCGGGCCGACGGGCGCTACCTGCGGCTGCCGCACGACCCGGCGTGGCGGCACGCGGAGATCGCCAAGTTCTCCGCCGCGGACGCGGACGCCTATCCCCGGTACGAGGAGCACCTGGCCGGCATCGGCCGGGTGCTCGGCCCGCTGTTGCACCAGATCCCGCCCCGGCTCGGGTCGCGGCGGCCGCAGGACCTGCTGCGGCAGGCCCGGCTGCTCACCAGCCTGCGCGGGATCGACGAGCGCGGCGCGGTGGACGTGACGCGGCTGCTCACCGGCAGCATCGCCGACCTGCTCGAGGGGTACTTCGAAAGCGACGCCATGCTCGGCCTGCTGTCGGTGTCCGGCGTGATCGGTACCTGGGCCGGCCCGCGCTCGGCCGGGACCGCCTACGTGATGCTGCACCACCACATCGGCGAGACCGACGGGGCGGCGGGCGCCTGGGGCTTCCCGCGCGGCGGCATGGGCGGCGTGTCGGGCGCGCTGGCCCGGGCCGCCCGGATGTTCGGCGCGCAGATCAGGACCGACGCCGAGGTGGCGCAGATCCGGACCTCCGGCGGCCGGGTCGCCGGGGTCACGCTGGCCAGCGGGGAGGCCATCGACGCACCGCTGGTCGTCACCACCGCGCACCCGCAGATCTCGTTCCTGCGCCTGCTCGACCCGGCCGAACTGCCCGCCGAGTTCGTCGCCGACATCCGCGGCTGGCGCAGCCGCAGCGGCACCGTCAAGATCAACCTCGCGCTGGACCGGCTGCCGGTCTTCACCAGCCACCCGGAGCCCGACCCGCAGGTCTACGGCGGCACGATCGTGCTGGCGGAGTCGCTCGATGACATCGAGACCGCGTTCCAGCAGGCCGTGGCCGGTGAGCCAGCCACGCTGCCGTTCGCCGACATCTGCATCCCCAGCGTGTTCGACGACTCACTGGCGCCGGCCGGCAAGCACATCATGTCGATGTTCACCCAGTGGGTTCCGTCCGGCTACGCCGATGCGCCGCACGAGGCTGAGCTCGAGGCCTATGCCGACCGGGTGCTCGCCCGGGTCGAGAAGGTCGCGCCGGGGTTCACCGCCTCGGTACTGCACCGGCAGGTGATCGGCCCGCACCGGATGCAGGAGGAGTACGGGCTGGTCGGCGGGAACATCTTCCACGGGGAGCTGTCGCTGGGGCAGATGTTCCACGCCCGGCCCGCGGCAGGCTACGCCGACCTGCGGACGCCGGTGCGAGGGCTGTACCAGGCGGGTTCGGCCACCCACGGGGGCGGCGGGGTCACCGGCATCCCGGGACGCAACGTGGTGCGCCAGATTCTGGCCGACCGCCGCGCCGAGCGCTGGCGCCGCCGCGTCAGCCGCCCCACCCGTCCCTCCAGCACCGCGAAACCCTCAACCCAGGCCTAGCGGCGCTGGTTAGCGGGTGCGGCTGCGGCTGGCCTGCTCGGCCGCGGCGCGCGTGTGCGGGTGGTCCGGTCCCAGCCTGCGGCTCAGGTAGGGCAGCATGGCGCGGAATTCCTTCGCGGCCCCGGCATGGTCTCCGCGCTCGGCCATCTCCCTGGCGATGCTGAACCAGAGGGTCAGGGTGACGGGATGGTCCAGGCCGAGCCTGCGCTCCAGGTGCGGCAGCACCGCCCGGAACTCATCCTCCGCCCCGGCGTGATCGCCGCGCGCCGCCATCTCCTGCGCGATGCTGAACCGGGTGGCCAGCGTGTCGGGGTGATCCGGGCCTAGCCTTCGCCGCAGGTCGGGCAGCATGCCACGGTACTCGGCCTCGGCCCCGGCGTGGTCGCCGCAGGCCGACATCTCCTGCGCGACGCTGAACCAGGTGATCAGCGTGTCCGGGTGATCCAGTCCCAGCGCCTGCTGCCGGGCCGCGAACACCTCGCGGAACTGCTCATGCGCCCCGGCGTGGTCGCCGCGCGCCGCCATCTCCTGGGCGACGCCGAACCGGGCCGCCAGCGCGTCCGGGTGATCCCGGCCGAGCCTGCGCTCCAGGTGCGGCAGCACCGCCCGGAACTCATCCTCCGCCCCGGCGTGATCGCCGCGCGCCGCCATCTCCCTGGCGATGCTGTACCGGACGATCAGCGTGTCGGGGTGCTCAGCGCCCAGCGTTCGTGTCCCCACCGCCAGCACATGCCGGAACTGTTCTTCGGCGCCGGCGTGGTCGCCGCGCGCCGCCATCTCCTGGGCGACACTGAACCAGGTGGCCAGCGTGTCGGGGTGATCCGGCCCCAGCGTCCGTTGCCGCGCCGCCAGTATGTCCCAGAACTCCTCCTCGGCCGCGGCATGCTTTCCGCCGGACGCCATCTCCTGCGCGACGCTGAACCAGGTGGCCAGCGTGTCGGGGTGATCCGGCCCCAGCGTCCGTTGCCGCGCCGCGAACACACGCCGGAACCGGTTCTCCGCCTCGCCGTGATCGCCGCGTACTGAAATCTCCTGAGCGACGCAGAACGAGGTCGCCAGCGTGTCCGGGTGATCCCGGCCGAGCGTCCGCTGCCGCGCCGCCAGCACCGCGCGGAACTCGGTTTCGGCCGCGTCGTGCCTGCCGCGCGCCGACATCTCGCGCGCGACGCTGAACCGGGTGGCCAGCGTGTCGGGGTGGTCCGGGCCCAGCGTCCGCTGCCGCGCCGCCAGCACGATCCGGAACTCGTCCTCGGCCGAGGTGTGCGCTCCGCGCGCGGCGATCTCCTTGGCGATGCTGAACCGGGTGGCCAGCGTGTCCGGATGCTCCGACCCGAGCATCCGCTCCCGGATCGCGAGCACGGCCCGGAGCTCGCCCTCGGCTGCGGTATGTTCCCCTCGCGCCGACATCTCCTGGGCGAGGCTGTACCTGGTCGTGAGCGTGTCCGGATGCTCTGGGCCCAGCACCCGCCGCTGGTCGGACAGGGTCTGCTGGTGCAGCACGACGGCCTCGTCCGAGCGGCTGGCCTCCTGGCGGGCCGCTGTCTGGCTGGCCCGGCTGGCCAGCGCGTCCGCCTGGTCCAGCCCCAGCTTGCGCTGCTGATCGGTCAGGGCCCGCTGGTGCAGCACGACGGCCACATCGGAGTCGTACCGCTGGAGCCCGGACGCCGCGCGCAGGTCGTCGGCGAACTCCCCGCAGGTGAGATAGCGGTCTTCGGGCGTCTTGGCCAGGGCGCGCAGCAGGACGTCGTCCACCGCCGCCGGGAGATCCTGCCGCCGCGACGTCAGGCGGGGCGGCGGCTCGGACATGTGTGCGTACAGCACCGCGAGGCCCTCGTCCCGGAGGAACGGCGGCTCGCCGGACAGCAGCATGAACGCCGCGCACGCCAGCGCGTACTCGTCCGCGCGCGCGTCCACCGGGTGGCCCCGGATCTGCTCGGGCGCACAGTAGGTCGGCGTACCCAGGAAGTGCCCCGTTCCGGTCTGGGTCGCCGACGCCTGCCCGCCCTTGGTCAGGCCGAAGTCGGACAGGTACACGTGATCGGGCCGGCCGGGCCGCGAGTCGACGAGCATGTTGGCGGGCTTGACGTCACGGTGCACGAGACCGACGGCATGGGCGGCGTCCAGGGCCGAGGCCACCGCAGAGATGATCGCGGCCACCCGCGCGATGGGCAGCGGGCCCAGCCTGCGCACCAGCGTCCCCGCGTCGCCGCTCGGCACATATCGCATGGCGATGAACAGCACGCCGTTCGCGTCGCCCGCTTCGTACACCGGGATGATGTGCGGGTCATCCACGGCCGCGGCCGAGCGGGACTCACGGATAAAACGGTGGCGGAAATCGTCATCCGCCGCCAGCGTGGGCGAAAGGATCTTGAGCGCCACCTGCCGTGGCAGCCGCTCGTCCTGGGCCCGGAATACCACTGCCGTTCCGCCGTGGCCTATCTGCTCCTCCAGGCAATAACCGGCGATTCGCGAGCCGGCCGAGAAATCGGTCAGGAACCTGACGGCTCCCGGCGTTTCATCGCCCATCGCGGCCCCCGGAACGGCCACCGGGGCTGACGGCAGGCGGTATTAAAAAATGCTGCCAAGTCCCGGCCACGTGTAACCCCCTCGCGATTACCCACTCAGGCCCCGATTTACATCAGCCGCGGTTCCGGTTCACAAAGCTAGCACGATGGCGGAAGATCCGGCCCGATACGCCGGATCGATCATGGCCGCGGCCGGGTAACCGCGTAATCAGCGGGACGCGGGGGTCCCGCTCGACGCGCGCGCCAGGGAGGCGACCCGCTCGAAGGAGCCGAGACGGTCGGCCGGGTCGTAGACCATGGTGGTGATCATCAGTTCGTCGGCCCGGGTGGCGTCGACGAGGTCGGCGATGCCGCGCTGGACGGTGTCCGGCGCGCCGACGATCTGGGTGGCCAGGCGGTCCTCGACGAACGCGCGTTCCATCTCGCTGTAGGGATAGGCCGCCGCCTCCTCGGGGGAAGGCAGCGGGCCGGGCCGGCCGGAGCGCAGCCGGAGGAACGACAGCGCGCCCGAACCGGCCAGGAAGCGGGCACGCTCGTCGGTCTCGGCGCACACCACGGCGGCGGCGACCATCGCGTACGGGCGGTCGAGGACGTCCGACGGGCGGAAGTGCTTGCGGTACAGGGCCAGCGCGGGCAGCGTGTTGGCCGCGCTGAAATGATGCGCGAAGGCAAACGGGAGGCCGAGCAGGCCGGCCACCTGGGCGCTGTAGCCGCTGGAGCCGAGCAACCACATGGCGGGCAGGTTGCCGCGGCCGGGCACCGCGGTGATCTGCGCGAACGGATGATTCTCCGGCCAGCGGCCGGTGAAGAAGCCGAGCAGGTCCATCAACTGGTCGGGGAAGTCGTCCGCGGACAGCGCCTCCGGCGAGCGGCGCAGCGCCGCCGCGGTGACCTGGTCGGTGCCCGGGGCGCGCCCGATGCCGAGGTCGATCCGGCCGGGATGGAGCGCCTCCAGCATGCCGAACTGCTCGGCCACCACCAGCGACACGTGGTTGGGCAGCATCACTCCGCCGGAGCCGACCCGCATGGTCGTGGTCGCGTCGGCGATATGGCCGATCAGCACGGGCGGCGCGGAACTCGCGATGCCGGGCATGTTGTGGTGCTCGGCCACCCAGAACCGCCGGTACCCGAGCCGTTCGGCGTGCCGGGCCAGGTCGATGGTGGCGCGCAGGGCCTGCGCCGCGGTACCGCCGTCCGGCACCGGGGCGAGGTCGAGAACGGACAGGGGTACGGGCCCGGAGTCCCGCGGGCCGAGGGTCAGGGCCGTATCATCCACGACTTGTCCCAACCCCGCGAAGCTGCGCATTCTTCCGCCGCCTGCCGTTAGGCTGCTGCTGCCCACTCCCCTGCCGCGCTACCGGCTACCCGCGGTGGTCGGTCCGGCGCGGGCCTGACCCGCTGCCGTAGGGCTGGCCGGCCAGGTTCCAGCTCCACGAGATCTCCGGGGTGATCCGCATGTACGCGCCGGGCCCGAACATGCCTTCCCGTTCGATCAGGTCGGCCGATCCGTAGACCCGCAGGCCGCGCGGCGTCCACGGGTCGGTGGACACCAGGTCGTCGACGACCAGCGCGACCTTGGCCTGGCCCGCCTTGACGTTGAGGAACTTCCTGGTCCGCTCCGGCGCCCGCCCGCCGACGTACAGGTAGGTCCCGTCGAACTCGAACCCGACCGGCGCCACGTCCGGCTGCCCGTCGGGACCGACGGTGGCGATCCTGGCCAGCGGCTGAGACCGCAGGTAGGCGGCTTCTTCTTCGGTGAACGCCATGGTCTGTCTCCGTCCGGATCTGATAGTTCGTGTCGATTACAATAAACGTCACGAACATCTTTATTCCGAACGGGCGGGGTGATCCGCATGGGCAGGGGCGGGGAGCATCCGGCGGCGGAGGGGCTGATCCGGCTGTCCGCCCGGACGCAGTCCGTGTTCGCCCGGACGGCCGAACGCCACGGGCTGCCGGCCGCCCAGGCCCGGCTGCTGTGCATGCTGGCCGCCGGGCCGCGGCGCATGTCGGAGCTGGCCGGCCTGCTCGGCATCGAGAAGGCCGCGCTCACCGGGCTGGCCGACCGGGCCGAACGCCGCGGCCTGGTCGCCCGGACCGCGGTGCCGGGCGACCGGCGGGCGATCTCCGTCGCGCTCACGCCGGAGGGGCGTGAGGTGGCGAGCGCGTTCCACCGCGACGTCTCCGCCTCGCTCGACCGGCTCACCGACGTGCTGCCACCGGGGGAACGCGAGCAGTTCTGCCGTAGCCTGGCCCGGGTCACCATGGCTAGAGAGCTAGCTTGACGGTTGGCCTGACAACCGCGCCGCTGCCCGCAGGCGTCCCTGCAACCCGGCGGCGCGCTACGCGCGGCTGGCTTCCTCGCGCTCGAGGCGTTCGGCGGTTTCCCGGGGGTCGTGGATCGTGGTTACCTCGCCGGGCGCCATGCTGGTGTGGTGCTCGATGGTGTAGAAGCGCAGCGCGTGCCCGTCCGGATCGAGCACCTCAGGCAGGATCCAGCCCATGCTGGCACGGTGCACGCCGGCGTGGGGCTGGCCGAGTTCGTCCAGCCCGCGGGCGAGCCGGTCGATGGCGGCCTTGTCCGGCACGCCGATGGCGAAGTAGTCGAAACCCGCGGCCGCGCGGGCCCGGTCCGGGTCGAGCCGCAGGGCGAGGTCCGGGCCGCCGGCCGGGTGGGCCAGCCCGACGCCCATCAGCGTGCCCTGCTCGACGAACTCGACCTGGACCTGGTAGCCCAGGCGGCTGCGGTACCACTCCAGGGACCGGGCCAGGTCGGTGACGGGCAGCTTGAGATGGTGGATTCCGGCCAGGGTCGGCGCGTCAGCGCCGGAAGTGCCTGAGCCGGTGCCTGAGTCGGTGATGGTCATGTCCCCCTCCAGTGCAGTGCTTTCTTACTCGTTGCAGTTATACTGCAATGTATGACTTCATACGTCAACCCCATTAGTGAGGGTGCAAGCCTGCGGCAGGCGCAGACCGCGCTGACCGAGCAGCGGATCCTGGCCGCCGCGACCGAGTTGTTCCTTGCCGACGGCTACGTGGCCACCACGCTGGAGGCGGTGGCCCGGCGCGCCCGGGTGGCGGCGCGCACCGTGTACGTGCGGTTCGGCACCAAGGCGGCGCTGTTCAAGCGGGTGGTCGACGTGGCCATCGTGGGCGATACCGAACCAGTGGACGTGCTGGGCCGGGACTGGATGATCGAGGCCATGACCGCCCCGACCCTGGCCGGGCGGATCGCCGCCGGGGCGGCGGCAGGGCGCCAGATCATGGAGCGCACCGGGGCGCTGTTCGCCGTGGCCCAGCAGGCCGCCGCGGTCGAGCCGCTGATCGCGGCAGCCTGGCAGGAAGGCCGCGAGCAAACCCGGCACGGGCAAGAGGTGTTCTGCACCAAACTGGCCGACGACGGGCTGCTGCCCGCGGGCATCGACCTGACCTGGCTCACCGACACCACCACCGTGCTGGTCGCCGCCGAGACCTACCTGCTGGTCACCCGCATGCTCGGCTGGGACCTGGACACCTACCAGGCCTGGGTCGCGGCCACCTGGACCCGGCTGCTGGCCAGTTAGTGGTGGACGGCGGCGAGGAGGGCGGCGTAGGCCCGGACCAGCGCGGCATGCTCGAGCGGCAGCAGATCGCTGTCGGGCTGGCAACCGTCGGCGACCCACTGGTCGGACAGCTCCATCGCCTTGGCCCGGTGGACCGCGGCGGGCCGGACCGCTTCTTCCGGCTCGTCGTAGAGGAAGCAGTAGAGCCGGACGAGCGATTCGACCAGCTCGTCCGGAGTGCAGCCGAGCTCGTGCTGGAGCTCCCGGTGTACCCGCCACCAGTCGACCTCGAGTTCGGCCGCCTTGGCCGGGTTGGACGGCTCGCCGTAGGTGAGCCGCACCAGGGCGTAGAACCGGCGCATGCAGGCCCGGGCGCGCTTGGGGTGGTTGTCGGGATACGGCGCCCACAACTGGTTGGCGCGCAGTACCAGCCAGGCGCCGTGCAGCGTGCGGAACCAGTCCATCCCGAAGCCCAGCCGGACCAGCCCGATCGAGGCGCGCAGGACCTGCGGCCATTGACGCAAGTAGTATCCCACCCACGCGCGATACTCCAGGTCGGCGAGCTGGAGGGGATCGAAGGACCGGAGCCGCGTCGGCGTGCCCGTGCTGATCTTGCCAGTGCCCATGAGCTTCCCTCTCCCCTGTCCGCCGGCATGAACTTGCCACTCGCGGCACGCTCCTGTCAACTACCTCCAGAACGGCAGCGGGGCAACCGCCCGGTGCGCGGTCAGGCCCGTGCTCGCGTCGACCTCGACCACCCGCACCGCGGGGCCGTGCAGGTGCGCGTCCAGCCACGTGGCGTCCACGAGGACGTCAGACCGGGTTTTCATCATGGGCTCCTCGACGATTGAGCTCGGTCACCGCGGGGCGGGGCGAGGTGTCTACGCACAGGCGGAAGATGTCCGGCCGGTGGTAATGACCGACCGGATCCATGTGACGGCGAGCTGTCGCGACGGTCCGCAGGTCAAGGTCTGCGATCAGGGTTTCTTCGCGCTCGCGGACCGGGCCCGCCAGCACCGAGCCGTCCGGCGCCACGAGGACGGTGTTGCCCTCTTCCAGCCACGGACCGTTCTGCTCGAGGTAGCCGGGGGCGAGCAGGCGGTCGCGCGCGGGGAAGCCGGCCGGCACCTGGTCGGCGTGCAGGACCGGGTTGACGCCGACGACGAACATCCGGTTCTCCCGGGCGAGGTGGCGCATCGTGGCGATCCAGCCGTCGCCCTGCGCCAGGGTCGGGGCGAGCCATACGTCGACACCCTGCGCGTACAGGTGGAACCTGGCCAGCGGCATGTAGTTCTCCCAGCAGATCAGGCCGCCGATCCTGGCCCGGCCGGCGTCTACCACGGCGAGCGTGGATCCGTCGCCCATGCCCCACACAGTCCGTTCGGCGCCCGTGGGCATGAGTTTCCTGTGCCGACCGGCCAGTTCTCCGTCCGGGGCGAAGTACAGCACCGTGTTGTAGATCGTGGCGCCGTGCGCCTCGCGCTCGTCCACGCCGACCACCAGCCACACCCCATGCTCGGCCGCGATGGCGGCGAGGCGGTCGCTGGCGGGGCCACCGACCACCACGGCGTTCCGCGCCAGCAGGCCGAACCACTCCTCGTCCCCGTCCCAGATCGGCTGGGTGTCGATCCAGAGCGGCGTGCCGGGCACGAACACCTCGGGGAACACCACCAGCTGCGCCCCCTCGCGGGCGGCCGAGCCGGTCAGCGCGGCGACGCGTTCGATGGTGGCGTCGCGGTCCATCAGGACATAGCTCGCCTGGACGGCGGCTACCCGCAGCACGGTCATGACTCCTCCTCGAGTGAGACCGCCGCGCGGGGCGACGTGTCGACGATCAGGCGGAAGACGTCGCTGCGGCTGTAGTGGCCGACCGGATCGAACTGCTGGCGGCTGATCTGAGCCCGGGTCGTGTCGATCTCGGCGTAGAGCACGCCTTCCTCGCCGGTCAGCGGGCCCGCCAGTATGTCTCCTTCCGGGCCGACGATGACGGTATTGCCGCGGGACAGCCAGTCACCGCTGTCGCCGTACAGGCTGTCGCGGCCAGGCAGGTCCGCGGGCAGGTCGGCGGCGCTGATGCAGGAGGTGACACCGATCACGTAGGTGCGGCCCTCCCGGGCGATGTGACGCAGGGTCGGCACCCAGATCTCGGAGTTGTCCCAGGTAGGCGCCAGGTAGACGTCGATGCCCTGGGCGTACAGGGCGGCCCGGGCCAGGGGCATGTAGTTCTCCCAGCAGATCAGCCCGCCGAGCCTGCCGAATCCGGTGTCGACGACCTGCAGGGTCGATCCGTCGCCCGTCCCCCACACCAGGCGTTCGCCGCCGGTGGGCATGAGCTTGCGGTGCCCGGCCGCCAGCGTCCCGTCCGGGGCGAAGTGCAGCAGGGTGTTGTAGATGGTGGAATCCCGGTCGTCGCGCTCGTCCACGCCCACGGACAGCCAGATCCCGAGCCTGGCCGCCGTCTCGGCGAGCAGGTCGGTGGCCGGGGAGCCGACCACGACCGCCTGGTCGAACAGGCGGGCATACAGGGCGGTGGCGTCGGCGTCCCACGGCCGGGTCCGCCACACCCAGTCCGGGTAACCGGGCACGAAGGCCTCGGGGAACGCGACCAGGCGGGCGCCCTCGGCCGCGGCCTTGCCGGCCAGCGTCACCACCTTGGCGATCGTCTCGTCGCGATCGAGCAGGACCGGAGCGGCCTGCACGGCCGCCACCTTCACCGGGTCCACGACGCCTCCTGAAGAAACCCGGTCAGCAGGTCGTTGACGACCGCCGGCTGCTCCATGGTGACCATGTGGCCGGCACCCGCGACGACGTGGTAGGCGGCACCGGGAATGCGCCGGGCCAGCACGGCGGACATCTCGCGAAAGCCGGGCACGTCCCGCTCTCCCACGGCGACGAGCGCCGGTACGGCGAGGCCCTCGAGCACGTCGATGGGCCGCCGGGTCTCACGATGCGGGTCCTGGCCCAGCCAGTGCTGCCCGGGGTAGCCCGCCACCATGGCCGTGAGCGCGGCGGCCAGGTCGGGCCGCTCGCGCGCGGCGGCGAACAGCGGGTGGGCCAGCCAGGCTTCGCGGCCCGCCTGGACTCCGGCCGCCTGGACCCGCCGGGCGACCTCGTCCAGGGCCCGGGCCGACTCGGGGTCCCAGGGCACGCCGTCCAGCACCGCGTCCAGCAAGGCCAGGCCGCGGACCCGGTCCGGGGCGGCCAGCGCGGCCTGCAGCGCCACCCGGCCGCCGAACGACAAGCCGGCCAGCATCGCGTCGCCGATGTCCAGGTGGTCCAGGAGAGCGACGAGGTCGCCGGCGTGGGTGTACGGGACGCCGGAGTCGAGCGGCCCGGAGGCGCCGAACCCGCGGCAGTCGTAGCGCACCACCCGGAACCGGGCCGCCAGCGGCCCGATCTGCGGATCCCACATGCGCATGTCCAGGCCGAAGCCGTGGATGAGGACGACGGCGGGGCCGTCCCCGGCCACCTCGTATACCAGCCGCGCGCCGGGACGTTCCAGGACGGCGGTGACGCCGCCCGGCAGCTTCACGTGATCGGTGATCATGTCCGTCATGGTGGCTCGCGGGCCGGGGCGGCGGCATCGGTGCGCGCCCCCAATCAGGACGGGGGCCGGCTACCCATCTAGCCCGGCGGAATACCCAGCTAGCTGCCCCCGCCGCAGGCCGGTCTTGGACAGCAGGCTGGCCACGTGCTTCTCCACGGTGCGCGGCGACAGGAACATCCGCTCCGCGATCTCGCGATTGCCGAGGCCCTGGGCGACCAGCCTGAGCACGTCCGCCTCGCGTTCGGTCACGCCCAGCGCGCGCAGGGGTCCCGGCAGGTCACCGTCGCCGGCCGGGCGCGGTACCGGCGCGCCGACCCGGCGCAGCAGGGCCCGGCAGGCGGCCGCTACCCGGTCGTCCCCGCGCGCGGCGAAGTACGCGGCGGCCTCCCGCAGCCAGGCGACCGGCTCGCCCCAGCCGTCGGCCAGCGCCGCCTCGGCGGCCAGGCGTCGCGCGTACTGCCGGTACCAGGCCACCAGCGGTCCCATCTGCCGGTCGGCCGCGGCGAATGCCGCCTCGGCATCGGCCGTCCGGCCCTGGCGGCCGGCCGAGATCGCGTCGGCGTAGCCGAGCAGGGCCGCGACTACCAGGTGCCGGGTGCCGTGGGCGGCCCGGACCCGGGCCGCGGCGTCGGCCGCGTCCCGGCCGAGCAGTGCGCCGAGCAGCGGCCAGCACCCGAGGAACGGCGGCGCGATCGTCGCCGGCGAACTCAGCAGGAGCCCAGCCCCTGTCGTCATCCGCGCGTGCGCCGTGTCGAGGTCGGCGGCCAGCAGGCAGAACGTGGCCCGGCAGTGTCCCCAGGCGCAGCCGGTCACATCCTGGTCGCCGGGGGCGAGCGCGACCGCCTCGGCGATCCGGTCCTCCATCAGGCCTTCTTCGCCGCGGATGGCGTGCGCGGTGGCCTGGAAGATCAGCGCCATCGGCAGCGTGGCCAGGTGAAAACGGCGGGAGGCGTCCGCCGACCGCCGGGCCGCCGCCAGGGCTTCGTCCGCACGGAACTGCTTGTTCAGCCCGGCGGCGATCTGCAGGTCGAGCGTTGCGGTGAGGGCCAGTGCTCCCTGGGCCACGGCCAGTTCGCGCGCCTGCTCCAGCCGGTCCACGCTCTCGGTCCTGAGCTGGTCGATGGTGCCCAGCTCGTGCAGGGCCCGCAGCCGCCACAACCGCAGCCCGTGCGCGCCGGCCAGGTCCGCCGCCCGGGCGAACGCCCGCTCGGCCGCCTCGAGGTCGCGCTGCCGGGCCACCCGGCCGATCACCTCGAGGGCCTCGCACGCCACGTCAGGCTGAACCCGCTGACCCTCGTGGCTGCCCTCGGCCGCGCACAGCGCGGCCCGGGCCAGCCGGTCCGCCTCCTCCAGGCGACCCCGGCCCGCGGCGACCTGCGCCGCGCACGCGTCGATCTGGGCGGCGTCGGCGCCGGCCGACTCGCGGGCGACCTCGATGCTCGCGGCGGCCTCGACCCACCGGGCGCCGGCGATCGCCGCCCGGGCGATCTCCAGGTGCAGGCGCGCCGCCCGCGGTGACGGCGGGCCCAGCCGGGCGAGCAGCATCTTGCCGGTCTCCATCGCCCGGTCGACCTGTCCGGACATGGCGAAGACCTCGGTCAGCGCCTCGTCGACGCTGGTCCGCAGCGCGGGGCCGACCAGCTCCCCGGCCTGGGTCAGCGTGTGCTCGGCGCTGGCGAGCGCGCCGGCAGCCAGGTCGCGCCGCCCGGCCTCGAGCAGCAGCGCGCCGGCCCGGGCCGCGTCGCCGGCCCGGCCGGCCAAATCGGCGGCCAGCATGCACCACGCGCCCGGCAGGCCCGGATGGGCCGTCTCCGCCGCCGCCAGCGCCTGGCCGGCCAGCATGGTCCGCTCCGGCGGCAGCAGCCCCGCCAGCACCGCCTCGTGGGTGAGCGCGTGCCGGAACCGGAAACCGTCCCGCTCCGCCACGACGAGCTGCAGGTCCGTGCCGTCGCGCAGCGCCGCGACCACGGACGCGCCGGTCAGGCCGGTGACCGGGCCGAGCAGCGCCCAGTCGAACCGGCGGCCCAGCACGGCGGCCGCGCCGATGACCCGGCGCGAGTCCGCGCTCATGCCGTCCAGCCGCCGCCGGATCGCGTCGGCGAACGTGGCGGGCACCCCGGGGGTGCTCAGGTCGGCGGCGTGCCAGCGGCCGTCCCTCTCGGTCAGCGTCCCCTCCCCCACCAGCCCGGCCAGGACCTCCTCGACCAGGAACGGGATGCCCTCGGCCCGGCCGGCGACGAATTCGTGCACCGCGGCCGGCAGGTGGGCGGCGTCCAGGCAGGCCCGGGTCATGTCGGCCATCGCCGCCGGGTTGAGGCGGCCCAGCGCCAGCATGGCGGCGGATCCGCGGGCCGCGAGCGCGCTGGCGACCGCGGCGGCTTCGCCGCGCTGCTGATATCCGGCCTCCCGGAGGGTGGCGAGACACAGCACCCGTTCGGCGGCCAGGTTGTCGGCGAGGTACTCCAGCAGCGCCAGCGTCTCCTGGTCGGCCCAGTGCAGGTCCTCCAGGACGAGCACGCAGCCGGCCTGCGGAGCCAGGACGCGCAGCAGGCGCAGTACCGCCTCGCCGAGGAAGACCGGCGTCTCCTCCCCCGGCACCGGCTGCGGTGGCCGCCACTCGGGAATCAGCCGCCCCAGTACCGGGCGGAACGGGCCGAGTTCCTCGCTGGCCGGCAGGCGCCCCGCTCGCCCGGCCGAGGTCAGCGCCTCGGCGAACGGCCGGAACGGCGTGGGTGCCCCGCCGGCCACGGCCCGCCCGGCCAGGACAGTCAGGCCGCTCTCGCCCGCCGTGCGCACGATCTCCCGGACCAGCCGCGATTTACCGATACCGGCCTCTCCGGTCAGGAACACCGTGCTGCCGCGACCCGTCCCGGCCGCCGCCAGGGCAGCCCGCAGCCGGCGGGCTTCCTCGTCCCGCCCGACCAGGACCGGGCACAGCACCTGCGGCACAGGATCAGTATCGGCCCGGAAGCCGGAACTGGCCTATAAGAGGCGGTCAGCGGTTGGGGTACGTCGGCTCGGTTCACCGGTCGGGCCGGCCGGGCTGCGGCGTCTGTGGTGCAGACGTCGGAGCGGACCTCCGTCACTCCGGCACCACGCGCACCGGGCCGTACGACATGAATGCCGCGTTCATGCTGCTCCAGGAGCATGGCTGGGACATCCATGCAGTAGGAACCGGGCGGGCGGGGTCCGTGCCGCCAGTCACAGCAGCGCACCGGGAACACGCGAGCACCACGGGCCACAGCCAGGCCGACGCCACCCGTCCAAAGGTCAACCCAGGCCGAGCGGTATTGGGCTATGCCGTTGATCCAGAGGGCAATAGACCCCCGAATCAACCACGAAGCCCGAATCAACCACATAAAAGCCCAGCATCACTGCACTGGCGAGGCAATCGTGGCGCGGGAGAGGCTGCTGAGCGAATCGGAATCAAGACGTACTCTTCGTGCCAAGCGCCTGGCGAAGCCAGCGCAGGAGCTCGGCGAAGTCGGCGTCGATGACGGACTGGTCGTGCTGGCGGAACCGGCCGCTGGCCTCGCTGGCGGCGAAGCCGAGGACGGCCGTGCTGATCAGGCGCTCGGCCCGGGCGACTTCGGCCTCGGGCAGGCCGCCCTCACGCAGCGCGGCCTGCACCGCGTCGCGGACGACGCGGGCCGCCGGGGTGACGGCCGGCCTGGTCAGCAGCAGCGGGAAGACGGCCGGGTGGCGGCGGGCGGTGTCCCTGATCCCGTCGGCCAGCGCGGTCAGCCGCTCGTCCCACTCACCCTGGGCCCGCGGCAGCGGATACTCGGTCAGCAGCACCTCGACCAGCCCGTCAAGCAGGGCGTTTTTGTCATCCACGTGCCGGTACAGCGCCATCGGCGTGACCTGCAGGCGCCTGGCCACCGCGTGCATGGTGACGGCGTCCAGCCCCTGCTCGTCGGCGAGCCGCATCGCGGCGGCCAGCACCGCCTCGCGGCTGATCTGCGGCGCACGTCCCAACGCGACGGCTCCTTCCTGGCGGTCTCTACTACAGACGACGGCAAGCTCCGGCGGCGTTCATGACGAAGAATCCGGCTCTTGCCATGATAAGTATATAGCGTATGCTTACATCATATACTAATCACGCGTCGAGGTGCGAGAGTGCGGTGAACAGGGCACGCGGGGCCTGGGCGCGGAATTCGGAGGCGGTCATGCTGATCCTGCTGAGCGACGGGGCCGGGCTGACCGCCCGGCAGTGCGCGACCGTGCTGGCCCGGGCTGGGCATCGAGTGGAGGCGCTGTCGCCCGCCGGGCTGTGCCTGTGCCGGATGACCCGGCACGTGCGGCGGGTGCACGACGTCCCGGCCCTCGGCCGCGATCCGTCCGGCTGGGTGGAGGCCGCCCTCGACGTCGCCGCGCGGCGCGGAGCCGAGGTGCTGCTCCCGGTGCAAGAGCAGGTCGCCGTCATGGCATGGGCCCAGGACAGGATCGAGGCCGCGGGGCTGGCCACCGCCGTGCCCAGTTTCGCCGCGCTGGCCCAGGTCCAGGACAAGGTGTCGGCGTTCCGGACGCTGGCCCGGGCCGGCGTGCCGCAGCCGCCCGCGGTGGTGGCGGCCACCGTGGCCGAGGTCGAGGCGGCCGGGACCGAACTTGCCGGGGCGGGGCTGGCCGGGTGGCCGCTGTTCGTGAAGATGCCGATCGGCACGGCATCGGCGGGGGTGCGCCGGACCGGCGCGCCGAACGAGCTGCGGCAAGTTGCTGCGGACTACGAGCGGCTCGGGGCGCTCGGGCCGGAAGGGCTGCTGGTCCAGCAGCCGGTGACCGGCCCGCTGGCCATGGTCCAGGCGGTGTTCGCCCGCGGGGAGCTGGTCGCGTTCCACGCGTGCCAGCGGGTTCGCGAGGGCGCCGCGGGCGGGTCCAGCCACAAGCTCGGCCTGGACCTGCCGGAGGCGCGGGAGCACATGGCCCGGCTGGGCGCGGCGCTGGGCTGGCACGGCGCGCTGTCCGCGGACGTGATCATCGGCCCGGACGGCCCGCGGTTCATCGACATCAACCCGCGGCTCGTCGAGCCGGTCAACGCCCTGGCCAGCGGCGTCGACCTGGCCGGGGCCCTGGTCGAGGTGGCCAGGTCCGGCTCGTCCCGGGCACTGCAGCCGGCCGCGGCGCCCGGGGCGCGGGCCCATCAGCCGCTGCTCGC
>Ga0081540_1001087_pt1 | contig 24118 bp, 17 predicted proteins | sample TabmetS2T1R1_FD_71024 | JGI IMG/M metagenome (GOLD analysis project Ga0081540, IMG submission 71024) | Tabebuia heterophylla rhizosphere microbial communities from the University of Puerto Rico - S2T1R1 | ecosystem: Host-associated > Plants > Roots > Rhizosphere ... | reverse complement strand
CCCGGGTCATGCGCTCGGTCGGCGGCTACGGCACCGGCTTCTTCCGGCTCCCGTACGGCGGCGACGACATCGAGGGCATCAGCGCCAGCGGGGACGGGATCCTGCTGGCGCAGCAGACCGGCTACTACGCGGCCAGTTTCGACATCGACACCAACGACTACCTGTACAAGCCCGGCCAGACCGTGCCGGTGCCGAATCTGGACGGGCGCGGGCACGTGCTGCTGCTGCACGACGGGGGCAACGACCATGCGGCGACGCTGGTGCTGGTGGAGCAGCTGCTGCGGCAGGCCAGGGCCAAGGGCTACACGTTCGTCACGATGGACTCGCTGCACCCGGACGGCCCTCGCTCGTTCGGGCGGGTGCCGGTGAGCCTGACCGACGAGCTAACCCGCTGGGCCTTCTGGGCCGGGCACACGCTGCAGCTGACGGTGCGCGGGCGAGCGCTCGCCGGCGCGCCCTCGCGGCTGCTCCGGGTGGGCGGCAGCAACCGAGGGTTCCTGGAGTGGGACTCGCAGCCGGACAAGTCCCAGCCGGGGACCGGCCTGGCCATCTTTCCGGACATCACCTTCCGGGAGGCCCTCCGCGGCTACGAGGACGCGACGCTGCGGTGCAACGAGGTGGTGATCGGCGGGTTCCGGTATCGGGCCCCGATCATCGTCGACTACGGCTGGTCGTCTTTCCTGTGGCTGTTCCCCTCGCTCTTCATTCGCCAGGCGGATCTGGAGATGTTCGGGGAGTGGGCTCACACCTGGACGGCGGAGAGCAGCAGCGGTCCAGCGACGACGGGCGACCACCGGACGCTCGGCGGGGCCGTGTACTTCCGCACGCTGTGGGGCTCGGGGCTGCCGCTGTCGTTCTTCTACCAGGTGGCCTGGCGCCCTGACGACGGCCTCACCACGCTCCACGTGGTCGGCGTCGCGCTCGAGTGAGGCGTTCCCCTCACGCCGGCGGCCGTCCCGCCGCGCGCGCCACCTGCCGCAGCAGGCCCCGGGTGACGAGCTGGTGTCCGCCGGTTCCCATGAGAAGCGCCCGGTAAAGCCGACCGTGGATTCCGGGAAACTCCGCCTCGCTGCGCGCGCACAGCTCGTTGCCGTCGATCAGAAACGTCAGCGCATAGCGCGCGAAGCGATGCTGCCCCCGGAGCACCAGCCGGCGGCCGGGCTCGGAATCGACCACCCGGAATCCCGGCAGCGTCTCGCCCACCCGTCCAGAGAACCCCGGCGTCCCCACCAGGGAGTCGCAGCCCAGCACCCGGGCGAACGACCCGGCACCCCCCATCCGGCGGCGCAGGACGCCCACCAGTGCCGTCCAGGCGACGTCCGCAGGAACGTCGACCCGCTCGCGGTGCTCGTCGAGGAAAGGAAGCTGCTCCAGCTCGCCCATCGGGTCAGGCCGTCCGGTACAGCCCGTGGCGCTCGATGTAGGCGAGCACGGCGCGGTGAACGAGCCCGTCCCCTCCCCTCCCCGCAGCCAGCGCCGCCCTCACCTCCGTGCTCGAGACCTTCACCAGGGGCGGTCCGAGCGCGCCCGACGCAGGATGTCCTGCGCGGTTGAGGACCACGATGCGGGCCAGCCGCCGGATCTCCTCCGGCTCCCGCCACTTCGACATCTCGGGAACGATGTCGCTGCCCACGACCAGCGTCCAGCGCCAGTCCGGCCAGCGGCGGTGCAGGTCCCGGAGCGTGTCCACCGTGTAGCCGTTGCCCCCCAGCACGCCCTCGACGTCCGAGGCGGCGAGCCATCCCGAGGCATCCCGGCACATCAGCTCGCACATGGCGAGACGGTGCTCGAACTCGATCAACGGCTTGCCGAACGGGTGGTGCGCCGCGGGGACGAACCAGACCTGATCCACCGGCTCCAGCGCCCGCACCACGTGCGCGGCCAGGAGATGACCGACGTGCGGCGGATTGAAGGAGCCCCCGAGGAGCGCGACGTCCATGTCGTGGGTCGGAGCCTAGGCAGCCGCCCTCCCACGGTCCACCCGTCGCGTCACCCGTAGAGGAGATGCGGGGCGCGCCGCTCGAGGAACGCCGCCTCCGCCCCCTCGAGGAGCGCCGCGACGTCCTCGAACTCCGCCCCCTGCTCGAGCGCCTGCCGGACCCGGGCGTTCCCGCACAGGAGATCGAACGCGGGCACGTCGGTGACGAACTCGTAGGCCTCTGCCCGCCACTGGAAGTCCCGCCCTCCTCTGCGCCGGGCCTCGGCCACCACCGCCAGGCCCGTCCGCACCGACGGGAACACCGCCGGGTCCGTCACGTGGAGGAATGCGCCCGCGCACCCGGCGCCCCGATGCTTGTCCCAGGTCGGGACGAAGTAGGCCGGCCGGACGCGCACCCCCGGGAGCTCGTGCCGCTCGAGCGCAGCGGCCATCTCGTGGGCGTCCAGGTACGGCGCGCCGAACTGCTCGAACGGCCGGCAGGTCCCCCGGCCCTCGGAGAGGTTGGTCCCCTCGAGGAGGCACATCCCCGGGTACACCTGCGCGGTGTCCGGCGTCGGCATGTTGGGCGATGGCGGGATGAAGGAGAGGCCCGTCTCCGCCCAGCGCATCCTTCGTGACCACCCCAGGCAGGGCACCACGGCGAGGTCGCAGCCGAAGCGCTCCTCGGCGTTGAGCATGCGGGCCAGCTCGCCCACCGTCATCCCGTGACGGTTGGGCAGAGGGTAGAGGCCGACGAAGCTCCGGAACCCGGGCTCGACGAGATTCCCCTCCACCCGCTCGCCGCCGAGTGGATTCGGCCGGTCGAGGACCACGAAGCGCACGCCCGCCTTCGCGCACGCCTCCATCGCCAGGGCCATCGTGTAGACGTAGGTGTAGTAGCGGGCGCCGACGTCCTGGATGTCGAACACCACCACGTCCAGCCCGTCGAGCCACTCCCGGCGCGGCCGGAGCGACTCCGTCGTGCTCCCGTAGAGCGAGTACATCGGAACCCCCGTCCGCGGGTCCTTCGCCTCGCCCACCGCCTCCATGTACTGGACCTCGCCGCGAACTCCATGCTCCGGCCCGAACAGCGCCGCGAGCGTCACTCCCGGCGCGGCCCACAGCAGATCTGCCAGGTGGCGGAAGCGGGCGTCCACGCTCGTCGGGTTGACGATCGCCCCCACCCGGAGCCCTCGCAGCGCACGGAACTGTTCCGCCTCCCACACGTCAAGCCCGGTCCTGACCCGCATGACGTCGGAGCGTACCCCGGCAGCTGACCCGAGCGGCGCTCGACGCCGCCGACTCGCGATCAGCGCCGCGAGGCGTTGAGGGCGCGCATCGCCTTCTTCGGCTGCTCGAGGGTCTTGAGCAGCGCCGTCGCCTGCTTCTCCCGCCCCGTGCGGCCGTAGAAGTCGGCCAGGGCGCGGGTCACCACCGTGTTCTTCGGCTGGGCCTTGTGGAGCTCGGTCAGCGTCTTCTCCGCCTGCGGGATCTGCCCCGATTTCTCCTGCACGCTGGCCACCTGGAGCTTCAGGCCGGTGTCTCCGTCGCCCGCGCCGATGAGGTAGCGAAGCTCACGCTCCGCCTCGGCCCAGTCCCCGGCACGCTGGGCCAGCGCCGCCAGGCGCCGGTGCGCGTCGATGTAGTCCCCCCGGAGCGCGATTGCCTTTCGCTGCGCCTCGCGCGCTCCCTCGATGTCCCCCCTCTCCTCCTCCAGCACGCCCCACAGATGCAGACCCCGGGGGTTGTCCGGGGCCAGCGCGTAGGCCCAGCGGAGGTGCCAGTCCACCATCTCCAGCCGGGTCCCGAGCTTGAGCCCCAGCCGTGCCGCCTCCAAATGACTGTAGGGAGAGCGCGGCTCGTTCTGGGCCCACCACTCCGCCCAGGCCAGCGCTCCCGCGTCGTTCCCCGCCGCCTCGTGCGCCGCGATCTGCTCCTGCGGCGTCGCGCTCAACAACAGACCCAGCACCGCGACCGCGCTCGCCACCGTCATCTCGGTCCTGGATGCTACCGAAGCGAGCGACGGGCCCTCAACCCGCTTGACCGGGGCACCCACGAGCCGACAGAACGTCGCCGCGCCGTGCACTTTTCCCCACGAACACTGGAGGACCTCGCATTTCCCGAGGTTCTGGCTGCCCTCGGGCAGCGCTGCCGGACCGCGGCCGGGCGGAGCCGGGCACTGTCCCGTTCATTCCTCGACGACGCGTCGGCCGTGCGGGAAGCACTCGCCCGGGTGGACGAGGCCCGGGCGCTCCTCCAGGCCCAGGTGAGCCTCCCCCTCGGAGGGGTCGCCGACATCCGCGGCTCGGTGGAGCGCGCCGAGAAGGGCGGCCTGCTGGAGCCGAAGGAGCTGACCGGCTGCGCACAGACGCTGTTCGCCTTCAGCCGCACGCGGGAGGCGCTCTCCGAGCGGTCCGGGCTCGTTCCGCGCCTGGCGTTCGTTGGCCAGCGCCTGCCGGACCTCGAGCGGCTCGCAGTGCGCATCGACAGGTGCTTCGAGGCCGACGGGGAGATCTCCGAGCGAGCCAGCCCCGCCCTGAAGGAGGCCCGGGACCGGATCCGCGGCCTGCACCGGGCCATCAAGTCGCGGCTCGATCAGCTCCTGCACGACGAGAAGTTCCTGCTCAACCTGCGCGAGACCTACTACACGCTCCGGAACAACCGGTACGTCGTCCCGGTGCTGGCCCAGGCACGGGCCGAGGTTCCGGGCATCGTCCACAACGCCAGCCAGTCCGGGCAGACGCTGTTCGTCGAGCCGGAGTCGCTGGTGGGCATCGGCAACGACCTGGCCATCGCCCAGTCGGTCGCGCTCGAGGAGGAGCGCCGGGTCCTCCAGGAGCTGTCGGACGCGGTGGGGCGCGAGTCGGCCCGCATCCTGGAGGGCGTGGACGCAGCGGCAGAGCTGGACGAGGCCGAGGCCTCCGCCCAGCTCGGCGCGGACCTGGACGCCTCGACGCCGGTGGTGGAGGACGCGGACGGACCGGTGGTACTGCTCCAGCTCCGGCATCCCCTGCTCGTCCTGCGGGGCCGAAACGTGGTGGCCAACGACGTCCGCCTCGAGGGCGAGGTCCGCTCGCTGGTCGTCTCCGGACCGAACGCCGGCGGCAAGACGGTGACCCTCACCGCGGTGGGCCTGTGCGCGGTGCTGCTGCGCGCGGGCCTACAGATTCCCGCGGAGGCCGGATCACGGGTTCCGCTCTTCACCTCGGTGCACTCGGCGGTGGGCGACGCGCAGGACCTCGCCCAGGACCTCTCCACGTTCAGCGCCCACGTGCAGGAGCTGAAGCGCATCCTCGAGGCCTCGGGACCGGGCGGGCTCGCGCTGATCGACGAGATCGCGGCCGACACCGACCCGCGAGAGGGGGCCGCGCTGGCCATCGCGGTGCTGGAGGAGCTCATCGGTCGCGGCGTCCGGGTACTGGTGACCACCCACCTGGAGGAGCTGAAGGCGCTGACCCACGTGGATCCCCGCTTCCTCAACGCCCGGGTCGGATTCGACAGCAAGCGGATGGCGCCCACGTACAAGCTGCAGCTCGGGGCGGCGGGGACGTCATCGGCCCTGGACCTGGCCTCGCGCATGGGGCTGGCTCCGCACGTGGTGGACCGGGCACGGGACCTCGCCCGCAGCTCGGGGGGGCCGCTGGCGCAGGCGCTGGCGGCCGCGGAGGAGGAGCGGCGAGCCCTGAGCGAGGAGCTGGAGCGGGCACGTGCCGCGACGGCGGCGGCCGAGGCCAGCGCCCGCGCCGTCGCCCAGGAGCGCGCCCAGTTCTCCGAGCAGCGACGGGCGGAAGAGGCAGCACATGCCGAGCGTCTCCGGACCGAGTCGGAGCGGGCGCTGGCCGAGGTCTCCGCGCAGCTCGCCGAGCTGCGGCAGCAGGCCTCGGTGGAGCGAGCCGAGGCTGCACGGGCGGTGCTCGCCGCGCAGGCGGAGGCGGCCCGGGCTCGCGCCGAGGCCCTCTCGAAGCAGAGCGCCCGGGCAACCTTGACCCCGGCGCCGGGCACGCTTCGCATCGGAGACGTGGTGCATCACGTGGGGCTCCGGCGCGACGTCACGGTGCTCGAGCTGGCCGGCGACGAGGTGCTGGTGTCCGCGGGGGCGCTGAAGATGCGCGTTCCGCGTGCCGAGCTCGCTGGAGCGCGGGACGAGAAACCGCCGAGCCGGTTTCCGGCCTCCGACCGGGGGCGGAGCTCGCTCGCGCGGGCCAGCGACGCGGCTCCGAGAGCGCTGGAAGCCCCGGCGCTCCGGGTGGACGTGCGCGGCCTCCGGGCCGAGGAGGCGGTCCGCGAGGTCGAGTCCTTCCTGGACCAGGCCTTCCGCAACGGGGACTCCGGAGTCCTGGTGCTGCACGGGCACGGAACCGGCGCGTTGAAGCAGGCGGTCCGCGACTACCTGGAGGACTCTCCCTACGTCCGGATGTACCGTCCCGGAGAGAGTCACGAGGGAGGTGACGGTGTGACGGTGGTCGGGCTCCGGGTGGACGAATGAGCGGACGCACATCCCTCCTTGCAGCGGCGCTCGCTCTGGCCGGCTGCACGTACAATGGAAAGGTCGTCGACGCTCATTCTCATCTCGAGTCCGACCGGGGGCCGGCACGCATCCACCCCCAGGTCTCGGGACGTCCCGATGTCCTTCTCCGCGAGATGGACCGGGCGGGCGTCGAACGCGCGGTCCTGCTGGTCGTTCCCCCGGGGGCGGACCTCGTCGCCGCGCGCGAGATGCACGACCAGGTTGCCACCGTCCTCCGGAGCAATCCCGGCCGCTTCATCGCCATCGGCTCGGTGCAACCGGCCGACGGAGACGCGGGGCTCCGCGAGCTGGATCGCATCGCCTCGCTCGGCTTCCGGGGAGTGAAGCTGTCGCCCTCGAAGCTCGAGCTGCAGACGGCGGAGGTCCAGGCGTTCGTCTCCCGCGCAACCGCGCTCAAGCTGGTGGTCTACATCGAGGGGTGGTGGCCGGGCGCGGCCCACGAGACGGGAAAGCTCGCGCTCGCCTTCCCCAACGGGCGCTTCGTGCTCACGCACATGGGAGGCGTCCGGTTCGACGACGTGCTGGTGTTCCGGTTGCTCGAGCTCTACCCGTTCTACCCACGCAACGTGTGGTTCGACCTGTCGGCGGTCGCACCGCTCTACGTCGACTCACCGTACGCGGACCAGCTCAGGTTCGTCTGCCGCTCGGTGGGGACCGACCGCGTGCTGTTCGGCTCGGACTTTCCGCTGACTGGCCTCGAGCCTGCGCTCCGAGCGGTCCGGCGCCTCGGCTTCAGCAGGCAGGAGGAGCAGGCGATCCTCCACGACAACGCCGACGCGCTGTTCCGCTGATCGGCTCCTACGGAGCGGCGACGATCTCCACTCCCTCCAGCGCGAGCCCGGTCCGCTGGAGCGTCCTGGCGAGGCTCTCCTCGGGGGAGTCGCTCGCCGGCTGGGGCAAGGGGCGGAAGTCCCAGGCCGACTCGCTGGCAATCAGCTTCACCTTGAGATCCGGCCTGATCACCGAAGCCGTCGCCTCACTCGCCGGGAACCGCGCCAGCCTCTCGCCGCTGTGGGCATCGAACACGTCAGTCCCGAGCCCGTCCCAGACGAGGAGCGCTCCGGCGTCGACCGACCAGCGCGGTGTGAAGTGGTTGTCCGAGGTGATGTAGGGGACGCTCCAGAGCGCACGACCGGCTGCGGCATCCCAGAGCGAGAGGCTTCCGGAGGTGATGACCGCGAGCCGGCGCGAGTCCGGATTGAAGCTGACCCGCGTCGCCGGGCTGTCGAGTGGGAGGGTGCGTTCCTGCCCCGAATCCAGCTCGCGCACGTGCGTCAGCGCCGCCTCGGTCCAGGCGACCCGCCGACCATCTGGAGAGAGTGAAAGGGCCGTCCTCTGTCCGGCCAGCCGTACCCTCTCGGTGAGGAGGACACGGTCAACCCGGGCATCCCACACCTCGAGCCCATCGGTCCCGAAGAGTGCCGCGCGGGAACCATCCGCGGACACCTGAAACCGGTAACAGGCCCGACACCGGTGCTTCCAGAGGTCTCGGTCGTGCTCCACGTCACGCAGACGGACCTCGTTCCCGCCCCACAGGTCTGCGAGAAAGACCACTCCGTTCCGGACCAGGTCGCCGCCGCGAACGGTTAGCGGAACCGGAGTGCTCGCCAGCGCCTGCCCTCCCTCTCCGTAGAGCTCGAGCGTGGATCGGGACGCGTCGATGATGGCCATCTGCCGGCCGTCGGGGGAGAAGTTCGCGGACCAGAAGCCCCACTTGCCAGGATGCCCGGTCGGCGCCTCGTTCGGAGGAAGGCGCCAGACATCGAGCCGGGAGTCGCCACTCAGTCCGGCCGCGATGACACGCGAACCATCGAGCGAGAAGCCGAATCGCGGCGATCCGGCGACGTAGTGCAGCGTCCCTCGAAGGGCCCGCGTGCGGAGGTCGACCACGTCTGCGCGGGTCGACCCCGTGCGGGAGACCACGATGAGATGCCCGTCCGGGGAAACGGCGGCTCCTCCCAGACTGCCGGCACCGAGCAGCGCTCCGAACGCGGGCTCGGGGAGGGCGATGCTGAACTCCCCTTCGGGGCCGCCCAGGACATCGATCCACCCCTGTCGCACGATCACCAGGCCGTGCCTGCTGAAGAGGAGCGCCCGGAGCCCCGTCCCGGCGGTCGCGTCACCGAGCTTGCGCCCATCCGCGATCGAGAGGAGATGAACCCCTCCCGAGGGGTCCGCGTAGGCCACCTGCTCGGAGTCGTCCGAGATGGCGCACCAGGGAAGGATCGACGTGACGTCGGTCGCCAGCGTGAGCGGGGCCTGACCTGCCCTGTGCGCGATGAGCCGCTGCCCCACGACCGTCACCGCCGTCGGATGCGGACCCGGACAGGGCCGCTCGCCACTCGCGAGCGGAAGCCGCCGCCCGAGCTCGCTGCCGGAGATTGCGTCGAACCAGGCCCAGGCATTCGGAATCGTCAGGCGGACCGCGCCGCCAGGGACGAATCTGGCGAAGTTCATCAGCTCGGAGTCCCTGGACCAGAGCACCTTCCCGCTCTCGAGCTCCCGGACCTCGACCCGGTTCCCGATGGTTCCCAGGACCGCGATGCGGCCATCGGGAAGGGCCGCGACGTCGGTGAACGAGCCCGTCGGCCCCTGGACCGATTGGACGCGCTGGATTGCCCGCTCGTCGGCGAGGGCGACTCCCCACTGAGCTTCGCGGGTGTCGCGCTGGGTGCGCGCCGCCGCGAAATAGGCGGCGGCCAGCGCCCAGTCCGACTCGCGCTCGGCCGCGTGGGCCCGCTCGACGAAGGACCGCGACAGGTCACGATGCACGGCCCGCAGTCGGAAGCCGACGACGACGGCGGAGACGACCAGCGCGCCCAGCGCGACCGCCAGTCCCGCGGTCAAGGCTCGATGGCTCGCTGCGAACTTGCGCAGCAGCTCCCACGCCCCGTACCGGTAGGCCCGAACTCGCCCGCCGGCGAGGTACGCCGACAGCTCCCGGGCCAGCTCCTCGGCGTCACCGTAACGGCCCGACGGCTGCGGCTGCAGAGCACGCTCCACGATGGCAGTCAGCTCGGGCGGCGCCTCTGGCGCGAGCGTCCGCACCGGATGGAACTCCCCGGCCCTGACGTTCTCCATGATCTGGGTCGACGTCGCTCCATCGAACGGCGGGCGGCCGGTGAGCACCTGGTAGAGGACGGCCCCGAGACTGAAGACGTCGCTCCGGGCGTCGATGGCCGGAAGGTCTCCCCTCGCCTGCTCCGGGCTCATGTAACAGGGAGTCCCGATGGCCACCCCGGCGACGGTCAGGTCCGGTTCCTCCGAGGAGGTGACGAGCGGAACCACCTCCTCTGCCTCGTCCCGGTGCTTCGCCAGCCCCCAGTCGACCACCACCGTCTCGCCGTACTCCCCGACCATGATGTTGGACGGCTTGAGATCGCGATGGATGACGCGCTTCGAATGCGCGAACCCCATCGCCTGGCATGCGTCGAGCACGTTCCGGAGCAACCCCAGGCGGTCTGCCAGGGTGTGGCAGCGCATGAAGCGCTTCTGCAGAGTCTCCCCCCGGATGAGCTTCTGCGCGCAGAAGAGCGTGCCGTCCTCGCGACGCGCGAGCTCGAGGATGGAGACGATGCCCGGGTGGTCCAGCCCGGCCACCAGCCGGACCTCTCGGAGGAACCGCGCCCTGGCTGCACGGGAGGACTCGTCCTTGGTTGGCTGGGTGAGTGCCACCAGCTCCTTGAGCGCCACCTCACGGCCGACGATCTCGTCCCGCGCAGCCCGGACCACGCTCTGACTGCCACGACCCAGCTCGCGCAGCCGGGTGTACTGCCCCGGTCGTTCGAGCGGGATGTCGGCCACGTTCACGGCGGGCAGCTGGTCATTCGCCGCGGGGCCCACGCCCGACAGCAGGGTCTCGAGCACCTTCGGGGTGGCGCCCAGGGACTCCAGGACCGCGTGCGTGTCGCCCTTCCGGGCCGCCAGCACCTGCTCGACCAGCGCCTCGAGGATCTTCCTGCGCTCGACGCTGATCGTCCCCGTGCGCTCCAGCCGCGTCAGGAGCGAGTCGGGCGCGGAATCCACGAGCCCCGCCGCCGCAGCGGTCAGCACCTCCGATGGACTGGCGAATCCCGCCTGGGCCGCGAGGACCCCGACGATGAGATCCCGATCCTGCACGCCCCCTCCGCTGATGCCTCGCCACGATCCTGCAGGGTGAGGTTTACACCGCGTGCCGAATGGGGCTCCAGCCCCGCGTGCGGAATCGATGCAGAGGGGGCCCCCGACGAATCGATGGGCGGTTGCTCAGCGGCGCTGTTCAGGAGCGGGACGGGGAGGACGCCGGCGGTGGACAGGTCAACGACTACCGACGCCGTCGAGATTGGCCCGATCCTGGACGGCCACGCGGCTCCTTGCCTCCCTGGCGTCGGGGATTCGAGCCACCCCGCTGGGCCGGGCGCTTTCCCGACCGGCGCTCTTGGTCCGCGAGCGCCCGCAGACGATCGAAACCCGGATGTGGCGAGGACGCGACCTGCTCGACGTCCAGGCGGGCCTCGGGCTCGCGCCGGGGAGGAGGGGCAGCTCGCTGCTTGCCCGGGTCCTCACGCCCGGGGCGCCCGCGACCGTCCCGCCGTCCCCCGCGTTCCTGTCGTCCCTCGCCGCCACCGCGCTGCTTGCGTTCGCCGCGCTGCTGCCGCGATCGGTCCCCGCGAGACCGCTCCGGCGACTCGGCGAGCCGAGCGGCCTTCTCGCGCGCCGGCATCTCCAGTCGCTCCGCCCCACCTCGCCGCCGCGACGGCCGCTCGCCGGTGAACGCGACCACGTCGAAGTCCATCTGCCGGCGCTGCACGTTCACGCCCGCCAGGCGCACCGTCAGCGTCTGCCCCACCTGCACCCGCCGCCCACTCGGCCACACCAGCGCGCCCACGACGAGGCGGTGTCCCGGACCGAGGTCCTCCGCCCGGACGAGGCCCTCCACGTGCTCCGCGTCCAGCTCGACGAAGAAGCCGAAGTCGGTGAGCGAGGACACCGTGGCCGCGAACTCCTCGCCCACCCGATCCTCCATCAGGAGGCAGGCGTAGAGCGCGTTCACCTCGCGCTCGCACTTCATCGCCGCTCGCTCGCGCTCCGAGCTGTGCTCTGCCATGCGCCGCAGCTCGTCCAGCTCCCGCTCCAGCTCTCTCTCCGGTCGCTTCCGCTTGCCGCGCTCCCAGTGGGCGCGCAGCAGCCGGTGCACCAGCAGGTCCGGGTACCGGCGAATGGGCGAGGTGAAGTGCAGGTACTCCTCCGCCCCGAGCCCGTAGTGACCGATCTGATCGGGCGAGTACACCGCCTGCATCATCGAGCGAAGCAGCAGCTGGTTCAGCGCCCGCTGCCCGGGATGCCCCACCAGCCCCCGCATGAAGAGATTCAGCTCGCGGGACGTGGGCTCGCCCTTCCCGGGCACGGTGAACCCGTGCGCACGCGCCAGCTCGGCGAACGCGGCCAGCTTGTCCGGGTCCGGGTCGCCGTGGAACCGGTACACCGACGGCAGCCCGCGCTCCTGGAAGTACGCGGCCACCGCCTCGTTCGCCGCGAGCATGCAGTCCTCGACGATGCGGTGGCTCTCCTTCCGCTCGCGCCGCGCCATCCGCACCGGCCGCCCCTGGTCGTCCAGCTCGGGGCGCGTCTCGGGCAGGTCGAAGTCGATGGCCCCGCGCTGCTCGCGCACCTTGCGCAACGTCCGACCGAGGCGCTGGAGTCGCGCGAACAGCGGCCGGAAACGGTCGCGACCCGGGACCGGGTCCCCATCGAGCACCTGTTGCACCTCGTCGTAGGTGCACCGCGCCGCGCTCCGCATCACCGCCGGGTACAGCTCGGTCGCGGTCCGCTGGCCACCGCGGTCGAACACCATCTCCGCCACCAGGCACAGCCGGTCCTCGTCAGGCCGCAGCGAGCAGATACCGTTCGACAGCCGCTCGGGGAGCATGGGCAGCACGCGGTCCGGCAGGTAGACCGAGGTGCCGCGACGGAACGCCTCGCCGTCGAGCGCCGAGCCGGGGCGCACGTAGTGGCTCACGTCCGCGATCGCCACCCACAGCCGCGTCGTCCCGCCCTGGCCGTCCTCGGCGTACACCGCGTCGTCGAAGTCCCGGGCGTCCACCCCGTCGATGGTGACCAGGGACAGCTTGCGCAGGTCCTTCCGGCCACCCTCGTGGAGCTCGCTGGCCGGCACGTGCAGAGGCACCCGGTCCGCCTCGTCCATCACCTCGGGCGGGAAGGCTTCCGAGAATCCCTGGGAGAAGACGATGCCCAGCACGTCCTGGGACGGATCCCCGGGACGGCCGAGCGACCCGGTCACCTCGCCCACCAGTCCTCCCGGCGGGAGGAGATCCGCTCCAACGCCCAGGCGCACGGTCACGACGTCGCCGTCGCGGGCGAGCTGCGTCCGGGGCACGCGCACCGGGCCCGGCATCGACGGATCGTTGGGCCGGACCAGCGCCTCGTGCGCTCCCCGCTCGACGTAGGTGCCGACGAGCGCCTCGCGGAAACGGTCGACGACCCCGACGATGCGGCCTTCGGTCCGGCCGCGGGAGCTGATGAGCTCGACCTTCACCCGGTCGCCGTCGAGCGCACGACGGGCCTCGTGCGGAGGAACGAAGACGTCCTCCTCGGTCCCCACGTCCACGAACCCGAAGCCGTCGCGATGCACGCTGAGGTTGCCCTCGAGCAGCTTCCGCGCGCGTCCAGCCTGGCCGGGGCGCTGGCCGTCCTTCGCCGCGGCCCGGCGGCCCGCCAGCCAGAAACGCTGACCGGCGCGCTCCACCCGGCCCTCGCGCACCAGCGCTCTCATCGTCCGCTTCACCTCGGTGCGCTGTCCGCCGTGCAGCCCCGAGGCTCGCAGCAGCTCGGCCACGCCCAGAGGGTGGTCGGCCTTCTCCAGGGTCCTGAGGAGGACCGAGCTGTCGACCCCTGCTGCCATGCTCACTTCCCCGCTCAGGCCCGGACGGCGACGGTCAGCCGCTGCGTCTTCGCCACCTGCGCCGGTGCGAACACCTTGGCCAGGAAGAAATCCACGTCGTACTGGCCTGGGTTTCGCGGGGTGAAGAAGAACTCGCGCGTTCCCGGGCCGCTCGCCGCGGCGATGAAGTTTGCCTCACGCAGCCCGATGCGCTTGGCCACGGTGGGCTCGACCGCCCAGGTGTAGCCGGCGCGCTCCGGGATGCGGACCGCGAGCGCCTGGCCGATGCGGATCTCGAACGGCGTGCCGTCGCTCGGGATCCCGTCCAGCTCGAGGACCTCGAGCGCGTCGCGCGCCATGCTGCGAGCGTCGCCAGGGCGGAGCTCGGCTCCCTCGACCTCGATGGTGCCGCCCCAGCCGGACTCCTTGTGGACCACCCCGATCACCTGGACCGGCTGACCCATGTTCCGCCGGAAGCTCTTCGGCATCTTGCCGCCGAGCCGGAAGGTGACCTGCTGGCGGGTGCCGCCGTTGGAGACGACGAGGATGAAGTCCTCGCCCGACATCTCCAGCGCCCCGCGCACGGTGCCGAACCCACGCATCCCCGCACCCATGCCGGCGCTGCCGATCTGCTCCACCTCGCCCGGGGAGAGGAAGCGGAGCTTCTCCACCTGGGGCTCGGCGGGCGGTTCGGCGTCCGCGCGCTTCGCCGCGTACTTCCGGACGTCCACCGTTCCGCCGTAGTTGTGGGTCTTCTTGATGAGCCCGGTGACGCTCACCTTGTGGTCCACGTAGGCAGGGAGGACCTCCTGGTCCGGGCCCTGGAGGAGGAACACCAGCTCGCGCTTGTCGCGACCGATGACGTGGAGGTACGGCATCCCGTCCTTCACCACCAGGCGGCCCTTGAGGCTGCCCTCGCCACCGACCCCGCGGCCCGCGGCCGGAGTGAGGATCTGCTCCAGCTCGCGCTTGGTGAGCGGCTCGCCGACCGGCGGGAGCTTGGTCGCGCGCGGACGGGGCTTCTCCGGCGTGCGCACCAGCACCGGCGCGGACGCCGTCTTCGAGGCTGCACGCGCAGGGTGGGCAGGACGCGCAGGCTGGGCCGGGCGCGCGGGATGCGCCGGGTGCTTCGCCGCGCTCTTGCCGGGCTTGGACGCGGCCTTCGAGGGACTCTTCGCCGACTTCACCAGCTTGGCAGCGGCCTTGGCGACCTTGGCCGATGCCTTCTTCAGGAGCCCCAGGCGGGCCTCGTTCTTTCGTGAGCCAGGCTTTGCCGCGCCGGACTTCGTCTTGGGCTTGGGCTTCGCCACGTGGATGAGGAGCGCCACATAACGTCGAGGCTGCACGCTGTCAACCGTAAACCCGCTGAAGAATTGAGAATTCACGGCCTTCGCGCTACGAGAGGGCGATGGCCGAGATCCCCCCGCTGCCCCATCCGGAGGCGCAAGAGCGTATCCTCCACGACCTCGTCCCGCTCCCGGAGGCCTGGGTGCCGCTCGAGGAGGCGCTCGGCTTTGCGCTCACCTCGGACGTTCAGGCCCGACGCACGCAGCCTCCCTGGGACAACTCGGCGATGGACGGGTACGCGGTCCGGAGCGCGGATGTGGCGAGTCCGCCCGTGACGCTCCCCGTGGTCGCGGTGGTGCACGCCGGCGACCAGCCCACCCGTCCGGTGGGCCCACGGGAGGCGGTGCGGATCATGACGGGCGCGCCGATCCCGCCGGGCGCGGACGCGGTCGTGATGCAGGAGCGGACGCGCGCGCTCCCCGGCCCGGGGCTCGGCCAGGTGGAGATCCAGGAGAAGGCGACCCTGCGGCAGAACGTGCGCGACGCCGGTGAGGATGCGCGGGCGGGTCAGCTGCTGCTCGCGGCCGGAACCGTGCTCGGCATCCCGGAGCTCGCCCTGCTCGCCGCGCAGGGGATGACCTTCGCACGCGTCCCCCGCCGCCCCCGGGTGGCCATCGTCGCGACCGGCGACGAGCTGTGCCGCGTGGACGAGGAGCCTGCGGGACGCATCGTCGACACCAACTCCATCGCGATCGCGGCGGCAGTTCGCCGCGCGGGCGGCATTCCGGTGGTCCTCGGCATCGCGCCCGATCGGCCCGAGGACGTCGAGCGGCTCATCCGCGCCGGTCTCGACCATGACGTGGTGCTGACCTCCGCGGGCGCATCGGTCGGCGAGCACGACCACGTGCGTCCCGCGCTCGAGCGCCTCGGGGTGGCGATGGACTTCTGGCGCGTGGCCATCCGCCCGGGAAAGCCGCTGGCCTTCGGACGCCGCGGGGCGAGCCGGATCTTCGCGCTGCCTGGCAATCCCGCCTCCTCGCTCGTGACCTTCGAGCTGTTCGTGCGCCCCGCGCTGCTCCGTCTGTGCGGCCGCCCCTCTCCGTTGGCTGTCCCGGTCCGGGCTCGCAGCGGCATGGAGCTCAAGAAGAACAAGGGGTTGGCCCACTTCATCCGGGTCGTGCTCCGCTGGCGAGAGGGGGACCCCTGGGCTGACCCCCTGCCGACCCAGACCTCGGGAGCAGTGCGCTCCACGGTCACCGCGACACATCTCCTGCACTTTCCAATGGATGCGATGAGCGTTGGTCGGGGAGACCCGGTCGAGCTGCTACCCGTTGGCTGGGCTCCGTAGCAACCGAGGCCACCCCCGAGCATCCAATCAGGGTAGAACCAGAACCGTCGATCCGGACGGGGTGCCCCCCGAGAAACGTCGACCATGCCCAGCCTCTCCCCCCAGCCACTGACCCGTCGTAGCCACGTCGTCGAGCTCTACTCGGAGGCGCCGCTTCCGACCGCCCGCGGAACCTTCCGGGTGGTGGTCTTCCGCGACCGCCGCAACCAGAACGAGCACGTGGCCATGGTGATGGGCGAGGTCTTCGGCCAGGACGGCGTGCCGGTCCGGGTCCACTCCGAGTGTCTCACCAGCGAGGTGCTGGGAAGCCTCAAGTGTGACTGCCGTCAACAGCTGGATCGGGCGCTGGACCTGATCGCCGCGCGTGGCCGCGGGGTGGTGCTCTACCTCCGCCAGGAGGGCCGGGGCATCGGCCTCGGGAACAAGATCAAGGCCTACGCGCTGCAGGCGCGGGGGCTGGACACCTACGAGGCGAACCGCGAGCTGGGGTTCCCGGACGACCTCCGGACCTACGACGTCGCGGCGGACATGCTCCGGCTGCTCGGTGTGCGCAGCGTCGATCTCATCACCAACAATCCTCTGAAGATCGCGGGCCTGGTGGAGGAAGGAATCCCCGTCCGCGGTCGAATCCCCTCCCCCGCTGCGCACAATCCGCATAACGTCGACTACTTGCGCACCAAGCGCGAGCGTACGGGACATCTGATTGAGCTCTTCGGGGAGGACGCGGCGAAGGCCGGCTGACGCACGCACCCCGGCGGACCGGTTCGAGGTCACGTTCTGGGGCGTGCGCGGATCGGTCCCCGCGCCAGGTGCAGCGACCCGGCGGTACGGTGGCAACACCCCCTGCGTGGAGGTACGCGCGGGCGGCCGGCGCATCATCCTCGACGCCGGGTCGGGTCTCCGCGCGCTCGGCGAGCGCCTCAAGGACGGCGCCCGGCCCGTCACGGCGGACATCCTCCTCTCGCACTACCACTACGATCACCTCCAGGGGCTTCCCTTCTTCGCTCCGCTGGCCGAGCCTGGAAATCGGTTCGTCTTCCACGGCCCGCGCCGCGAGGGACGGAGCGTGCAGGACGTGCTGGAGGGCCAGATGGTCCCTCCCTACTTCCCGGTCACCCTCGATCAGGTGGCGCGCGCGCGGCTCGAGTTCCGGAGCATCGCGCCCGGTGAGCCCTTCGAGATCGGGGCGGTGCACATCACCTCGACCGAGCTGGATCACCCGGGCGGAAACCTCGGGTACCGGCTGGAGTACCGCAACCGCACGCTGGTCTACGCGACGGACGTCGAGCACACCGAGCGGCCGGCGGAGGCACTGGTGGATCTGGCCCGCGACGCGGACGTCCTGCTGCACGATGCGATGTACACCGATCCCGAGTACGAGCTGAAGCGAGGCTGGGGGCACAGCACCTGGGCCGGCGCGCTCGCGACGGCCGAGGCCGCGCGAGTGAAGAAGCTGGTGCTCTTCCACCACGACCCGGAGCGGGACGATCGCGCGCTCGACTCCGTGCTCAGGCGCGTGCAGAAGCAGTTTCCGCATGCGACCGCCGCCCGCGAGGGGCTGACGCTCCGACTGCTCTAGCCGCGCGCCAGCGCGGGTGGGACCCGGCGGCACATCCCGGCGGCGCGTCAGCCGACGACCCTAGAGTTCCCGGCGGATGACGACACCCGAGAAGCGACTCCAGGACGTCCAGGCACGGGCCATCAACGAGCGGGTCATCGAGTACGGACTGCGGCGCGGGCTGCTCGACGCGCTCCGCCTGTCGTACGAGCCGGCGAGGGACGGGAGCCTGGTGGTCTACCTCCCCCGCCACCGCGGGCACTGGCGCATCCAGCCTCCTGGCGTTGGCGAGCAGTCGGCGATCCGGGTGATCGCCCTCGGGGACGACGGGCGGATGGAGCTCGGTCTGCTCACCCTCGAGCTCCGGTGGGACCCGGCCGTCGCGGACTGGGCCCTGCTCCAGGACAGCGGGACGGAGGAGATCGCCGCGGCGGTCTGGAAGGGCATGGCGCTCCTCGCGCGAGAGGCGGGCTGGCTGGAGCGGACGGCGGCCTAGCTAGCCGGACCCGGCGCAGGGTCAGCGCCAGCTTCCGCGGTTCTCCGGAGCGACCGCGCGTGTCACCGCGCGCCTCAGCCCGGCGAACGGGAGCCGGCGGAGCGCCTCGTCGAGCGTGACCCACTCGGCGGCCTCGTGCTCCGGTCCGGGCTGTTCCTCCCGCCCGACTGGCCAGTCCGCGGCGAACGCCTCCTCCTCGACCAGCACCGGCGGGACCGCGTCCCCGAAGGCGAAGCTGTGGCGGTAGGACAGCGAGCGCACCGGAAGCCGGGCTCCGGTCTCCTCCTCCAGCTCACGCCGCGCCGCCGCCTCGGCCGATTCTCCCGGCAGGCGACGGCCGGTGACCGGCTGCCAGAATCCCCCGCGTGCGGGAATGCGCCGCAGGAGCAAGACCTCGGCGCCCGAGGCGCCTCGCCGCACCGCCGTGACCGAGACCGTGCGCGTCCGTGCATCCTCGAAGCGCACCTCTGCCTCCAGCACCGCTCCGAAGGCCCGCGCCAGCGCCTCCTCGACCACTCCGACGTCCACCGGGCGCCTCAGCTCGCGCTCCATCGAGGTCACCCCTGCCTCGCGGATCCCGCACGGCACGATGAGCTCGAAGTCCTCCAGCGAGGAGTTCACGTTGAGCGCGAAGCCGTGGGTGGTGACCCACCGGGCGATGTGCACGCCGACCGCACCGATCTTCCGGGCGTCCCCTCCCGCCTCGGACCCGACCCACACCCCAGGCCACCTCGCGATCCGCCCGGCCTCGATGCCCTGCTCGGCCAGCGCGCGGATCATCCCTTCCTCCACGCTCCGCACGTGGCGGCGGACGTCCTTCCGGTCCGGAGCCAGGTCGAGGATGGGGTACCCGACGATCTGCCCGGGCCCGTGGTAGGTCACCTCGCCGCCGCGATTCGTCTCGTGCACCTCGACGCCACGCGCCTCGAGCAGCTCCGGGCCGGCGAGCACGTCCGCCCGACTGGCCCCGCGCCCCAGCGTCAGGACCGGCGGGTGCTCCAGGAGGAGCAGCACGTCACCGACCTTCCCTTCCTTCCGCGCGGCGGCGAAGAGAGCCTGGAGCTTCAGACCGTCCTCGTACTCCACCCGGCCCAGCCGGTGGACGGTCAGCGTTCGCGCGGTCATCGCGACGCCCACCAGCGCAGCAGGAGCGCGTGCAGCGCATGGGCTGCACGCGCGGAGCGAACCGAGAGCCGCAGCGCCTCCTCCAGTGCATCGGGGTGTGCCGGGGACCCGTCCGGCGCCCGCCACCGCTCGGCGAGCAGACGCAGCTCGGCCTCGCCCGGCGCCCGGAAGCACTCCAGCGTCAGCCCGTCCAGGACCGGTCCCGGGAGCCAGGTTCCGGCGAGCGACTCCACCTGCTCGGGCGCATGCACCCGGCGCCCGCCCACCTCGTGCTCGGGCTCGGGCAAGGTCGCGTCCAGCGCCAGCACCACCGGACGGCTCGAAAGCACGCGGGCCAGCTGGCGCCGTGCCGCCGGCTCGAGGCGGTCCACGTCGTCCACCAGCAGCGCCCCGTGCTCCGGAACGGGCGGTGTGCCATCCCACTCCGTCCCGAGGCCCCGCCCGGCCCAGGTCTCCAGCCAGGTGCTCTTGCCGCTCCCCGCTGCGCCCACCAGCAGCACCCGGGCGTGGCCCGCGGCCAGCGCCGCCTCGATACGCCTGACGGCCTCGACCTGGGTGGGGAGCGGCTCCGGGCGGGGCTCGACCCGGGGGCTCCCTCCGCCTGCCAGGTCGTCCGGTCGTACCCCGGCGCCCGGCAACCCTCCCGAGCTCCGCGAGCGATTCTGCACTTGGGAGGCGGTCCCACGTGCAGAATCGCTCGCCGGGGGACGAGACGTTGCCGGGGACGAGCCGTCCGCCTCCAGCTCCGGGAAGGGTTCTTCCGGGTGGGGTGCATCAGACTTCGCTGTCAGGCCGGGGCCGGGGACCGGCGTCAGGCGGGCGGAATCGAAGGCACGCAGGCGGGCCGTCGTGGGGAGGCCGGCCTCCGCCCCCGAAACCGTCGCCGGCGGCTCCCCGGCACGTCGATCCGCACCCTCGAGCAGCGAGGCTGCCAGCTCCACGCACTCCCGGCAGACGTAGGCGTGCGACGGTCCAGCGACCAGCGCCCCCACCTCGCGTGACGGACGACAGCAGAAGCTGCACCAGGCCTCGAGCGAGGGGTCTGCCAGCGTGGGCGTCCGCTCGACGAGCGCGCGATCGACGCCGGGCAGGGCCTCCGGACCCGCGGCGTCCCGCTCCCCGTTCCCCCGACCTCCCGGGGGCTCCTCCACTCCGCGCGCTCCGGCCCGCGCCACCGTGCCCAGCCGCTCTACGTGGCGCCGCATCTGGGCTGCCCGGGCGTCATGCCCGGTGGATTCGTAGATCCGCGCCGCCTGCTCCAGCAGCGCACCGGCCCGGGCGAGGTCACCTTCTCGCTCCGCCGCCTGCGCCGACTGCAGCAACTCGCGCGGGTTCACGCCATCTCGAGCAGGAGCGACTCGGGGTGCTCGAGCAGCTGCACCAGCGCTCCGACCGCCTCCGCGGCCAGCAGCCCGTCGATGACCCGGTGGTCGAATGCCAGCGAGACGTTCATCATCTCCCGCACCACGATCTCGTCGTCGTCGGTCACCGCCGGGCGCTTCCTGATCCGGTGGATGCCGAGGATCGCCACCTCGGGGTAGTTGATGATCGGCATCGCGAACAGCCCACCGTTCGTGCCGAGCGAGGTGATGGTGAACGTGCCGCCGCTGAGCTCGTCCAGCTTGAGGGTCTTGTCCCTGGCACCCGCCGCCAGCCGGGCAATCTCCTCGGCCAGCTGGCGGATGGTCAGCCGGTCCACGTCCTTCACCACCGGGACGGTGAGCCCCTCGTCCGTCGCGGCGGCGATCCCGAAGTGAAACGAGCTCCGCTGCACCAGCTCCTGGGCTGCGTCGTCGAAGTTCGCGTTGAGCGACGGGTACTTCCGGAACACCGGCACCAGCGCCTTGCAGACGAAGGGCAGGAACGAGACCTTGAGCGTGTCGCCGGACTCGGCCAGGGACGCGTTCAGCCGCTTGCGGAGCGCAACCAGCTCGGTGACGTCCACCTCCTCGACGAAGAGCGCGTGCGGCGCGGTGAACTTCGACCGCACCATCTTCTCGGCGATCTTCCGCCGTAGCCCGCGAATCGGGATCCGCTGATCCGCTCCCGCGGAGGGCAGCGGCACCAGCTTCGCCCGGGGCTGCGCCTGGACCGGCTCGGCGCGACCCAGATCCAGCGCCGCCTGCACGTCCGCCTTCAGCACCCTGCCCTGCGGCCCGGTCCCGGCGATCGCCGCCAGGTCGATGCCGTGCTCACGGGCCATTCGCCGGGTCACCGGCGTGGCGAGGACCTTCGCCGTGGACTCGACCACACGGGCCGCGGGAGCCGCCGCGCTCGCCGCCGCCGGAGCCGCGTGCGCTGGAGCGGACGCCGCCGGCGCCGCACCCGAGACCTCCATCGTCAAGAGCAGGTGGTGGACCTTGGCGATCTCACCCTCCTTGCCGTGGAGCGTGACCACCTTGCCCGACCGGGGAGCGGGCACGGTGACCGTGGCCTTGTCGGTCATCAGCTCGACGACGCCCTGGTCCTCCTCGACCGTGTCGCCGGGCTTGACCAGCCACTTGACGATCTCTCCCTCGACGACGCCTTCCCCGAGGTCCGGAAGCTTGAACTCGAACGTGGCCACGGCGCTGTCAGCTCCTCGCAGGGCGCTATGCGTGCCGGCCCTGCTCCATGAGACCCTTCATGAAGAACTCGGCCGCGCGATAGCTGCTGCGGACCAGAGGCCCCGAAGCGACGTACAGGAAACCCAGTCTCTCCGCCACCTGCTTGTACCGGTCGAAGTCGGCGGGCGGAACGAAGCGCGAGACCCGGAGGTGGTACTGCGACGGCTGGAGGTACTGCCCCAGGGTCAGCACGTCGACCCCGGCCTCGCGCAGGTCCCGGAAGGTCTGGAACAGCTCCTCGTCGGTCTCGCCGAGGCCGACCATGATCGAGCTCTTGGTGTAGAGCTTCTCCGGCCGGTCCTTGAGGTAGCGCAGGACCCGGAGACTCTGCCGGTACGTGGCACGCCGGTCACGCACCGTGGGAGTCAGCCGCTCCACCGTCTCGATGTTGTGCGCCACGACGTGCGGCCGCGCCTCGGCCACGGTGTCGAGATCCTGCTCCACGCCCTTGAAGTCGGGGATGAGCACCTCGACGGAGGTCCGGGGGCTCTCGCGCTTGAGGGCCCGGATTGCCGCCGCGAAGTGACTCGCGCCACCGTCCGGCCGGTCGTCGCGGTTCACGCTGGTGACGACGATGTACTCGAGCGCCAGCTGCTTCACGGCCCGGGCGAGGTTCTCCGGCTCCTCGGGGTCGAGCGGCGGTGGTGCCCCGACCTTCACGTGGCAGAAGCGGCAGGCGCGCGTGCAGATCTCGCCCATCAGCATCACCGTCGCGGTGCCCCCGCCCCAGCACTCGGCGATGTTCGGGCAGCGGGCCTCCTCGCAGACGGTGGCCAGGCCGGTCTTCCGCACGATGTCCCGGACGCGCTCGTACTCTTGACCGTGTGGCATCCGGACCTTCAGCCACTCGGGCTTCCGGGTGCTCTCGGCGACTTGGGGCAGCGCGAATCGGTCGGGCGTGGCCATGCGAGCCTTCCCCGATTAACGGCGGGGCCGGCCGGGGGTCAAGATTCCCCCCCGGATCCGACGTCCGGGGCGCGGGTCAGATGTGAATCGGCGTCCCGAGGGCAGCCTCGGCGCCCTCCTTCACGATCTCCGAAAGGGTCGGGTGGGCGTGGATGGTGCGGCCCAGCTCCTCGGTGGTGATCTCCAGCCGCAGCGCGACACAGGCCTCGGCGAGGAGCTCGGTGGCGTGCGGCCCCACCATGTGGACGCCGAGGACCTCGTCGTACTTCTTGTCGCTGACGACCTTGATCATCCCGATCCCCTCGTCGGAGATCTTCGCCTTGAGGATGGCGCTGAAGGGGAAGGTGCCGGTCTTCACGTCGTAGCCGCGCTCCTTGGCCTTCTTCTCGGTGAGGCCCACCGAGGCCACCTCGGGGTAGCAGTAGGTCGCGGACGGCGTGAGGTCGTAGTTGATGGGATGCACTTCCTTGCCGGCGATGTGCTCCACCGCGAGGACGCCCTCGGCCGACGCCATGTGGGCCAGCATCGGGCCGGGAATCACGTCGCCGATGGCGTAGACGTTCGGCTCGGTGGTCCGCATGAAGTCGTCCACCGGGATGAAGCCCCTGTCCAGCTTGATGCTGGTCGTCTCCAGTCCCACGCCCTCGGTGACCGGGCTCCGGCCGACCGCGGAGAGGAGGATGGACGCCTCGAGGGTCTTGCTCCCCGACGGCGTGTCCATGGTGACCTTCACTCCCTTGCCGCCCGGCTCCACCTTCTGGACCTTCGCCGAGAGCTCGTAGGCGATCTTCCGGCGGCGGAACTGCCGCTCCAGCTCCTTGCTCGCGTCCTCGTCCTCGATGGGAAGCAGGTGCGGAAGGAACTCGAGGATGCCGACCTCGCTCCCCACGTGCGCGAAGATCGACGCGAACTCGCAACCCACCGCGCCGGCGCCCAGCACCAGGACGCTCTTGGGGATCTCCTTGACCTCCAGGATCGAGTCGGAATTGAAGACCAGCTTGTGGTCGACCGGGACGTTCGGGAGCGACTTGGGCACGGACCCGGTGGCGATGATGATGTTCTTGGTCTCGAGGACTTGCTTCCCGCCGCCCTCGGTGAGCGTGACCTCGACCTTCCCCTTGCCGGTGATGCGGCCGTGGCCCTTCACCACCTGGATCTTGTTCTTCTTCATCAGGTAGTCGATGCCGTTGGCGCCGCCGGTGACGACCTTGGCCTTGTGCTCCATCGCCGCGGGCCAGTTGATGGTGGGGGACTTGAGGTCGATCCCGAACTCCGCGGCCTGCTGGATGTGGGTGAACAGCTCGGCGGTCCAGAGGAGGGCCTTGGTGGGGATGCACCCTCGGTGAAGGCAGGTGCCGCCCAGGCGCTTGTCGCGCTCGACGATGGCCGTCTTCAGGCCCAGCTGCCCGGCGCGGATCGCGGCCACGTACCCCCCGGGGCCCGAGCCGATGATCACCACGTCCCGA
>Ga0081540_1001086_pt1 | contig 24129 bp, 20 predicted proteins | sample TabmetS2T1R1_FD_71024 | JGI IMG/M metagenome (GOLD analysis project Ga0081540, IMG submission 71024) | Tabebuia heterophylla rhizosphere microbial communities from the University of Puerto Rico - S2T1R1 | ecosystem: Host-associated > Plants > Roots > Rhizosphere ... | reverse complement strand
GGGGGGGTCTGGCCGGGCCCCCGGGGGGGGGGGGACTGGCCGGGCCACCTGCGGGGGCGGGGCTGGCCTGGCCACCTGCGGCGGCGGGGCTGGCCTGGCCACCTGCGGCGGCGGGGCCGGGCCCGATGGCGTCGGCCAGCCGGCTGGCGTCCTGGCCGTGGCGCATGCACACGACGTACCCGGCGCCGTCCAGGCGTGCGGCCAGGAGCGCGGCCGCGGCCGCCATGTCCCGGGCCCGGACCGCGAGCAGGACCGGGCCGGCCAGCCTGGACGGCAGGTCGTCCGGCCCTGCCGCCGGCACCGCGACCGTGAAGCCTCCGGCCGGTCCCTCGACGCGCAGCCCGCCGGCGCGAACAGCGGCCACGACGGCAGGGTCGGGGTCGCTGACGAGCACATCGTGACCGTCCCGCGCCAGCCAGGCGGCGACGGTAGCACCGACGGCGCCGCAGCCGAGGACAACGTAGGGCACGGCGCGTAACGCTACAGCATGTAACGAGATAACGGAACGTCACAAGACCGCATGAAGCGTAACAACGGAGTAAAACCTTCTCCCAGGTACCAAGGTCGTATTTACAACCAGCCGATTTTCGATCATCTTGGCTTAGACAAAGGTTTGTTCTTCTCGCCGCCTTGAGCCGCCCGCGGGGACGGCCAACGCTGGTTCCAGGCTGCCCGGACACTACTGGGAGTTACCGTGAAGCACCGGACCACCACAGCGATAACCCTGATCGCGGTCAGCGCGCTCGCGGCCCTGGCGGGCTGCGGAGGGTCGTCAGGCTCGAGCTCGGGCACGTCCGCCGCCGCGAGCGGCGCCGCGGTCCGCGGCGGGGACCTGGTCATCGCGCGGACCGCCGACTCGCAGTCGATGAACAAGACCACGGTGTTCGACAACGAGTCGATCTGGATCTTCCAGCAGATCTTCCAGACGCTGTACACCGTCACGCCGAACGGCAAGGGCGTCCAGCCCATGCTGGCGACCGGCTACAAGGTCTCGGCGGACAAGAAGACCTACACGTTCACCCTGCGGCCCGGGGTAAAGTTCTCCACTGGCCAGCCGATGACCTCGGCGGACGTGAAGTTCTCCATCGACCAGGCGAGCGCGGCGGACAAGGGCTGGGGCTACATCAACACGGCCATCAAGTCCGTGGCCGCGCCCACGCCGTCCACGGTCGTGGTCACGCTCAAGTACCCGTGGGCGCCGCTGCTCGCCGACCTGTCGCTGTTCTCCAACGGGATCGTGCCCGCCAACTACGGCGGCAAGAGCGAGACAGCGTTCTACAACGCCCCGGTCGGCACCGGTCCGTTCAAGTGGGACTACTGGCACAAGGGCAGCGCGCTCAAGCTGGTGCGCAACCCCAGCTACTGGGAGAAGGGCAAGCCGTACCTCAACAGCGTGACCTGGACCGACGTGCCCAGCGACAACACCAGGCAACTGCAGCTCAAGGGCGGCCAGGCCCAGATCGACGAGTTCCCGGCCTGGTCCACGGTGGCCAGCCTGAAGACCACGCCGGACGTCACGATGAACCTGTTCAACTCGACGCGGACCGACTACCTGGCCTTCAACGAGCTGCGCAAGCCCCTCCAGGACATGCACGTTCGCCGGGCGATCTCGCTGGCCGTCAACCGGGCCGCGCTGGTGAAGGCCGTGCTGTTCGGCAACGGCAAGCCGGCCAACTCGCTGTTCCCGCCGCAGGTGCCCTACTACCAGGCGGCCACCCAGGGGCTCCAGTTCGACCTGGCCGCGGCGAAGCAGGAGATGGCCAAGTCCAGCGTGCCGCACGGCTTCTCCGCCACGATCCTGGTGTCCTCGGGCTTCTCCGACTACAAGACGATCGCGACGATCCTGCAGTCCGAGCTCAAGCCGCTGGGGATCAACCTGAAGATCCAGCAGCTCGACCCGAACACGGCGAACACGAACCAGCAGAGCCTCAAGTACGACATGACGCTGACCTACTGGACGATGGACATCCCGGACCCGGACGAGCTCGCGACGTTCGCCGTCGACCCGAAGTCGGGGGCCCGGTCGTTCTTCACCGCCTACAACAACCCCACCGTGGTCAAGGCCACGCACGACGCGGAGAAGACCCTGTCCACCTCGGCCCGGCAGGACCTGTACAACACGGTCCAGTCGGGTTCGGCCAGCGACGCGTTCATGGCCTTCCTGTACAACTCCCCGTACGCCTACGCCACCTCGTCCAGCGTGCACGGCTTCTACGTCACGCCGCTCGGCAACTACCACCTGGAGAACGTCTGGATGAGCAAGTAGAGCTAGGGCGATTAGGCCGGGAGCTCAGATGGGACGAGCCGGGTTCGTGGTGCAGCGGCTGCTGCTGCTCATACCGGTGGCCGTCGGGGTGACGATCATCGTCTTCTTCATGGTCCACCTGATCCCGGGTGACCCGGCGGCGACCATCCTTGGCATCCACGCCACCCCGAAGGCGGTCGCCCTGCTGCACCAGCAGTGGGGCCTGAACCGGCCGCTGGCCAGCCAGTACTGGCTGTTCCTCGACCGTCTCCTGCACGGCAACCTGGGCCAGAGCATTTTCTACGGCGGGTCGGTGACCAGCCTGATCCTGAGCCACCTCCCGCCCACCCTGTGGCTGCTCGCCTACGCGACCGTGCTCACCGTGCTGATCAGCGTACCGCTGGCGGTGCTCGCGGCCACCCGGAAGGACGGGATCCGGGACCACGTGGTCCGGGCCGTCCCCCTCGTCGGCCTGGGCATGCCCCCGTTCTGGCTGGGGTTCCTGCTGATCTACGCGTTCGCGATCTCGCTGCGGATCTTCCCGGTCAGCGGGTACGGCTCCGGCTTCACCGGGCACCTGCGGTCGATGTTCCTGCCCAGCCTGACCGTCGCGCTTGCGCTCACCCCGGTGGTCATCCGCAGCCTGCGCGCCAGCATGCTCAACGTCCTGGGCGCCGAGTACATCGTCACGGCGCGGTCCAAGGGCGTTCCGTCGCACCGGCTGTACCAGCGGCACGTGCTGCGGAACGCCGTCATCCCGGCCGTCACCGTGCTGGCCATCAACATCGGTTTCCTGGTCGGGGCGACCGTCATCATCGAGCAGATCTTCGCGATCCCCGGGATCGGCCAGCTGATGATCAACTCGATCTTCCAGCGGGACTTCCCGGTGGTGCAGGGGGTGACGCTGGTGTTCGCCATCATGGTGGTGCTGGTCAACCTGCTCGCCGACCTGTCGTACGCGGCGCTCGACCCGAGAGTGAGGTTCGACCGGTGAGCGCGATCGAGATCCCGCCGGTCCCGCCGGGCCCGGAGCCGGCCAGCGAGCCGGTGCTCGTGGTCCGCGCCGAGGGCCGCGCGGCCAGCCGCTGGTACCGGCAGCCCGCGCTGGTGGCCGGGCTGGCGATCCTCGCCGTCGTCGTCGGCCTGGCCCTGGCCGCACCGCTGCTCACCCCGTACAACCCCATTACCCAGAACCTCAACGAGTCGCTGCTCGGGCCGAGCAAGGACCATCTGCTCGGCACCGACCAGCTGGGCCGCGACACGTTCACCCGGCTGCTCTACGGGCTGCGGCTGGACCTGCGGATCGGGTTCATCGCGGTGCTGCTCCCGTTCGTGCTCGGCATCGTGCTCGGCTCGCTGGCCGGGTACTTCGGCGGCTGGGCGGACACGACCATCATGCGGCTCGTCGACATCGTGCTGGCGTTCCCGTTCTACGTGCTCCTCATCGCCCTGGTCTTCGTGCTCGGCCCGGGCGAGCGGAGCATCTACCTCGCGATCACGGTGGTGGGCTGGGTCGCCTACGCGCGGATCATCCGCGGTGAGATCCTGGTGGCCAAGCGGCAGGACTACGTGACCGCCGCCCGGTCGGGAGGGCTGTCCAACGTGCGCATCATGCGCCGACACCTGCTGCCCAACGTGATCAGCCAGGGCTACATCTACGCCATGTCCGACATCGTGCAGGTCATCCTGGCCATCGTGACGCTCGGGTATCTCGGCCTGGGCATCCCGCCGCCCACGGCCGACCTCGGATCGATGATCAACGACGGGCAGAACTTCCTGTCCACCCACTGGCAGCTGACCACCATCCCGGGCCTCGTCGTAGTGGTGGTCGGGCTGGGGTTGTCGCTGACCGGCGACGGCCTGGCCGACCTGCTGAGGCCGGGCCAGTAATGGACACTGTGAGTGCCCCGATTCTGGAGGTCCGGGACCTGCACGTGCGGATCGCCAGCCGGCGCGGCATCGTCCGGGCCGTGGACGGGGTGTCATTCGACGTGCCCCGGGGCGGCGCCCTCGGCCTGGTGGGCGAGTCCGGCTCCGGCAAGAGCATGACGCTGCGCGCCATCCTCGGCGTGCTGCCGACCGAGGCGCAGGTCACGTCCGGCGAGATCCGGCTGGACGGGGTGGACCTGCGGCAGCTGCGCGGCTCCGACGTCAACCGCCTGCGCGGCCCGAAGATGGCCATGATCTTCCAGGAGCCGATGAGCGCGCTCAACCCGGTGGCGCGGGTCGGCTGGCAGATCGCCGAGGGCCCGCAGGTGCACCTCGGGCTCAGCCGGGGCCGGGCGGCCGAGCGCGCGCTCGAGCTGATGCGCCGGGTGGGCATCCCGGACCCTGAGCGGCGGTTCCGGGCGTACCCGCACGAGTTCTCCGGCGGCATGCGGCAGCGCGTGATGATCGCGATCGCGCTGTCCTGCGACCCGGAGATCATCCTGTGCGACGAGCCGACCACGGCCCTGGACGTGACCATCCAGGACCAGATCCTGCGCCTGCTGACCCAGCTGTGCCGCGAGTCCGGGGTCAGCCTGGTGTTCGTCACCCACGACCTGCCGGTGGTCGCCCAGGTCTGCCAGGACGTCGCGGTGATGTACGGCGGGCAGCTCGTCGAGCGCGGCGAGGTCCGCGAGGTCCTGCTCGATCCGCGTCATCCGTACACGCTCGGGCTGGTCCGTTCGGCCCCGGACTTCGAGTACGTGCGGGAATCGCTGGTGCCGATCCCGGGCTCGCCGCCGAGCCTGGTCAGCCCCCCGTCCGGCTGCCGGTTCCACCCGCGGTGCGCGTTCGCCGAGGACGACTGCCGGACGTCCGAGACACCGCTGCGGCCGCTGCCGGGCGGGCGGTCCACCGCCTGCCTGCACTACGAACGCACCCTGGAGGCCGTCGAGGCCGATCGGGCCTGCCCGTGAACACCGTGAACGCCGTGGACGCCAGGACCACCGTGGCCGGCGCTGAGCCGCTGCTCTCGGCCCGCGAAGTCTCCGTATCGTTCCCGGTAGGCTCGCGGGTGGGCGCCCGGATGCGCGGGGAGGAGCGCCTGCTCCGCGCGGTCGACGGGGTTGACCTGGAGATGCGGCGGGGCGAGGCGCTCGCCCTCGTCGGCGAGTCCGGGTCGGGTAAGTCCACGCTGGCCCAGGCCCTGGCCGGGCTGCAGCGCACGGACCGCGGCGAGATCCGTTTCGACGGCCGGGTGCTCCCGGCCTCGCGGTCGCGGGCGGACCGGCGCCGCATCCAGATGGTCTTCCAGGACCCCTACTCCTCGCTGAACCCCCGGATGACCGTGGGCGGGATGCTGCGCGAGCTGCTGCGGGTGCACCACGTGGTACCCGCGAACCGGGTCGCGACGTTCAGCGCGGAACTGCTCGCGCTGGTCGGGCTGGGCGAGGCGGACCTGTCCGCGTACCCGCGCCAGTTCTCCGGCGGCCAGCGGCAGCGGGTGGCGATCGCCCGGGCCCTCGCGCTGCGTCCCGACGTCCTGGTCGCCGACGAGCCGGTATCGGCGCTCGACGTCAGCGTGCAGGCCACCATCCTCAACCTGCTGTCGAACCTGCGCGACGAACTCGGGCTCACGCTGCTGCTGATATCCCACAATCTGGCCGTGGTGCGGCACCTGTGCGACCGGGTCGCGGTCATGTACCTGGGCCGCATCGTCGAGGTCGCGCCCACCGAGCAGATCTTCAGCACGCCCCGCCACCCCTACACCCGGGGCCTGCTCGCCGCGATCCCGCGGATGACCGAGGGCGCCGCGGACAGCAGCGGCCCGGCCATTGCCGGCGACCCGCCGAGCCCGCTGCGCATCCCGGCCGGGTGCCGGTTCCGCACCCGCTGCCCGATCGCGCAGCCGCGCTGCGAAACTGAGGATCCGGTCCTGGCCGCGGGCCCCGACGACGCCGAGCACCTCGCGGCCTGCCACTTCGCCTTCAGCTCCGGGGCGGGCGGACCTAGGCCAGAGCGGAGCGAGAACGAGCAGAATGCCTGATGGCGGAGTCGGGACCTGAGTCGGGACCAAAGGTGGGGAGTTGTCGGAGGAGTCTGGGGGGACACGCCGCGAGGTGTCCGCGGCTGATCCTGAGGTCGGTCCAGAGGCCGGCCCTGAAGTCGGCCCTGAAGTCGGCCCTGAGGCCATCCAGGGCCCGGGCGCGGAGCGGGACAGGTCCGCGGCCCGCCCCCGGGGGCCGCGGCTGGTCGACATCGCCGAGGCGGTCGGCGTACACGTGTCCACCGTGTCCCGGGTGCTCAACGGCGACCCGGCCCAGTCGATCAGGCCGGAGGTCTACCGCAGGATCCTGAGCACGGCACGACAGCAGGGGTACCGGCCCAACGCGCTAGCCCGGGCGCTGAAGCGGCGCCAGACCGGGGCGATCGCGTTCGTCATCCCGCTGCTGCGCAACCCGATCTGGGTACGGCTCCAGCGCGGCGCCCTGCAGCGGGCCGCCGATCGTGGCTACGTGGTCATGATCATGGAGGAGCCCGGGGAGGACGCCAAGCCGCCGGGCGCCTACCGATACCTGGTCGAGGAGAGCCGCGCGGACGGCCTGCTGCTGGCCACCGCGCTGCGGAACGCCGAGCACGCCCGCGGGGTGCCCGAGGTCCCGCACGTGTACGTGAACCGGCGGGGGCCCGATCATGGCCACGACGTCGTCATGGACGAGCCCGGCGCGGTGCGGCTGTTCCTCGGTCACGTGACGGGGTTCGGCCATCGGAACGTGGCGCTCATCGACGGGCCACCCGACGTGGACACCGTGCACCGCCGGGTAAGCGCGGCCCGCCGGCTCTGTGCGGCCGACGGGATCGCGCTGACGGTCCGGCACGCCGCGGCCACGGAGGACGGCGGCTGGGAGGCCATGACGCGGATACTGCGCCGCGGCCCGCGGCCCACCGCGTGCGGCGTCGGCAGCCTCAACCAGCTGTTCGGTGTCATGGCCGCGCTGCGCGCCGCCGGCGTGGACGTGCCCGGTCAGATGTCGGTGGTGAGCTTCGACGAGGACGAGTGCCTGGCCTTCCTCGAGGTCCCCGTGACCAGCGTGGCCATGCCGCTGGCCGAACTCGGCGGCGCGGCAGTGGACCAGCTGATCGCCAGGATCGAGCGGCAGCCGGCCGGCGACATGATGATCCGCGAGCCGATGAAACTCCTGTCCCGGCAGTCGGTGGCGCGCCCGTAGGGCTACCGGCCGCTCGTGTCGGCGCGGGTGGTGCGGACCACGCGGGCGTGCTCGCGCATGGTCTCGGTGCCGTCCGCGCCCGGCTGGCGGCCGAACCCGCAGTACATCGCCACGCCGAAGTCCGATAGGTACCGCGATGCAGTGGCCTGCCTGCGGCGGAGCCCTGAGACCCCGTCGATCGGCAGCACGATGCCGAGGAAGACCCTGGCGTCGCCCGGTTCCAGGTCGGCCAGCGGCCGGAAGAAGCTGCGGTCCTCGCTGCGCAGGTAACGCGGGCCGGCCAGGTGCAGCCAGTCGACCGTTCGGCCCGAATGTGCGACCGCGAAGTTGGCCATCCGCACCAGCAGCGCCATGTCCCGCGCCTCGTACATCGGCCACTCGGGGAACGTCCCGTAGCACAGGTGGTAGCCGACCAGGACCTCCTCGGGGATCAACCGGGTCAGCCGGGTGACCGGCCCGGCGAACCGCTCCCATCCTCCTTCGCCGGTCCAGGCGAGCACGCCCTCCAGGTCCTGCGTCTCGTAGGCCAGGTCCCACTGGATCGCCAGTTCGCCGGGCGGGATGGCCGCGGTCAGCCGGGCCAGCTCCCTGGCGACCAGGTCCTCGAACGCCCGATCGGCCACCGGGTAGTCCGCGGCGAAGTCGGCCTTGAACCCGTTCAGCGCGCTAGCCGGGAACGGGAGCCCGACCTGGAAGCGCAGGCCGGCCGGGATCACCCCGTCCGCGCGGAGCGCGCGGAACACCTGGTAGCCGGCTATCGCGTCGTCGATACGCGGCCAGGAGTCCCAGTGCAGCGCGGTGGCGCCGGGCCGGATGCCGAACACCGGGGTCTCGTAGGCGTGCCGCGGGATGCCGGTCGGCGACTCGGTCTCCTGCACCACGACCACGTCCGGGTTCGGCCGGACCAGCCGCTCCCGCTCGTAGCCGACCCAGGCTGACCGTGGGCCCGTCTCGCCGTCCGGCAACGCGAACACCAGGCCGTCGTAGAACGCCGCGGCGGCCCGCAGGGCCGACTCGGCCGAATTCGCCGGCAGGCTCCCGACCAGCAGCAGCTCACTGTTCACCCGCGGCGCCATCGCCGCCTCCTTCCGTCTGCGGTAACCCCATTAGATCCGAAACACGAGGTGGCAGCGCACTGAAACGAAGCTGCGCGTAGGACGACGGCCCTCGGCGGGCTGCCCGCAGTCGCACCGGTCTCCACACAACCACCACACGTACACCAGACGGCCTACACAACGGCCGGGTCTGCTGAGGTTGCCGTAGCGGTGCCGCGGACGCGAACGAGTCCAGCCCGCCGCGGTTCCGGTCACCCTCGGTCGGCCACCGCCGTCGCCGAACCGAGGGCTGACCGGCCTTCATCCGGCCGTTGCCGCCGGGCCTCCGCGCCCCGCCAGGCCTCCGCCGTCCGCCAGGCCTCCGCGCCGCGCCAGGCCTCCGCGCCGCGCCAGGCCTCCGCGCCCCGCCAGGCCTCCGCGCCCCGCCAGGCCTCCGCGGTCCGCCGCCGGACGCACTGAAACCGGACATCCAGTGCGTTAGAACGCACTGGAACCGGGGTTTCATGGAGTTCGCGTTGGCCCTGCGCACCCGGATCGTGGTGCTGATGGTGTCGGCGTGGCCTGAGTCCGGTTTTTCGGGAAGGGGGTCGCCCGGCTGCGGCCATTAGCTGGGTGTCATCGGGCTATGAGGCAATGTCACTTAGCTTGTTTTTGATCTTGAACGGGCGTGCCCGGTGCGCAGCGATGTCCGTGGAGCCAGAGTAACTCCGGTGCGCTGCCGGGGCTCCTGATACCGGGATGGCGGCTGGCTCATACTGCATGAATGCCTCGTTCATGCTGTTCTTACGACATGGCTGGGACATTCATGCAGTACCGTCCGGTGCGGGAGGGCGAGCGCGAGGGATGGTCGTTTCCGGTACACGCCGCGGCCGGTAGCCCAGGCGCGAGCGGACCATGATCGGCTCAGCGGCATTGGGCTATGAGGTTGATTGGGGTACCCTGCTCCCCCGAATCAACCGCGTAGCCCTTATCAAACACGCTATTTCGGTGAGGTGGGGGCGGCTGGGACGGGAAGGGCCTGTGTGACTCTGGTGACCAGCACGGGGTGTCACGCGGGCGCGGGACGGGCGGGCGCGGGACGGACGGGCGCGGGACGGACGGGCGCGGGACGGGCGGGCGCGGGGCAGGCGGGCGCGAGGGGCGGGTGGTGTCACTCGGGGCGGGCCGGCGGGCCGAGCATCGCCTGGGTGGCCCGGACGGCCACGTCGGTGATGCCGCCGATGTCGCCGCCGTCTTCGACGGTGGTGGCGATCAGCTCGCGCAGGCCGCCGAGCATCAGGATCATGAGCTGCCGGGACGGCGGGGCGACCCCGGCCGCGCGCAGTTCCGGGGTATCAGTGAGCTCCCTGACCAGCACGATGAAGGCCTCGAGCCACTCGCGCTGCAGGTGGCGGGCGTCCGCTCCGAGCGAGGGGAGGTCCCTGATCCAGCTCAGCGTGAGGGCGAGGTCGGATTGCGCCACCGCGATCCATGCCTCGATGGACTGGCGCACCTGGACGTCCCAGCGCGCGCGCCGGTCGACCGCAGCCCCGATCTGCCGGATCATCGCCGCATTGGCCTCCCGGAGCAGGTCGATGAAGCAGGCCTGCTTGCTGGGGAAGTGCTCGTAGAACGTTCGGCGTGAGGTGCGGGCGTGGCGCACCACATCCGCGACCGTCGCGTCGCGGTAGCCGCTCTCCCGGATGGCCGCGGCCATGCCCTCGAGCAGCCGACGGCGGAACTCGGCGGGCGTGGTTCCCTGAGCGCCGGCCTCGGCCCTCGTGGTGCTGGCGGTGATCACGCTATCCCCTTCTCTTGCCGATCATGGTACTCTCGCGTACCGTCGATCTGGTACGCATGCGTACCGCACCTGGAGGAGCACCGCCGGAGGAATGCCGATGGCCACGAAACGCAGGCCGCTCGTCGGATGGCCGGCCAGGCCGCTCACACGCGCGGCGGGCGGGCCGCTCACACGCGCGGCGGGCGGGCCGCTCACACGCGCGGCGGGCGGGCCGCTGGCACGCAGGGCGGGCGGGCGGCTGGCACGCAGGGCGGTCAGGCCGCTGGCCGGGCGGCCGGTGATGGTCACCGGCGCGGCCTCGGGGATCGGGCGGAGCCTGGCTCAGCGGCTGTCTGGTCTTGGCTCGGCGGTGGCCATCGCCGACATCGACGAGGCCGGGCTGAAGGAGACCGCGAGGACGCTGCCGGGGCCGGTGCTGGTCCGGGTGCTCGACGTCCGGGACGCGGCGGACCAGCGCCGTTTCGCGGCCGAGGTGCGCGAGTGGCTGGCCACGCTGCCGGGCTCCCCGCCGCTGGCCGCGGTGTTCAACAACGCGGGCGTCGCGGTCGCCTCCTCGGTGCTCGACGCCGACCCGGACGACGACGAGTGGCTGCGGCAGATCAACTTCGACGGGGTGGTCAACGGCACCCGCGCCTTCCTGCCCATCCTGGTCGAGCAGGACGAGGGAGTCATCGTCAACACCTCGAGCGTGTTCGGCCTGCTGGGCATGCCCTACCAGAGCGCCTACTGCGCGTCGAAGTTCGCGGTGCGCGGCTTCACCGACGCGCTGCGCCAGGAACTGCGCGGCACCGGCGTCCGCGCGGTGACCGTCCACCCGGGCGGCGTCCGGACCAAGATCGCCCGCAGCGCGCGGGTCAGGAAGGACCCGACCGGCCAGGGACGCACCCGCGAGCAGATGGCGGCCGAGTTCGAGGCGCTCCTGCGGACCACGCCCGACCGGGCCGCCGAGATCATCTGCCGCGGGGTCGACCGCGGCAAGGCCCGCATCCTGGTGGGCCCCGACGCCTACGTCTTCGACGCCCTGGCCCGGGTCGCCCCGACCCACTACTACGACGTGATGGAGCGGCTCGAGAAGCGGCTGCGGGCGGGGTCGCGGTGACCGAGCCCGGGATGATTGAACACCGCGACGTCCTCGTCGTCGGGGCGGGGCTGTCCGGGATCGGCGCCGCCCATCACCTGCAGGCCGCGTTCCCGGACAGGACCTACGCGATCCTCGAGGCCAGGGACGCCATCGGCGGTACCTGGGACCTGTTCCGCTATCCGGGGGTGCGGTCCGACTCGGACATGTTCACGCTCGGCTACCGCTTCCGGCCGTGGACCGAGGCCAAGGCGATCGCGGACGGCCCGTCGATCCTCGGCTACGTCCGGGCCACCGCGGCCGAAGCGGGGATCGATAAGCACATCCGCTTCGGCCACCGGGTGACGGGGGCGGCGTGGTCCAGCGAGCAGGCGCGGTGGACCGTGGAGGCCGAACTCCCCGGCGGCGAGACGGTCACCCTGACCTGCAATTTCCTGCTGATGTGCAGCGGCTACTACCGCTACGACCGCGGCTACCGGGCGGACCTGCCCGGCATCGGGGACTTCCGCGGGCAGGTCGTCCACCCGCAGCACTGGCCGGCCGGCCTGGACTTTGCGGGGAAGCGGATCGTGGTGATCGGCAGCGGGGCCACCGCGGTGACGCTCGTCCCCGCCCTGGCCGAAACGGCGGAGCACGTGACCATGCTGCAGCGCTCCCCCACCTACATCCTGGCCATGCCGGCCGAGGACGGCATCGCCACCCGGCTGCGCAAGCTGCTCGGCTCGCGCCGCGGATACGCCGTCACCCGGTGGAAGAACGTCGCGGTGACTACGCTGATCTACAAGCTCAGCCGGCGCCGGCCCGACATGATCCGCGGCTGGATCCGGCAGATGGCGATCAAGCAACTGCCGGACGGGTACGACGTCGACACCCACTTCAAGCCGTCCTACAACCCGTGGGACCAGCGGCTGTGCCTGGTGCCCGACGGCGACCTGTTCGAGGCCATCCGGGCCGGACGCGCCTCCGTAGCCACCGACCGCGTCAAGACTTTCACCGAACGGTCCGTGGTACTCGAATCCGGCGCCGAGCTGGGGGCTGACATCGTGGTGACCGCGACCGGCCTCCAGCTGCTCGCGTTCGGCGGCGCGGAGCTTACCGTGGACGGCCAGGCGGTCCGGCTGCCCGAGACGATGGCCTACAAGGGCATGATGCTGAGCGGCGTGCCGAACTTCGCCTTCACCATCGGCTACACCAACGCGTCCTGGACGCTCAAGGCGGACCTGGTGAGCGAGTTCGCCTGCCGGCTGCTCCGGTACATGGACAGCCGCGGCTACGACACGTGCGTGCCGGTCAACGACGACCCGGCCGTCTCCCCGCAGCCGCTGCTCGACTTCCAGGCCGGCTACGTACTCAGGTCCATCGACGAGTTCCCGCGGGCGGGCTCGCGCGCGCCGTGGCGGCTGGGCCAGAGCTACGCGCACGACGTGATAACCCTGCGGCACGGCAAGATAGACGACGGCTCGATGCGGTTCGGGCGAGCCGTCACCCCGTCCGTTCGGTAAAAATCGTTCTAGTGCCCGCCGTCGACCAGGCCGAAGTACCACAGCGCGGCCAGGGCCAGGCCGTAGCCCAGCACCTTGTCGGACCCGTGGAACGGCGCGGGCAGCGACAGCACCAGCATGACCACCACGGTGTAGACGAGCACGAACCCGATGACCGGCCGCGCCCGCCGGCCGAGGCTGAACGCGCCGGGCAGGCTGTCCAGGGTCCGCCGCTTGATCGCGTAAGCCAGCGTGATCAGGAAGTAGATGATGTACGGGATGATCGCGGCCGGCCTGGAGCGTGGCGGGCGGGTTGGGTTCGGCTGCTGTACCGGACATGGCGGTCCTCCTGCTAACTGGCCGAGGTGCTTGCGGACGGCGGCGAAGGCCTGGTCGGTCGCCTCGAGCGCCAGGGCGAGGTCGTCCCCGGTCATGGCGGCGGACACGAACCAGTTGTGCCGGGGGTGCAGGTAGGCGCCACCGCGCAGGGCCTGCGCGGCGAACACGCCAGCCAGCTCGTGGTCCCGATCCCCGGCGAAGGTGAGGTAGGGCATCACCGGCGGGCCGGTGTAGTTGACGGCCAGGTCCCAGGACCGGGCCTGGTCGACGATCCCGTCGCGGAGCGCGGTCCCGGTGCGGTGCATCGCCTCGATGGCTTTCTCGTCCTTCAGCGCGGTGATGGTGGCGATGGCGGCCGCCATGGGCACGGCGGAGAACCAGAACGAGCCGGTGACGAAGACCTTCTTCGCGCCGTCGCGGAACGCGTCGTTGCCGAGCACGGCGGCGAGAGCCCGGCCGTTCGCGATCGCCTTGCTCCAGGCCGACAGGTCCGGGTCCACCCCGACCGGCTCCCAGCTGGACCCGAGGTGCAGGCGGAACCCGGCCCGGACGTCGTCCAGGATCAGCGCGGCCCCTTTTTCGTCACAGAGGGTGCGGAGCCCGCGGGCGAAGGCCGGGTCGACCAGCTCCTGGTCGAAGCCGGCGTCGTGCTTGAACGGGCTGACCAGGATGCCGGCCAGGTCATCGCCGGCCTTGGCGGCCGCCTGCTGGACGCTGGCCACGTCGTTGAAGGTGTAGTGGACGAGGTTGGCGTGGTCCGCGGCCGTGACGCCGGCCGGGCGTGGCGTGCACCACGGCGCGGCGCCGTGGTAGGCGCCCGTGGCTACCAGGATCTTGCTCCGCCCGGTCTGCGCCCGGGCGATCGTGCAGCACATGGTGGTGGCGTCGGTGCCGTTCTTGGCGAGTATCGCCCAGTCCGCGTGCCGGACGGTCTGGGTGAGGAGCTCGGCGAGGTCCACCATGACCGGGCCGGGGGCGTTCATGCAGTCGCCGGCTTCGGATTGGATCCGGACCGCCGCCTCCACCGCCGGGTGCTGGTGGCCGAGCACGACCGGGCCGTAGCTGCACATCAGGTCGACGTACTCGTTCCCGTCCGCGTCCCAGACCCTCGCCCCGCGACCGGACCGCATGAACTGCGGGTAAGCGGCGCCGGGGGCCGCCAGGTGCCCGTACATGCCGCCCGGGATCACGGCCCTGGCGCGCTCGCGCAGCTGCCGGTCGGCGGTGCCGTCACTCATGAGGTGTGCTCCTTTAGTGCTGTCCCTGATGCGGCCGTCATCTAGCCGGCCGGCCGCGGCCGGTGCGTGCGCTCCAGAAAGCCGGGCACCTGGCCGAGGTGCTCGTGGCTGGGCTCATGGCTGGCCGCTGCGTCGCTCGCCGTAGCGGCGGCGCCGGGACTCGGCCGTGACCTCGTCGAGTTCGGCGGCCGACAGGATCGCGGGTTCCCCGTAGCTCAGCGCGAGCCGGTAGGTGCGGGCCAGCCACTCGAGCAACAGCGCCCGGTCGTAGGCCTGAGCCAGGTCACGGCCATGGCAGACCGCCCCGTGGTTACGCAGGATGACGGCGCTGCGGCCGTCCAGTGCCGTGACCGCCGAGGCCGCCAGCCCCGCCGACCCGAAGCGCACGTAAGGCGCGACCCGGACCGGCCCGCCGAGACCGGTGATCGCGTAGTGGATGGCCGGCAGCTCATCCCGGCCCGCGGACAGCGCGATGACCTCGGGCGAGTGCGTGTGCACTACGGCCCCGGCTTTGGTGGCCGCGTAGATGGCCAGGTGCATCGGGGTCTCGGAGGACGGCGTCTCGCTGCTCTGCAGCTCGGCTCCGTCCATGCCGACCAGGCAGATGTCCTCGGGCCGCATCTCGGCGTAGCTGATCCCGGACGGGGTGATCGCGACCCGGTCGCCGATGCGGACGCTCATGTTGCCCGCGCTGCCGACGGCCAGCCCGTCGTCAAGCAGGCGTGCACTGTAGCTGACGAGCTGCGCGCGAGCCGCCTGAAGCCCGTCGGAGTCGCTGCCATACACAAATTTCGGATATTAGACGGACGTCCGACAAAAAAACAGGCCCTCGTGATCATGTGGAGGGTGATCATGCCGAAGATCGTCGACTGGGACGCCCGGCGGGACGAGATCCTGGCGGCCACCTGGCGGGTGATCGCGCGCGACGGCATCGCCCGCGCCACCATCAGGGCCATCGCCCGCGAAGCCGACTGCTCGCGCGGCATCCTGGCGCACTACTTCGACGACAAGGCCGACATCCTCGGCTCGGCGCTGCTGCTCTCCCACCGCCGCGTGGTGGCCCGGATGGAAGCCCGGGCGGCCGGGCTCACCGCCCTGGCCGCGCTGCGCGTCATCATGCTCGAGGCGCTGCCGCTGGACTCCGAGCGTGACCTCGAGGCGCAGATAGAGATCAGCTTCTGGGGGCCGGGCGCTGGGCAGCCCGGCGCTGCGCCGGCTGCAGCACGCGGAGTTCGACCGCTTCACCGAGCGGCTGCGCGGGCACCTGGTCGAGGCGGAGAAGGACGGCGAGCTCCGCGAGGGCGTGGACATCGCGCTGGCCGCGCATCAGCTGCTCGTGCTGATCGACGGGCTCAGCGCCGAGCGGGTGCTCTATCCGGACCGGGTCACCCCGGACCGTCAGCAGGAGATGCTCGACGACCTGCTCGGGCGGCTGCGCCCCTGACGTGACCCCTGCGGAGCGGGAGGGCGGGGCGCACGGGCGGGGTCAGGTTGCGCGGAGGCCGGAGATGGTCTGGCGGATCAGGTAGCGCCATTCCTCCCGCAGGCGGGGCCGGTCGGCTTCGGGAGCCTCGGCGAGGGCGAGCCCGGCGCCGCCGAGCATCCAGAAGGAGAACCTGACCAGGCTGCCCAGCGCCCGGTCGGCCAGGTAACCCGCGTCGACCAGGGCGGTGATGAAGCGCTCGACCAGGCCGTAGGCGTACTTCTGCTCGCATTCCCGCCAGCGGTGCCAGCCGAGCGCGGTCGGCCCTTCCAGCCAGACCAGGCGGCCGTAGACCGGGTCGCAGCACTGGTCGAGGAACGCGTCGAGCGCCTGGAGCGCCTCGTTCAGGGGATCCGCGGCGGTGGCGGCGGCGGTGATCCTGGCGATCGCGCGGGTCTCCTGCGCGTCGAGGACGGCCTCGAACAGGGCCTGCTTGCCGTCGAAGTGGTGGTACACCGCGCCCCGGGTCACCTGGCTGGCCGCCGCCACGTCCTCCAGGGATGTCCCGGCGTACCCGCGCGTGGCGAACAACCGGGTGGCCTCGTCGAGCAGCGCCGCCCGGGTGGCCTCCGAGTACAGTTCCCGCCGGCTCGGGGTCCTGATGTGTTGCATGCGTAGAGTGTAGTAACATACTCAGAGTATGTGAAAAGCACGGTGTATGTGGATGACGGGCCGGGTAGGAGCCCCGCAAGGAGACAGTGCCATGTCCCAGACCATGCCCCCGCCGGTGTTCGACCCGTTCGCGCCCGGCTTCACCGACGACCCCTACCCGCAGTACGCGGCGTTGCGGAGCGGGGCGACCGCTGGCCGGCACCCGCTCGGGTTCTTCCTGCTCACCCGGTATGACGACGTGTCCGGACTGCTCCGGGCGGCCATGTCGGTCGAGGACGGCAACATCACCGACCGGCAGCTGATCGAGCTGCGCGAGCAGATGTACGGCGAGGAGGCCTACCGGCCGCGCGGCATCTCCATGCTCGACCGCGACCCGCCGGACCACACCCGGCTGCGCCGGCTGGTGTCGAAGGCGTTCACGCCGCGGGCCGTGGAGGCGCTGCGGCCGCGCATCACCGGGCTGGTCGACGAGATGCTCGACGCGGCCGAACGCCAGGGTCCAAAGGTCGACTTGGTCGACGCCCTGGCCTTCCCGCTCCCGTTCGCCGTGATCGCGGAGATGCTCGGCACCCCGCCGGCCGACCACGAACGGATCAGGCAGCTGAGCGGCACGGTGGTCCGCTCGCTCGAACCGGTCAACGACCCGGACACGGCCGCGGCCATCGCGGCCGCCGACGCCGAACTGAGGCAGATCGCCGCGGAGATGATCGCGTGGAAGCGCGCCAACCCGGCGGGTGACCTGCTCACCGCGCTCATCAACGCCGAGGACGACGGCGACGTGCTCGACGATGACGAGCTGATCGCGCAGACATTGCTGCTGTACATCGCCGGGCACGAGACGACAGTCAACCTGATCGCGGGCGGGACCCTCGCCCTGCTGCGTCATCCGGACCAGCTCGCGTTGCTGCGGGCGAACCCCGGCCTGACCGGCAACGCGGTGGAGGAACTGCTTCGCTACGACAGCCCGGTGCAGGCGACCAGGCGGGTCACCCTGGAGCCGGTCACCATCTCCGGCGTCCAGATACCGGCCGGGTCCTTCGTCATGGCCCTGCTGGGTTCGGCCAACCGGGACGAGAGCTACTGGGGTCCTGACGCCGCCGAGCTCAGGCTCGACCGGGAGAACGCGAGGCAGCACGTCTCGTTCGGCGCCGGGCCGCACCACTGCCTGGGGGCGTCGCTGGCCCGGATGGAGGCCTCGATCGCCCTCGCGCAGCTGGCCGGCCGGTTCCCGGGTCTCGCCCTGGACGGCGAGGTCACCTGGAACGGGCGGATCAACCTGCGCGGACCCGCCCGGCTTCCGGTGTCGCTGGGGGCAGACCGGTAGCGGTTCCCTCGGCCAGGTTGTCCGGGTAGAACCGGCGGGCCGTCTCGATCACCTCGTCCAGGCCCGGCCACCACGGGCCGTGCCGCAGCGAGCCGAGGGCGTGCAGCACCCCGGCGGCCTGCTGGCCGGGCTCCTGCTCGGGCACGAGCACGACGCGGTGCGCCCGGGCCGAACGCAGCGGCCCGAGATAGAAGTCCGGCCCTCCGGTGTCCTCGCGGGCGAGCACCAGGTAGTAGTCCGGCAGCTCGAACCGGCCCGCGCGCCACGCGGCCAGGGCGGTGACCGCCTCCTGTTCGAACGCGGCGGACCCCTCCTGCCGCGACACGTCCCACATCTCGCGCCAGCTCGCGGCCACCGCCGCCAATGGGTCCGCGGGCACCAGGGCGTAGGGCGACGTGGCCCGGCTGGCCCGCTGCAGCGCCTCGGCCGCGGCCGCCGGGCCGTCACCTTCCTGGACGGCCGGCCGCTCCGGGCGGTGCCGCTCCGGCCGGTACAGGGTCACGTTCATGGACCGGCCGAGGGCGGCCAGGACCTCGCCGGGCGCCGGGCCGGCCAGGACCACCACGGTGCTGGCATTACGTCGCATCGGCTCGATGCTAGCCGCCCGGCCCGGGGGCGTAGGCTTCGGAAGGCATGAGCCAGTTCCAGCTGCCCGCTCACCGCGACCTGTTCTACGGCGGCGGGTGGCATCAGGCCGCCGGGGGCACCGCGGCCACCGTCAGCCCGTCCTCCGGCCAGGCGCTGGGGAGCTTCGCCGTGGCCGGCGCCGAGGACGTGGACCGGGCCGTGGCCGCGGCGCGGGCCGGCTTCGCCGAGTGGCGCCGCGTCGCCCCGCTCGAGCGCGCCCGCGTGCTGCGCGAGATGGCCCGCCGCCTGGCCGCCTGCCGCGACGAGCTGGCCTGGATCGACGCCGTTGACGGCGGCAGCCCGGTGCGGGAACTGCGCAACGACGTGGACACCGCGGTCGCGCAACTCGACTTCTTCGCCGGCCTGGTCACCGAGATGAAGGGCGCGTCGGTGCCGATGGGGCCGGGGGTAGTCAACTTCTCCGTGCGCGAGCCGCTCGGCGTCGTGGTCCGCATCATCCCGTTCAACCACCCGTTCATGTTCTGCGCGGGCAAGCCCGCCTCCGCCCTGGCCGCCGGGAACGCGGTCATCGTCAAGCCGCCCGAGCAGGCGCCGCTGTCCGCGCTGCGGATCGCCGAGCTGGCCGGCGACCTGTTCCCGCCCGGGGTTTTCTCGGTGGTGACCGGCGACGGCGCGACCGGGGCGGCGCTGGCCAGCCACCCCGGGGTGGCCAAGGTGGCGCTGATCGGCAGCGTGAACGCGGGCCGGGCGGTGATGCGGGCCGGGGCCGATCACATCAGGCCGGTCCTGCTCGAGCTGGGCGGCAAGAACGCGCTGATCGCCTTCGCCGACGCCGATCCCGGCGCGGTCGCCCGCGCGGCCGTGGCCGGCATGAACTTCGGGTGGTGCGGCCAGTCCTGCGGCTCGACCAGCCGCGCCTTCCTGCACGACGCCATCCACGACGAGGTGCTCGACCGGGTCCGGGACGAGCTGAAGCAGATCAGGCCGGGGCCGCCCGAGGACCCGGCCACCACCATGGGCGCGCTGGTCAGCCGGGCCCACCGCGACCGGGTGCTCGGTTACATCGCCCGGGGCCAGGCCGAGGGCGCGCGGCTGGTGGCCGGCGGCGGACCGCCGGCCGAGCCCGGGCTGGCCGGCGGTTGCTTCATCGAGCCGACGGTCTTCGCCGGCGTGACCCAGGACATGACGATCGCCCGCGAGGAGATCTTCGGCCCGGTGCTCTCCGTGCTCCGCTGGGACGACCCGCAGGCCATGCTGGCCGACGTGAACAGCACCCCGTACGGGCTGACGTGCTCGATCTGGACCAGCGACCTGGCCGTGGCGCACGAGACCGCGGCCGCGGCCGAGGCGGGCTACGTCTGGGTGAACGAGGTCGCCAGGCACTTCCTCGGCGCGGCCTTCGGCGGTTACAAGCAGTCGGGCACCGGGCGCGAGGAATGCCTGGACGAGCTGCTCGACTTCACCCAGCAGAAGAACATCCACATCCGCTACCGGCCGGTCTGAGGGTGAGGGCTACGCGGCGTCCAGGATCTCGACGGGATCGCCGATCCGGATCACGCCGCCGGAGTCGGGGATCAGGTTCTGCCCGAAGACGAGCTGGTTCCCGAACCGGCGCCGCCGGCCGAGCATCTTGAGCGGCTGCCGACCGCGCTGGCCGGTGATCTGGTCGGTGGTGGTGACGACGCACCGCCCGCACGGTTTGGCCACGCGGAACGGGACCGCGCCGATGCGGATGCGGCGCCAGCCGTCTTCGGCCCACGGCAGGGCCCCGGCCACCACCACGCTGGGCCGGAACCTGGTCATCGGCACGGGCGTCTCGCCGTCGGCGGCCAGCCAGCCGCCGAGTTCCCCGAGCGAGCCTGCGCTGGTGAGCAGCAGCGGGTAGCCGTCGGCGAAGCTGACAACGTCCCCGTCCCGCCCGTACTGCGGGTCAACGAGCCGCCGGGTCGGGTCGTCCAGATAGACCAGCCGCACCGGGCAGCCCAGGTAGGCCGAGAACCACGCGTCGGCCTCGGGACCCGCCGCGGCGGCCAGCAGCGTGGAACTCCAGACGCTCACCTTCACTAGTGCGGCACCGGCCGGAGGCTCGGCGATGACAGGGCCCGTTCGGCCGTCTGCCGACACGCGGATGCGGCGCGGCCCGCAGGTGACCACCACGCGGGCCAGCGAGGGCTCCTCGCGCTGGCTGATGAAGCGGCCGTCCTCGTCGACCAGGAGCCATCGCCGGTCGCCGGCCAGGCCCCACGGCTCGACGACCGACTCGTCGAGGTCCACGGCGCGGGCCGCCTTCAGCGGGTAGATGTGGATCGAGGCGAGGCGCACACCTGCGACGGTAACAAACGCGTCTCAGGGCACCGGCTGGTCCAGCGCGATCAAGGTCGTCGGCTGATCTCCGTGCTGTAGCTGACCCCAGTACTCAGGTGGTTTCCGTTCGGAGCAGGTTCAGCTTCTCGAATACCGGGGCGTCGGAGAAGGTGAACAGGTCCAGCTGGCCGGCCGCGGTCAGCGAGAACTCGGTCCAGGCCGGGACGGCGATGATGTCGCCGCGCTCCAGCGGATGCTCGGAGTCGTTCAGCCGGACCGAGCCGGCCCCGTCGAAGACCTGCCAGACCGAGGACGCCGAGGTGCGCGACCGGCGGGTGGCCGCGCCCGCGGCCAGCCGGTGGAACTCGGTCCGCATGGTGGTCAGCGCGTCCCCGCCGGTGGCCGGGCTGGTGTACCGGACGGCGGCGTGGCCCGGCTCGAGCACCCCGGGCAGGCCCTCGTCCTCCAGCTCGAGCTGGGCGGCCAGGGCCGCGTCGGTGTGCGCCCAGCGGTAGGCGACCAGCGGGGAGGCCGGGCGGGGGCCGGCCAGCGCGACCGGGGTCAGGCCGGGCTGGCCCCAGAGTCGTTCGGAGGCCGAACGGTCGGGGGTGGCCGTGGTCCGCACCCGGTCCGGGCCGAACTCGAAGAAACCCTGGTCGGTCTCTGCCACCAGCGGGATGTCCAATCCGTCGAGCCAGGCCATCGGGGCGTCGGAGACGTTCTGGTGACCGTGAAACGCCCATCCGGGTGTCAGCAGCAGGTCGCCCCGGCGCATCGCGACCGGGTCCCCGTCCACCACGGTCCAGACGCCGTCGCCCTCCAGCACGAACCGGAACGCCGACTGGGTGTGCCGGTGCTCCGGGGCGTCCTCGCGCGGGGCCAGGTACTGGATGGCCGCCCACAGGGTGGGGGTGGTGTACGGGTCGCCGGACAGGCCCGGGTTGCCGAGGCTGATCGCGCGGCGCTCGCCGCCGCGGCCGACCGGGACGAGCTCGGCGCTGCGCGCGGCCAGCGGCAGCAGGTCGGCCCAGCGCCACAGGTGCGGCACCGCCCGGGGCTGGGGATGGAACGGCATCAGGCCCTCGCGGGTCAGCCAGAGCGGGGTCATCCCGGCGGCCTCGAAGTCGGCGTAGAGCTCCTTCAGCCTGGTCTGGTGCTCGGCACTGTCGAAGTCGTTCATGGTGTGCTCCTTCCGGCGAGCATGTCGCGGAGCGCCTTCTTGTCCAGCTTGCCCATCTTGGTGACGGGCAACTCGGTCACGATCTCCAGTCGTTCCGGCCACTTGAACTTCGCTACCCCGGCGGTCTCCAGACCATCCCTGATCGCACCCAGGCCGATGTCCCGGCCCGGCTCCGGGACGACGAAGACGCAGATCCGCTCGCCTAGTTCGGCGTCGGGCGCGGCGACGGCGGCGACCTGGGCGATCCCCGGCATCCGGTAGAGCAGGTTCTCCACTTCTTCGGCCGAGATCTTCTCCCCGCCCCGGTTGATCATGTCCTTGTCCCGGCCCTCGACGACCAGGTTGCCGTCCGGCCGTCGGCGCACCACGTCGCCGCTGGCGTACCAGCCGTCCGGGGTGAAGGCCCTGGTGTTCTGCTCCGGCGCCCGGTAGTAGCCGCGCGGCGTGTAAGGGCCGCGGGTCAGCAGCGCGCCCGGCTCGCCGTCGGGCCGGTCGCGGCCGTCGGCGTCGACGATGCGGACCTCGTCGCCCGGGCTCAGCGGCCGGCCCTGGGTGCCGCAGATGACCTCGTCCGGGTCGTCCAGCCTGGTGTAGTTCAGCAGCCCCTCGGCCATGCCGAACACCTGCTGCAGGGTCGCGCCGAGCACCGGCCGGACGCGCCGGGCCAGCTCGTCGGCCAGCCGGGCCCCGCCGACCTGCAGGACCTCCAGCGTGCGCAGGGCGCTGGCGCCGTGGTCGGCGGCGTAGGCCAGCCAGCGCTGGGCCACCGCGGGCACGACCGCGGTGATCGTGACGCCCTCCCGCTCGGCGGCGGCGAAAGCGCTGGCCGGGTCCGGTGACGCGATCATGACCACGCGGCCGCCGGACAGCAGGGTGCCGAGGATGCCGGGGCAGGCCAGCGGGAAGTTGTGCGAGGCGGGCAGCGAGACGAGGTAGACGGTGCGCTCGTCCAGGCGGCACAGCTCCGCGGAGGCGCGCGCGTTGTAGGAGTAGTCGTTGTGGGTGCGGGCGATCAGCTTGGGCAGCCCGGTGGTGCCGCCGGAGAGCAGGAACACCGCGACGCCGGCCGGGTCCGGGGCGGGGATCGGGCTCTGCGGTTCGGCCCCCAGTGGTTCGGAACACAGCGCGGTCAGGTCCTGGTGCCGAACGTCCTGGCCGACGACCAGGATGTGCGCCAGGGTGGCCGAGCCGGCCAGGAGTTCTTCCGCCATCTGCTGGTGGTCGAAGCCCCGCAGCATGTCTGGCACCGCCAGGGCGCGGGCCCCGCTGTGCTCGCACAGGTAGGCCAGCTCGTGCCGGCGGTGCGCGGGCAGCGCCATGACCGGGACGATCCCGGCGCGCAGGCAGGCCAGCGTGAGCACGACGAAGGGCCAGCCGTTCGGCAGCTGGACCACGATCCGCATCCCGGGCCGCAGCCCCAGCCGGGCTAGCCGGGAGGCCAGCGCGTCGGCCCGGGCCAGCAGCGACCGGTAACTGATCCGGGTGGTGCCGTCGACCAGCGCCGTCGCGTCCGGCCTGGCCGCGGCCACATCCGCCAGCTCGGCGCCGAGGTTCCGCCCGCGCCACCAGCCGGCCCTTGCGTACTCCCGGGCCAGGTCGTCGGGCCAGGGGACGGTTCCCTCAGTCACGTCGCGTCCCGACGAGGTCGGTGCGGCCGGACAGGATGGCAGTGCGGGCCCGGTCCTCGAAGACACTGTCCTCGGATCCGTCCTCGACCAGCAGGGTCACCGCGCCCTGTTCCAGCCGGGCGGCCTCGCAGACCAGCCGCCGGGTCAGCGGGGTGCCGTCGGCCACGGCCACCAGGCAGGCGCCCGCCGCCAGGGCCCGGGCCGCTGCCTGCTGAGCGTGGCCGAGGCCATCCTCGGCGTCGGGGGCGGTAATCAACGCACCCCACCGGCCCGATCCCGGCCTCAGCGGGAGGGGGCCGGCGGCCAGCCGGATGGCGCCGTCTTCGACCGTCACCACGCGGCCGGGCTGCGTCGCATCCGCGACGTCGATCGGTGTGTGCAGGGGATCTGCTGCCCCGCCGTGGGCGGCCGACCAGGCCCGGTGCACCGACTCGACGAAGGCCGGGTCGCGCTGGCGGAGCTTCGAGGCGGGCAGCGAGCGGCTGAAGAAGTGGAACGCGAACTGCCACGGCGGCAGGCTCCGGTAGGACCGGCCGAAGTGTTCCCACCACGACAGAGACGGGCGGGCAGAGTCCTGGATCTTGGCGACGAGCCCGGCCCGTTCGGACTCATAGACGGCGAGGGCCGCGTCGATGGCG
>Ga0081540_1001085_pt1 | contig 24147 bp, 23 predicted proteins | sample TabmetS2T1R1_FD_71024 | JGI IMG/M metagenome (GOLD analysis project Ga0081540, IMG submission 71024) | Tabebuia heterophylla rhizosphere microbial communities from the University of Puerto Rico - S2T1R1 | ecosystem: Host-associated > Plants > Roots > Rhizosphere ... | reverse complement strand
CATCGAGGACAACGGGGTGTACGGCCTCACCAAGGGCCAGTTCAGCGCGACGGCGGACGCCGGCTCGACGTCGAAGTCGGGCGTGGTGAACCAGCTCCCGGCCATCGACACCTGCCTGATGGCCATCCAGCTCGGGGCGACGTTCGTCGGCCGGAGCTTCTCCGGAGACAAGAAGCAGCTCTCGGCGATGCTCAAGGCGGCGACGGTGCACCGGGGCACAGCGGTGCTGGACGTCATCTCGCCCTGCGTGACCTTCAACGACCACGAGGGGTCGACCAAGTCGTACTCGTACATGAAGGACCACGAGGAGCCGATCCACGAGCTGTCCTTCATCCCCTCGTACGAGGACATCGCGGTGGAGTACGACCCGGGCTCGACCGTCTCGGTAAAGATGCACGACGGCTCGCGCCTCCAGCTCCGCAAGCTGGAGGAGGGCTATGACCCACGCGACAAGCTGGTGGCGGTGACCCGGATCATGACCTCGCACGCGCAGCAGGAGGTCCTGACCGGCGTGCTGTACGTGAACACCGAGCTGCCGAACTTCTATGACCTGCTCGGGGTGCCGGACGTCCCGCTGGCCACGCTGCCCCAGAGCGCCACGCGCCCGCCGAAGAAGGTCCTCGACGAGGTGATGGACTCCCTGGCCTGAGGCTGTTCTCGGGCCGCGGCAGCGGGACTGTGTCTCCCCGGCCGTGCTGAGGTCCGTCCGGTGAAGCTGGAAGTCGAGCGGGTGGATCCGGATTCGTCCGAGGCGAGCGGGCTGCTCGAGGCCTACTTCCTCGAGCTGAGGGACCGCCTCGCGCCTTCACCGGTCGACGTCGTGCGCCGGTGGCCGGAGGACTTCCGTGGCCCGAGGGGAGCCGTGGCGCTCGCCCGCGCGGACGGGCGGGCGGTGGGGTGCGCCGGGCTCAGGCCGCTCGGGGAGGGCGTGGTGGAGCTGAAGCACTTCTTCCTGGCCCGCGAGGCGCGAGGACGTGGGCTCGGCAGGGCAATGCTCGCGGGGGTGGAGGAGGTGGCCCGGGAGCGCGGCGCGCGGCGGATCGTCCTCGACACCGCTGCACCGCTGATCGAGGCGGCGGGCCTCTACCGCTCCGCCGGATACGCCGACATTCCGCGGTTCAACGACAATCCGGTCGCGGTCGCCTGGTTCGGGCGCGACCTCGAGCGTCACTAGACCTCGGCGCACTCGCTGTGGTGTCTCGACCGGGCGGGGTTCCGGTCGCGGACGAAGAGCGAGAGCAGGCAGAGGGCGGCAGCGAGGCCGGCGAAGAGCGACACCAGCGGGCTTTCCTGCTGCTGGACCACGATGGCCAGGTAGGCCCAGACGAACACCGCGCCGACCACGGGGTCGTCGAGGCGGAAGCGGGTGAGGAGCCCGACGATCGAGCTGGCGACGATCATGAGGATGCCCCAGGTGACGGGGCTCCAGCCGAACCCGTCCCAGCCGATGCGGGCCAGCTCGGTGGAGACGGTGATGAAGGTCGCGACGACGAGCCAGCCGGTGAAGAGCGAGAAGGGGATTCGCAGCCAGGCCTCGGCGGACCCGGCCGGCGCGTCGCCGATGCGTCCCACGCGGTGCATGACGACGGCGGTGGCGAGCATCGCGAAGACGATGGGGACGGTCCATCCGGGGCGGTGGTGGGCGATGGCGCCCATCCAGGCTGCGTTGAGCAGCGCGGTGAGGACGAGCCACGGACGGATCGCCGCCACCCGGGGGTTCTCCGCCTGGGCCGGCTGCGCCTGCCACACCGCGAAGATGAGGAAGCCCGTGTAGATGGGCGCCCAGATGATGAAGGCGTAGGGCGCCGGCAGGAAGGCGACCGCCTGGGCCGCCGGGTCGTTGAAGTCGAGCCTCTTCCGGGCGAAGAGCCAGGGCAGCCCGATCCCGGCGAAGGTGACCAGCAGGGTCGTCCAGCGGCTCCACCGGCTCGTCATCGTCCCGTCCCCCGCGCCCGCTCCCCTCGACAACCTCGGGGATTACCGCGTCGGTGGCGTCGGGTCCAACACCCGGCCAGGGGTTCGGTTATTCAGCAAGCGAACGGTCCTCTGGCCGGCACGACAACGACGGTCGACGGGACGCGCGGCCTCCGGCGCCTGGCCTCACAGCGCCGGAGCGTGCAGGCGGGCGTCGGCGCGGTGGTAGGTGTCGAAGGGGGCGGCAACGCTGCGCAGCAGGAGCTGGCCCCGGGGAGTGACCCGCAGTCGGCTGCCCCGGCGGACGATGAGGCCGTCGCCCTCGAGACCGGTGAGATCGCGGTCCTCGGCCTGGAGCTCCCGGAGCGTCCCCGGGAAGCGGGCGCGCAGGGCATCGAGGTCGGCCTCGAGGCTGCAGAAGAGCTGCATGATGAGAGCGCTCCGGGCCAGGTCCTCGTTGCTGGGCCGGTGGCCCCTGACCGCCGCGAGGCGGCCCTGCTCGAGCGTCCCGGCCCAGGCGTGCACCCCGCGCGCGTTCTGGACGAAGGTCCCGCGCACCTCGGAGATGGCCGAGGGGCCGAAGGCGAGCACGTCGCTGTCGGCGCAGGTGGTGTAGCCCATGAAGTTTCGTCGCAGGGTGCCGCCGGCCCGGGCGCGGCAGAGCTCGTCGTCCTCCAGGGCGAAGTGGTCCAGCCCCACGTGCACGTAGCCGGCGGCCAGGAGCCGCTGGATGGAGCTCTCGAGGAGCGCCAGCCGCTCGGCCGGCCCGGGAAGCTCTTCCGGCTGGAAGACGCCCTGGTGCTTCTTCATCGAGGGAACGTGGGCGTAGCCGAAGAGGGCGATCCGGTCGGGCCGGATGGACTCGACGAGGTCGAGCGTGCGCTGGAACCGCTCCACCGTCTGGAGCGGAAGACCGTACATGAGATCCACGTTGACGCTGACGAACCCCCGGACGCGGCTCTCGATGATGAGATCCCGGGTCTCCTCGAAGGTCTGGCGGCGGTTGATGCGCGCCTGCACCGCGGGATCGAAGTCCTGCACGCCCATGCTGACGCGGTTGAAGCCGAGGCGGGCGAGCGCGCGGATCTGGTCCCGGGTCGTGACCGCGGGATGGATCTCCACCGAGGCCTCGGTGCCAGGCTCCCAGGGAAGACGCGCCTGGATCGCATCGGCGAGGCGGGCGAGCTGATCCGGGTCGAGATGGGTCGGGGTGCCGCCACCGAGGTGGACCTGGACGATCTCCGGCCGCTCGGGGAGGAGGGCAGTGACGCGATCGAGCTCCAGCTCCAGCGCCTGGAGGTATCGCTCGACGAGCGACTCGCTCCGGGTCACGAGCATGTTGCAGCCGCAGTAGAAGCAGAGCTTCCGGCAGAACGGGACGTGGACGTAGATCGACGCGGCGCGAGCGCCGGCGCCGCGGAACGCCTGTCGCGCCTCGGCCTCGCCGAAGCGGCCTTCCCAGTGATTGGCTGGCGGATAGCTGGTGTATCGCGGGACAGGGATGCGCCCGTACCGCTCGAGCAGGGCGTGGTCGATGCCTGGCGGCTCGGGCTGGTGGACCGGCTGAGGACGGGCCTGCATCGTCCGGTCGCGGTGCAAGCGAGGTGCCCGGTTCGGCCCCGGATCGCTGCGCAGCGGATGCGGCACGCTCGGGACGGCCCCGAACGGGCGCGCAGGATTTGCGCGGGCACCGTCGGCGTGAGGTCGCCAGGGTGCCGGGCCTGCCACGCTCGCGGGCCTGGACGGGTGGCGCCGGTCAAGTGGTGCCCGGGCCGCCGCTCGCGCCTGTGCCGCTCAGGAACGGCGGTTCCGCGACGGGCGCTTCATCGAAGGCCGGCCGCGCTTCGTGGCGCGCTTCGTCACTGACGTCCTCCGCGGGAGCCGGGCGAGCAGCGCACGGCCTCGCGGCGACAGCTCGTACCCGACCTCGAAGCTCTGGGTCAGCCCGAGGCGCTTCAGCTTGCGGACGTCGATCTTGAACGGGTCCCGCTCCCGGCCGAGGCTCTTTGCGAGCACCGAGGCCGCGATGCGCGGTCGACGACCGATGAGCCGCAGCGTGGGAATCGTCCAGTCGCCGAGCCGCTCCAGCCGGCGGGCAAGGGTAGCCACCTCCTCGTCGCTCAGGTGGTCGTCGAGGGCGATCTCCACCCGATCCCCGTCGCCGCCGTAATGGAGTGCCACCCGCCAGACCTCGGACTCCGGCGCCATCGGACCGGCCGGCCCGTCGGACATGAAGCCGACGAGCTCCTCCCGGGAGGTGAACCCCGCCGAGTGGGCCTCGTCCTCGGTGATGGCCTGGACGGGAACGCGGTCGACCCGGTCGACCTCGAGGACGCCGATCGGATGGCAGCGGTACCGGCCTCCCACGCGGACGTGCGGCTTCTCCCAGCGCCGGAACGTGAGGCGGATGGAGCCGTCGACGAGGCCGGCCTGGAAGCGCTTCTGGAAGAGGAGCATCCGGGGAATCCTCACTCCCGGACGGGTCGGCTGTCAGGCTCCAAGCCCGAGGCGGCCATTCACGCGTCTCTTTGGCGCCATCGCCTGCGGGAGACCAGCCCGACGCCTGGACACGTCCCCTCGGCGAGGAAGTCTCACGCTCACGACGCAATAGCATCCCGAGGCACACTCTCAGTGATCAAGCGACGAAGATCCGGAGGGTTGCGAGGCGAGAACTCGCACGTCATGTCGGCGAAGTTGCTATTGCGTCGCGCGCTTGTGCCCCCCTGGGAGTGGAGACCGCGCTGGGCGGCATGCGTCTCGCAGTCGCCGGACGGAGTGGGCCTCTCACTGCGTCTCGCGGGCGACGTCGACCCGGCTCCATCCAATGGTCCGGACGCTTGTGTCTTCGCGGCCGTCCGGATGTTCGCGCGGCTGGTCACGAACCGCTTCGATCGGATGCTCGCAGGCCACGGAATCACGCCGACGGAGTTCCAGCTGATGGTGAAACTGTATTCAGCGCCGGCGAGCGCGATCGAGCTGGCCCATCGGTTGCGTATCGACCCTGCGCCCGTGGGGCGTTCGCTGAAACGAATGGACGAGCGAGGGCTGGCGGTGCGGGCGTCGCGTCGGCGTTTTGCCTTCTGGTCTTTGACCCGGGAGTGCAGGCTGGTTCTCGAAGTCATCGACCTCGAGTGGGGCGACATGAACTCGGCCATCCGGCGGGAGCTCGGAGGAGAGCTTGCGAACCGGATCGTCCACTACGTGGATACCCAGCGGAGTCCGCCGCCCCGTGAGCACCGTGGCTGGACCGACGATTGACGGCTCCTCGGCGGCGCGACTGCGCGCCGCTTCGGGCGCCGGAGCTCGCGGCGGCCAGCGGGAATCGCCCGGCGGCTCAGGCCCCAGTAGCCCGTCTCCTCGGGGCCCCACATCACCCTGTCGCGAGATCCATCCCACCGACTCGACGGATGACAGCGGGCCCGGACAGACCGAAAGTGGGCTCGATGCGCCTCGCCGTCCTCACCGATCTCCACGCCAATCTCGAGGCAGTCGAGGCGGTCCTCGCGCACGCGCAGGAGCAGGGCGCCGAGCAGCTGGCCTTCCTCGGGGACCTGGTGGGCTACGGCGCCGATCCCGGGCCGGTGGTGGACCGCGTCCGGGGGGCGGTGGCCGCCGGCGCGCTGGCGATCAAGGGCAACCACGACGAGGCCGCCATCCAGGGTCCACCGCCGGCGATGCGCCCCGACGCCGCCCGGGCCGTGACCTGGACCCGCGAGCACCTCACCCCCGGGCAGCTCGAGTTCCTGGCCGGGCTCCCGTTGACCATCGAGCGGGGCGAACGGCTCTTCGTGCACGCGAGCGCGGTCGATCCCGCGCGCTGGCTCTACGTGCTCTCCGCCGTCGACGCCGGCCGGAGCCTCCGCTCGGTGACCGCCCGGCAGATCTTCTCCGGGCACACCCACACCCCGTCGCTCTACCACCTCGCCGCGAGCGGCGCGGTCGGCGCATTCCGACCGGTCCCGGGCACTCCCATCAAGCTCACCGCCTTCCACCGCTGGCTGGTCATCCCCGGCTCGGTGGGACAGCCACGCGACGGCAACCCCGCCGCCTGCTACGCGCTGCTCGACGACGTGGCGGACGTCGTCGTCTTCCATCGGGTCCCCTACGACGCGGAGACAGCGGCACGGAAGATCCGCGCCGCTGGCCTCCCCGGCGACCTCGGCGCCCGGCTCGAGTCGGGCGGATGAGGGCTCGGAGGTGAGCGCCCAGCGGATCGAGCCGGGGGCGGTCATCGACGGCTACACCCTCGAGGAGGAGATTCACCAGGGGAGCATGGCGAACCTCTGGCGGGTCTCGACGCCCGGGCAGCCGCCGCGGGTGATGAAGATGCCCCTCCTCCGCGCGGGCGACGATCCGACCGCGATGGTGAGCTTCGAGGTGGAGCAGATGATCATGCCCCTCCTCCAGGGGCTGCACATCCCGCTGTTCATCGCCTCGGGCGATTTCTCCGCCCAGCCCTACATCGTGATGGAGCTCCTCGGCGGTGCCTCGGTCCGGGCGTCGCTCGACCGGACCCCGCTCGACGCCGAGGAGGTCGGGCGGATCGGCGCGCTCATCGCGACCGCGCTCCACTCGCTCCACCGCCAGCACGTCATCCACCTCGATCTCAAGCCGAGCAACGTGATGTTCCGCGAGACCGGCGAGGCGGTGCTGGTGGACTTCGGCTTCTCCCGCCACGACCGGCTCCCCGATCTGCTCGCCGAGCAGTTCCGGGTCCCGATGGGAACCGCGCCCTACATCTCGCCGGAGCAGGTGCTGCGGATCCGGAACGACCCGCGCAGCGACCTCTTCTCCCTCGGGGCGGTGCTCTACCACCTGATCACCGGCGTGCGCGCCTTCGGGTTTCCCAGCACCATCACCGGCCTTCGCAAGCGCCTCGTCCGCGATCCGGTTCCGCCGCGGGCACGCAACCCCTCCTGTCCGGCGTACCTTCAAGAAATCATCCTCCGCTGCCTCGAGCCCGACCCGCGCGAGCGCTACCAGAGCGCGGCGCAGGTGCTGCTCGCCCTCCGCAATCCCGACCAGGTGCCGCTCACCGAGCGCGCCGGGAAGCTGCGGCAGGACGGGGTGATGACCGTCACCCGCCGCTGGCTGCGCACGCTCGGCACCCAGGGCGAGGCGCGGCGCTCGACCGCGACTCACATCGCTCATTCACCGGTGGTGGTCGTGGCCCTGGACCTGCGGGGCAGCGCCGAGCTGCTGACCAGCCTCCGTGCCACCACCGAGCGGATCTTGAGCATGCACCCCGGCGCGCGGCTGGCCTGCGTGACCGTGCTCCGGACCTCCCGGATCGCGCTGGACGTCATCGTCGACGCGGAAGGCAGGAACCTCAGGGTGCTCCGGCTGGTGGAGCTGAAGGACTGGGCAAGGCCGCTCGGACTGGCCGAGGGGCGCCTCACCTATCACGTGCTGGAGGGGCCCGATCCGGGCGCGGTGCTGGTCGATTTCGCGCGCGAGAACCACGTGGACCACGTGGTCATCGGCGCGCGCGGCGCCTCGTCGCTGCGGCGCTACCTGGGGAGCGTCTCGGCGCACGTCGTTGCCGAATCGCCATGCACCGTCACCGTGGTGAAGGTCCCCCATGCCGAGGAGGCGAGCGAGGACGAGGAGGCCGAGGCCTCGTAGTCGTTGCCTGCGGGCCCGGGGTTCGCTGAACTGGCGGCCGCTCGGGAGGAGGGGACCTGGACCGGAGCCTCTGCGTGCGATGGGCGCGGCTGCTGCTCCTCTGCCGGGCGGCGGTCGCGCTCGCGCAGGAGCCGGCTCCGGCTCCGGCACCTCGCGCAGATCCGGCCGCGACTGCTGCGCCGACGACGACCGCGGCTCCTCCGGCCGAGGCCCCCGCGCCGGCTGCGTCCGCGACTTCTCCGGGGGACTCCCCCGCTGCTCCGGCGGCGGGTGTTCCCACGTCGCCGTCGGTCGAGACGTTCGGCATCCGCTGGACCTTCTTCGGCGAGCTGGTCATCAACGCCAACTACAACACCGCCACCATGGTGGTGGGGAGCATCCCCGGCTTCGTGCAGATCCGCTCCGCGGCCACCACCAGCCAGTTCAACGTCTCCCCGGGGAACACCTTCCTCGGCGTCACCGCTACCCCACCCAGGTTCGGCCCCGTCCAGCTCCAGGCGAGGTTCGACATGGACTTCCGGAGCAACGCGCCCTACCTGAACGAGAACGCCTTCCTCCCCCTGGTGCGCAACCTGTACCTCGAGGCCTCGTGGTCCCGGCTGCGGATCCTCGGCGGACAGGCCTCGGACGTGCTCTCCCCGCGGTCGGCGGCCTCTCTGAACTTCTATCCGCTGTCCTTCATCCCCGGGGACCTCGGCGACTACCGGCCCCAGATCCGCGTCGAGTGGCGGCAGCCGGTCTCCGACGTCTTCGAGATGGACTTCCAGACCGCCATCGCCCAGGCGGTGCAGACCTTCCAGGTGAGCGGCTCCGTCCAGGGGACGCAGACCGGCCTCCCCGACTTCCAGGCCCACGTCGGGCTCGCCTTCGGACCGGAGCGTCCGGATGGCGGCCCTCGTCTCTTCGAATGCGGGGTCGCCGGACACATCGGCCGGCGCCAGGTGGTGCTCCAGGACACCGGGGCGCCACCGCCGGGCGAGGTCCGCCAGTACAGCACCTGGTCCTTCGTCGCCGATGGCTCGCTGAGGCTCGGCGAGTCCACGCTCATCGAGGGCGAGTACTTCATCGGCCAGCTCCTGGGTGACTACTCGGGCGCCATCCTCCAGACCGTGGACCCGGTGAAGAAGGTGCCGATCCGGGCACGCGGCGGCTGGGTGCAGGTGACGCAGCAGATCGGCCCCCGCTGGACCGTTCATGCCGGCTTCGGCACCGACGACCCGTTCGATCAGGACCTGGCCACCGCCGAGCGCCGCACCAACACCACGGTCTTCACCAACGCCATCTTCCGCATCATCGGTGGGCTCCGGGTCGGGCTGGAGCTGAGCTGGTGGGCCACGCAGTGGGTGGACAACCCGACCGCCAACTCCTTCCGGGTCGAGACCGCCGTCCTCTACGCGTTCTGAGCCTGGTCGCCCGGCGCTGCGCCGATCCGCAGGCGTCCCCCTGGTGCGGGGGGCTGACTCACTTCTGCGCCTTGAGCGGGGTGGGCTGCTGCTCGTCGCTGGCTTCCGTCTTCCCGGCGTAGTGGCGCTTCAGCGACTCCTGGAGCCCCAGCGAGAACCCGTTCTCGATCACCTTCTCCAGCCGCGGGGCGAGCTGGAGCTTCGGGTCGGTCAGGTCGTCCCGGACGGCGATGGCACCGCTCGGCCGCGTTCCCTCCGTCGGTCCGGAGAGCCCGAGGGCAATCTTCCCGAAGAACACCTTGAGCGCGCTCCCCGGGTCGCCGTCCGAGCGGAGCTCGGTTCCGACCAGGTGCGGGTCGATGGTCCCGCTGAGCTTTCCGTCCACGGCGCGGAAGCTCATCCGCATCGAGTAGCTGCCCGGGGTCAGGGCGATGTTCTGGTACGGCGCGAAGTAGGCGTTGAGCTGCGAGGGATCGAAGCCCTCGGCTCCGGTGCTCCCGGCGAAGGTGAGGCGCTCGGCCCACGGGTCCGCAGTCACCGTGAACCAGACCGTCCCCTTGCCTCCGATGAGCCCGCGCGCGGCGACGACCATCGGACCCTCGACCAGGCCGGGGCGCGAGCCGAGGTTCTCCAGGGTGGCCTCGATCCGGTGCGCCCAGACCATCGGCCACCCCTCCTTGTGGACCCAGGCGTAGAGGACCTCGGAGTCCCGGAGCTGGAGGCGCTCGAGCACCGCGGGAACCGGGACCAGCTCCCGGAGCGTCGGCAGCGGAGTGTCCGGGCCGGGTTCCGGCTCCTCGAGGACGACCTTCACGTGCTCGCCGTCGACGTTCCCGGCGAAGACGCCATGGAGGAGCGGGCTCCAGCGCAGGGTGGCGGTGAGCCGCTCCGCGTAGAACGCCGGCTGTTTCACGTGGGCGTCCTTCCGGAAGATCTTCAGCCGGCTGATGGTGTAGCGGAGCGGGAAGAGCGAGACGTCGACGTCTTGGAACTCGCCCCGGGCGCCCTTCATGCCCGCGAGCGCCTCGCGCGTCTTGCTCCGGGCCAGCGGCCGCATCGCGACTGCCGCCACCAGGAATGTGACCGCCACCACGCCCAGAAGGACGAGGAGCACTCCTCGAAGAATCCGCGCTGTCCTCGTGCCCGTCACGACGAGGGAAGATGGGTGCGCGATCCCCCGAGATCAACTCCTGGTGAACGACGGGTCAGTTCCAGAGGGAGCGGAGCGCGCTCCGGACCTCGGGGAGGAGGAACGCGTCCTCGGCCGGGAGGGCGGCCCGGGGGGAGCCGGGGAAGGCAGTCCGCAGCTCGAAGGCAGAGGCGACCGGCGGCGGGAGGAAGCGGGTGAGCTGGGCGAGCGCATGGCGGCCACCGACCCCCGCCGGGCGGTCGAACCAGCGCAGCGGGAAGGTCACCGAGAGGTGCCGCTTCGCGCGGGACAGCGCCACGTAGAAGAGGCGGAGCTCCTCGTCGATCTCCTCGGGGCTGCCGGTGGTCAGGTCGGAAGGGATGTTCCCGTCCGCGGCGTGGAGCACGTGGACCGCGTCGAACTCGAGGCCCTTCGCGGAGTGGATGGTGCTGAGGACCAGGTAGTCCTCGTCGAGCGACGGCGGGCCGGCCAGCTCCTGGGTGGAGCGGGGCGGCTCCAGCGTGAGGTCGGCGAGGAAGGCGGTCCGGTCGGAGAAGGCGGCGGCGAGTTGCTCCAGCTGCTCGAGGTCGCGGAGCCGGGCCGGGACGTGGTCGTACCGCTCCTCGCACAGCGGGCCATAGAAGCTGCGGATCCGGTGGACCTGGCCGGGGAGGGCGGGCCCACCGGGCGCGGCGAGGTCCCGGCAGAGCGCCACCAGGGTCGGCCAGTGGTCCCGGGCCGCGGCCGGGACGCGCGCCTCGTCCCAGCCGTCGAAGGTCCCGCTGCGCTGCACCGGCTCGAGGAGCGTTCGCGCGGTCCGCGCTCCCACGCCGGGCAGCAGCGACAGCACGCGCGTTCCGGCGAGGAGGTCTCTCGGGTTCTCCACCAGCCGGAGGAAGGCGAGGAGATCCCGCACGTGCGCGGTCTCCACGAACCGGAGCCCGCCGTACTTGTGGAAGGGGATGCCCCGGCGCCCGAGCTCGACCTCGAGATGCAGGCTGTGGTGCGAGGCGCGGAAGAGCACCGCCTGGCGGCGGAGGTCGAGGCCCAGCTCCCGGCGCTCGAGGATCCGCGCCAGCACGTACTCGGTCTGCTCCGCCTCGTCTGCGCAGGTGACCAGCTCCGGCCTCTCGCCGGTGCCGCGCTGCGACCAGAGTGTCTTGTGGTGTCGCTCGCGGGCCTGGGCGATGACCCGGTTGGTGGCCTCGAGGAGCTGGGGCGTGCTCCGGTAGTTCTCGGAGAGCACCACGGTACGGGCGCCGGGATGGAGCGCCGAGAAGTCGAGGATGTTGCGCACGGTCGCCGCGCGGAAGCCGTAGATGGCCTGCGCGTCGTCGCCCACCACCGTGAGCCCGCGGCCGGCGGGGCAGAGCCGGTCGAGGAGCTCGGCCTGGAGCGCGTTGGTGTCCTGGTACTCGTCCACCAGCACGTGGTCGAACTGCGCGCGCACCGCCCGGCCGGCGGCATCGGTTCCGAGCAGCGCGTGGAAGAAGAGGAGCAGGTCGTCGTAGTCCAGCACCCGCTGCTCGGCCTTCCGGTCCACGTAGGTGCGGAAGAGCAGCTTCAGCCCGTCGGCCTGCTCGGTGCACCAGGGAAAGCCGCGGGCGAGCACCGAATCGAGCGGCGCGCGGGCGTTGACACAGCGGCTGTAGATGTCGAGGCAGGTCGCCTTCCTCGGAAAGCGCCGCTTCCCGCGCCCGAGCTCCAGCTCGGCGCGGAGCACCTCGAGGAGATCCTCGGAGTCCCCGCGGTCGTGGATGGTGAAACCGGGATGCAGCCCGATCCGCTCGCCGTGCTGCCGGAGCAACCGCGTGGCGACCGAGTGGAAGGTGCCGCCCCACACCCGCGAGGAGGCCGGACGGTCCGAGGCGCCGCGCCCGAGCAGCCCATCCACGCGCCTCAGGAGCTCGGCCGCGGCGCGACGGGCGAAGGTGAGGAGGAGGATCCGCTCCGCAGGGACACCGCGCGCGATGAGCTGCGCCACCCGGTGGGCGAGGGTGGTGGTCTTCCCGGTCCCCGCGCCGGCGACCACCAGCAGCGGGGAATCGCCATGGAGCACCGCCTCGCGCTGCGCCTCGTTGAGCCCATCGAGCATTCGAACGCCCGAAGCTAGTCGCCCTCCCCGGTCCTGCTCAAGTGTTCAGTCTCGGCTCTCTCCGGCATTCCGCGGCCCGCCGCTTTGCGTTAGGTCACGGCCACGGCGTCCGGTGACACGGAGCCCCGGCGTCGGGTCCCTCGGGGCCGCGGCGTCCGTGTATCGCGCCGCAGGACATGGAGGAGGGGCTCAACCGTGACTCGTACGTTGCTTGCCGTGCTCTGCGCGGTCCTCGTCGCCGCACCGGCTCTTGCCCAGGACACCACCGCGGCGCCGACCTTCGCCTATGGCGAGAAGCCCAAGGACGACGCCAAGCCCACCGGCTGGAAGGCCGAGGCCAGGGCCGGACTGCTCTGGCTGGCGGGGAACTCGGACTCCACCAGCCTCAGCGCCGGGCTGAAGATCACCCGGGACGACGTCTGGCAGCGGTACTCGCTCAACGCGAACTACGCCTTCGCCAAGTCCCGGGTCTATGGCGGTCCTGACCCGACGAAGACGCTCCCCATCGGCACCGACGGAAAGCCGATCGTGACCTCCTTCGACGATCTCCGGTCCGAGTCCGCCCTGAGCGCGCGGCTGTGGAACGTGACGCCCCGCTTCGACCAGTGGGTCATTCACAAGAATGCCCCGGGCGACACGTCGATCTACGTCCTGGGGAACATCGCCTCCGACTTCGCGGCCGGAAAGAAGATCTTCGGCGGCGGTCAGGCCGGCGTGAGCACGTTGCTGATCAAGGCCGGCCCCCACAGTCTCATCGGCGAGGTGGGCTACGACTTCACCTACCTCCAGCCATATGTCGGCGACGGGTATTCCATCCACTCGCTGCGGGCCGCCCTCGCCTACGCCTGGGACATCTCCAAGACCACCAAGTTCACCGCCGGCGTCGAGTACCTGATCAACATCAACAAGGAGACGGGGGCTCCGGACCCGAATGACCCGACCGGCGTTCCCGCCTTCCAGGACCATCGCGTCAACTCCGGCATCGGCCTCACCACGCAGGTCTACGAGCGCCTCTCGCTGAACGTCAGCTGGACCGGCCGGTACGACGCAAAGCCCAACCTGGCGACGCTGCCGGCTGGAGTCAGCTCCGAGTCGAGGGTCTTCCTCCGGAACTTCGACAGCATCACCCAGCTCCAGTTCGTCTACACCTTCGGCTGAGCCGGGGGGCTGAGCGGGGCCGTTGCCGCCTCGTCGACTCGGGGCGACACTCCCGGGTCGCCATGACCGTCCGGACCGAGTCGCAGGACAGCATCCTCGTCGTCACCATCGACCGTCCCGAGCGCCGCAACGCCGTCGACGCCGCCACCGCATCCGCGCTCGCCTCCGCCTTCCGGGCCTTCGACGGCGACCCGTCGCTCTCGGTCGCCATCCTCACCGGCGCCGGCGAGACGTTCTGCGCCGGCGCGGACCTCAAGGCCCTGGCCGAGGGCGAGCCCCGTCCGGTGCGCCCGGAGGGAGATGGGCCGATGGGCCCGACCCGGATGCGACTCGGGAAGCCGGTCATCGCCGCCATCGAGGGACATGCCGTGGCCGGCGGCCTCGAGCTCGCGCTGTGGTGTGATCTCCGGGTCGCCTCGGAGGAGGCGGTGCTCGGCGTCTTCTGCCGGCGCTTCGGGGTGCCGCTGGTGGATCTGGGCACGGTGCGGCTCCCGCAGCTCGTCGGGCTCGGCCGGGCGATGGACCTGGTCCTCACCGGGCGTCCGGTCAACGCGCAGGAGGCCTGGAGCATGGGGCTGGTGAACCGCGTCGTTCCCGTCGGCCAGGCGCTCCGCGAGGCACGAGAGCTCGCCCGGGCGCTGGCCGCGCTCCCGCAGACCTGCCTGCGAAACGATCGGCTGTCGATGCTCGAGTCGCTCGACCTCGACGCCCGGGAGGCGATGGAGAACGAGGTTCGCCGAGGTCAGCAGACACTCGCCTCCGGGGAGACGTCCGCCGGCGCTGCGCGTTTCCAGGGCGGAGCCGGTCGCCACGGCCGCTGAGAGCCCCACCCAGGGCTCGTTGAGACCGATTTAGGGACCGGGTCCCACAGCCGCTGCCGCCGGCGGCTCCGCCCGCCGCGTCGGCATCCGCGTCCGAGCCCACGCCGGCGAAGTGAACGCTCCGGCGCGCCGGCCCGGCGCTGCGGGTTGACGCCGGGCCCCGGGTGTCCGACCGTCGGTGCACCAGGAGGGTCTCCTCGCGATGGACGTCCAGCACGATCCCGGCCAGCGTCGCTTCTTCATGGAAGTGAAGGGCGGGGACGCCGAGCTCCGCTACCGCCGCCTCGACGATCGGACGATCGAGCTCACGCACACCGGCGTTCCCGAGGAGTCTGCTGGACACGGAATCGCCGGAAAGCTCGCAAAGGCGACATTCGACTGGGCGCGGCAAACCGGGACGAGGCTCGTGGTGACTTGCCCGTTCGTGACCACCTGGCTCGAGCGTCACCCGGATCAGCGGGATCTGGTAAGCCCACGGCCCACCGGCGGTTGACGCCGGACGACCCGGCGCCGGTGCCGTGGGAGGGGACATGCGCTTTCTCCTGCACCTGCTGGTGACCGCGGTCGCATTCTGGGTCGCCACCCGGCTGGTCAGCGGAATCACCTACCAGGGGCCGCCCGCGGGCCTCCTGCTGGTGGCGCTCCTCTTCGGGGTCGTCAACGCGGTGCTCGGCGGCATCCTGCGACTTCTCGCGCTCCCGGTGACCTTCCTCACCCTCGGGCTCTTCGCCCTGGTCATCAACGCCGTCCTTCTGTGGGTGACCGGCGCGGCGGCCAGCTCCCTGGGGCTGGGATTGCATGTCGATGGCTTCATCCCGGCGTTCCTGGGAGCGCTCGTCATCAGCCTGACGCGAGCGGTACTGAACGCGGTGGTCGATCGGAAGGACCGTCGCTAAGGTCGCTGCATGCGGCGCGCCATCCCGTCCTCCCTGGCCTTGGTCCTCACCTGTCTCGTCGCGGGTTGCGCCCACGAGGAGCCGCTCCCGCCGCCCGATGTGATGCCTCCCGAGGCGCAGTCCGTCCCGGAGAGCGGTCGGTTCGTCCTCACCGGCATCCGCCAGCCGATCGTCGCGCTCATCTCCGCCAGCGGGATCCAGGGTCCGGACGTGAACCTGGGCCGCTACCCCAACCAGGACGGCACGATCGCCTGGCGCGGCACGGCGTTTCGCCGCGACGTGAACGTGACGGTGAGGTCCGACGGCGCGGAGGGCATCGTCCACCGGACGCAGTTCAACCTGAACGTGACCCCCGGACCGGACGGGATGGTGGTCAACGGGCTCGTGGGTCAACCGTCGACCATCACCATCAGCAAGGCGCGCATCAACGGCAACTTCGGGCGCTGCGGATACGACATCCGCTTCCAGGGGCAGGCCTACGTGGGCCCCCGGAGCTGCGGCGGAACCCCGATCCAGGTCGGAGTGACCTTGCCCACCATCCTCGCGACCTGGTCGGACGCCGAGGTCGCCACGGTCCTCGCGCTGCTTCTCACGGGGCGCTAACGCCGAGACCACGGATCACAGCGCGGAGCGCCTGAGCTGGATGTCGGCCTGCTTCCACGCCTCCTCGAACTTCTTCCGCGTGGCGGCGGCCTCCTCCTTCTTTCCCTGCGCCGAGAGCGACACCGCGAGCCCGTACAGCGCCCAGCCGTTGCCGGGGTTCTTCTGCAGATCTTCGCGGTACACCGCCTCGGCCTCGGTCGGCTTCTTCGCGTCGAGGAGCGCAGCGCCGAGGTAGTGGCGCATCGGGTAGAACCAGTCGGCCGGCTCGTTGTAGGCGAAGCCGTCCTGCTGGATCACCGTGCGCTTCCACGCGGCGATCGCCGGCGCCCACCGACGCCCGCGCTCGGCGACGCGCGCCTCGATCGCATCCGCGCCGAGGCGGCACATGGACGAGGCCGGATTCTGACCGGCGAGCAGATCGGGAGGGAGCTTCGTGGCGAGCGCCCGCAGCTCGCGCATCATCGCCTCGGCTTGCTGGGTCTTTCCGGTGGAGGCGAGCGCCATTCCGCGCGCGTGGAGCCACAGCCCGGTGAGCGTCGCGTACTTCTCTGCGGGACGGGGCTCGGCGAGAAGCTCCTTCCACTTCCCGAAGCGGACCATCGCCAGCAGGTGCTCGGCGGCGAAGAAGTCCATCCCTGGCATCATGTCCAGCATCTCGGGCGGGATGGCTGCAGTGGCTGCACGCGCGGCCCGGATCGACTCCTCGGACCGGCCGAGCATCGACGCCGAGTAGGAGAGGAAGCCGTGGTTGTGCCCGAGGTACATCGGGTAGTAGCCGGGCGGGGTGGTCCTCGCGAGGTACGCCTCGTCGGCGCGCACGGCGCGGCGGTTCGCCTCGGATGCATCCGCGTACCGGCCGACGCGCTGGAAGATGTGCGCCGGCATGTGAACGATGTGACCGGCGGCCGGCATCAGCCCCGGTAGCCGCTCCGACGCGGGCACCGCGAGGTCGGGCTTCGTCGAGGCCTCCACCGCGTGGATGTAATAGTGGTTCGCGCCGGGATGGAGCTTGTTGCGGGCGAGCACCTTCTCCAGCGTGGCGACGATCTCCTCCGTCCCCGGCGCCGCCTTGCCGTCGAGCGACCAGAGGTGCCACGGATTCACGTCCATCATCGACTCGGCGAAGATGACCTGCACGTCGTCGTCGTCCGGGTGGGTGCGGGCGACCTCGCGCATTGCCGCGGCGAAGGCCTCGTTCAGCGGCTGCTGCGCCGCCGGGTCGCGCGGCTCCGGTCCCGTGTGACGGGTTCCGAGCGCGGTGATCAGCGCCTGCTCCACCGGGCGGGCCCGTGAGGCGAGCTCTCGGGCGGCCTGCAGCGCGTCCCATGCCGCCTGGGCCCGTTCGGGCAGCATCGGCACGTTGTAGTTGGGCCCCAGCGTCCAGGCGACGCCCCAGAAGCAGGCCCCGCACCCGGTGTCGAGCTCCGCGGCGCGGGCGAAGGAGCGGGTGGCCTCGTCGTGGTTGAAGCCGTACGCCAGGCGGAGGCCCTGGTCGAAGTAGCGCTGCGCCTCGGGGGACGTCCCGACCGGGCGGGTCAACGTCCCCAGGTCGTCGAAGAGCTGCGCGCCCTTTGCGAGGGCCACCACCGATCCGGGCGCGGCAACGGGCGGAGGCGCGGGCTTGGCCGCGGCGGTGGCGGCGGCCTGAGGAGGAGGCGCCGCGGAGCCTCCGGCGCAGGCGAGGGTGAGGACCAGCAGCGTGCAGATAGAACGCACCGGTGCGACCTCCAGCGTGAGCGGGAAACGGGCATGGTACGCCACCCCTCCCCCTGCAGATCAGTAGGGCCGTTCGCCGACCCAGTTCCCGGGTGGGCTGTAGTCGCAGACCCAGAAGTCCCAGGTCGACACTCCCTGGAAGGGCGAGTTGCTGGTGCAGCGCGCGTAGGCGCAGCCGATCAGCGTGCTCGTTCGCCAGACCAGCTGCGTGTAGTGGCCGCACACCTTCCCGGACGCGCAGGTGTTCGAGGCGTAGTCGTAGTCCACGGCCTCCGAGGCCCAGGCCTGGACCACGCCGGCGATGGTGGGCCAGTAGCCGGGGCTGCTCGCGGCGATGTTCTCGCCGAGGTTCCCGCGCCCAGCGTTGTGCTGGTACACGCAGTGCGCCGCCCACTGCGCGGCGACGGCCTCCACGTCGCTCGACCACTGCACGGAAGGGAGCGCGGGGTTCGGCGTGGGGGAGGCGCTGCTCCGCACCTGGTCGTGGGCGTCGATCGCGACGCGGGCCAGGTCGGTGGTGGGGTCGGAGGGGCTCGGGCCCCCGCCGCCGCCGTCGTTCTTGGGGTCGAGGAGATCGCAGGCCGGCAGCGTGGCCAGCAGAGCGAGCGCGGCGAGGGTGGGCGAGAGTCGGGGCATCCGGTCCTCCGGAGTCTAGGACCGGTCGGGCGTCCGGGTAGGGCGGCGGCCTCTGCGATCCGGCTGCTCGGGAGTCCAGCGTGCGCACGAGTCGCACACCTCCCTCCGTCGGAGCCTCGGGGGCGCGTCCGCGCGGAGACCCGCGACTCGAAGGTGCCAGACACCTTCAACGGACACCTTCAACGGCGGGAGCCGGTTCGCGAAGCGGCGACGCATCGTTCCGGCAGCCGAGGGTCCCGTCGGCAGCGCGTCCGGGCTCGAAGCGAATCTCCGTGTGATGCGACACGCCTTCCCGCAGCCGCGCGGGCGCAACGCGACCTCCACCTGCCTGCTCCCGTCCGCACTCGGCGCGCACCCTCCGGAGCTGTCGCCCCCGCGTGGGTCCGGGCCAACGGACCTTGCGGCAGGGTCATTCATGACCCACCCCAAAGTGTCTATCTCTTTCAGGAATCCAGGAGGCGTAAGGGCACGAGCGGCTCCAGAGAGGGAGGGCCCACCGCATGTCCATGCCATGGAGACTTGCCGCCTGCATGCTGTCGCTGACAGTCGTTCCTGCAGCCCTGGCGCAGCAGTCGGCGTCGACGGCGACGGAATCGACCGCCGTCAGGAACACGACCAAGTCGGGAACCGTCGAGAGCGTCGCGGGGAACAAGGTGGTGCTGCGCGAGGCCGACGGTCTGCACGAATACAACCTTCCGGACGGTTTCAAGGTCCAGCTCGACGGACGTGAGGTCGGCGTCAGCGAAATCAAGCCGGGAATGGCGGTCAATGCGCAGATCACGGACACCGTCACCACGCGGCAGGTCAAGCTCACCCGGATCGATTCGGGCACCGTCGCGCAGGTCGCTCCCGGAGGCATCGTCATCAAGGAGAAGAACGGCGACCTCAAGAGCTACGACTTCAAGGACGCTGCCGGAAACGACATCTACTTCGTCCGCGATGGCAAGGAGGTCTCTCTCCGCAACGTGAAGGTCGGGGAGCGCCTGAGCGGGACCTTCGTCTCGACCCTGCCGCCGCAGGAGACGAGCCAGCGCTCCGTGGTTGCCAAGGCCACGGCGCCGGCTGCGCCCGCGCCAGAGCCCGTCGCGGTGGCCGCAGCGACGCCACAGAGGCTGCCCAAGACCGCGAGCCCGCTGCCCCTCCTGGGTCTGCTCGCGCTGATCTCGGCGGGCGTCGCGCTGGCGCTCCGCGGAGTGAGGGCTCTGCGCTAGGAGGCGTCGCGGTGCGGGCGGAGGTGACGTCGGAACGGCGCCACGCCGGGCGCCCGCGACTGCAGCTGCTCGAGCGGCTCGCGTGGGCGCTCGCGATCGTCCTCGGCGGCGCCTGGATCACCGCGCGTTCCGCCGCGTGGGTGTCCGAGCATCGATCGCTCGACGCGTTCCGCGCGGCAGCGAGCGACCCTGCCGCCGCGCTGCCCGCGGAGCTCGCCGCCGCGGCTCCGGGCATCGACCAGCGTCTCTGGGCGCCGGAACGGATCCGGGCCTACGTCCGCGCGCTGGCGCGGCCGGCGCCTCCGCCACTCGCGGTCCTCCGCATCCCGAGGCTCGGGCTCGAGGTGCCGGTGCTCGAGGGCACCGGGGAGTGGACGCTCGATCGCGCCGTCGGACACATCGAGGGGACGGCAGGGCCCGGCGACGACGGGAACGTGGGGATCGCCGGGCACCGCGACGGCTTCTTCCGGGCGCTCAAGGACATCGCGCCGGGTGACGAGATGGAGCTCGCGCTGGTCGGCAAGGTCCGCCACTTCCGCGTGGAGCGCCTGTCGATCGTCGGGCCGGACGACACGTGGGTGCTCGCGCCGAGCGCGAAGCCGCAGCTCACGCTCGTCACCTGTCACCCGTTCTATTTCGTCGGCTCCGCGCCGCGCCGATTCATCGTGCACGCCGCGGCAGATTGACGACGTCAAGCAGCGCGTCTGCAAAGACGACCTGCTCGCGCATCGCCGTTGCTCGTCGAGGCACGATGTCGACGGAGAATTCCTCGGCGATGCGCATCGTGCTGCCATGGCATGGCAGCGCACATGAGTCGCAGATGACGCATCGGAGCGGTCGGACGCGGTTGGTACCGTGCGCGCTGACCAGTCGATGTCGATCGTTTCGTCTCCTCCCGTTCTTCTCACCGACGCGACCTGGTGGGGCACGCTCGCCGCGGCACGCGAGCTCGGTCGCCGTGGTGTTCCGGTCGTGCTCGCTGCCGACGTCGGCGCCGCGCCCGCAAGGTTCTCGCGCTTCGTCCAGCGCGTCGTCCGGTGTCCGCCGACTTCCGATCTCGACGGCTTCCTCGAGTGGCTCCTCGCCTTCGGCCGCCGCGAGCCCGGGCACGTGCTCTGCGCGACCAGCGACGAGACCGCCCGGTGCTTCGCGCGGAACCACCGGGAGCTCGCCCCGTGGTTCCAGCTGACGCCGGTCGAGCCGGAGTCGCTCCTCGAGCTCCTCGACAAGGCGCGGCTGATGCGCGCGGCGAAGGTTGCCGGCCTCGAGATTCCCGACTCCTGGTCGCCGGCGAGCGAGGAGGAGGCGGTGGCGCTCGCGGCGTCGCGGTCCGGGCCGCTGTTCGTCAAGCCGCGGCTGCAGCTCGTGGGGAGAGTGGGCCCGAAGGGCGAGCGAGTCGAGGACGCGGCGGAGATGGCGCAGGCCTGGCGACGTCAGAGCGACGCGGCCTCGGGGATCTTGCCGCTCGTCCAGACCTGCATCCAGACGACGGAGCGGATCTTCACCATCGATGGGTTCTCGGGAGGGCCGGGCGCGGCATTTCCCGTTCTCGGCTGCGTCAAGCGAGTCCAGCGTCCGAGAGCGGGCGGCCCCGGGGTGGTGTTCGAGGATGCGCCCGTGCCCACGTCGCTGGCGCGTTCGCTGGAACGTCTCCTGAGCACGATCGGTTATCGCGGCCCCTTCGACGCCGAGTTCATCGAGGACGGGGACCGCCGCCTGCTCATCGACCTCAATCCCCGGTTCTACAACCACATGGCGTTCGAGTCGGAGCGTGGCCTGCCGCTGGCGTGGCTGTCCTACGTCCTGGCCCGCGGCGACGAGCTGGGCCTGCGGGCGGCGCTCTGCGCGGCGAGCACCGCCGGCCGGGATGGCCCTCGCCTCTACGTGCATCGGCAGCCGCTCCGGTGGATGCGCTGGGCCCAGAGACTGCTCGGCCGGCTGACCATCGAGGAGCGGCGGCAGTGGGACGCATGGCTCGATGCCGAGGGCAGCGTCGACCCGACCCGGACGAACGATGATCCCCTCCCGGCCCGCGCCGCGCTTCTGTTCGAGGCTCGACGGGCGCTGCGACACCCTCGTAGCTGGTTCAGGGCGCTGGCCTTCGCCCCGTCGGCGGCGTCGCGGCAGCTGACGCCCGTCAGCGAGCAGCCGGAGCCACCACTCCGGCGCAGCGTTCCGCGCTGACGTTCCTTCTTCCCCGAACCCGGACGACCGGACACACTGGCCCGGACGTCGAACGGAGGAGGGGAGAGCGCATGCGGATCGCGGTGTGGGCGGCGCTGCTGGTGTGTGGCGCAGCGTCCGGACAGCAGCAGCAGCAGTCCCCGGTGATCGCGGTGAAGACGGGTCGGCTCCTGGACCCGGTGGGGCAAAAGGTCAGGACCGGCGCGGTGGTCGTCGTGCAGGACGGGCGCATCAGGTCGGTCGGCGACACCGTGCCCGCCGGAGCCCAGGTGGTGGATGCCTCCGGCCTCACCGTCTGCCCCGGGTTCATCGATGCCCACACCCACGCGCTCCTGGACGGCGACCTCACCGAGAAGGAGTACGACGAGCAGGTCCTCAAGGAATCGCTGCCCTACCGCGCGCTCCGGGCCACCCAGGCGATGCGCATCGCGCTCCAGCACGGCTTCACCACCCACCGGGACATCGGGAACGAGGGGGCGGGCTTCGCGGACGTCGATCTGAAGAAGGCGATCGCGAAGGGAATCGTCGTCGGCCCGCGGCTCTTCGTGGCCACCAAGGCGCTCGCGCCCACCGGCGCCTACGGGATCGGGGGACAGGCCTACTCCTGGGAGTGGGAGTGGCCGAAGGGAGTCCAGCTCTGCGACGGCGCGGACGGCTGCCGCAAGGCGGTGCGCGATCAGATCTCTCACGGCGCCGACTGGATCAAGGTCTACGCCGATCGCGGCTACTTCAAGCGTCCGGATGGGCAGATCCGGAGCCTCCCCAACTTCACCGAGGAGGAGCTGAAGGCCATCGTGGACCAGGCGCACCGGACCAACCGGAAGGTCGCCGCGCACAGCATCACGCCCAGCGGGCACGCCATCGCTCTGGCCGCGGGCGTGGACTCCATCGAGCACGGTCACGTGCTCGACGACGCGACGGTGAAGGCGATGGTGCAGAAGAAGGTCTACCTCTCGCCGACGCTGACCGTCTCGGCCTACGTCGCCGGGGCGCGCAGCAAGACCAACCCCATCTGGAATGCGCTGGAGAAGGTCTCCGAGGAGTCGTTCCGGAGGGCGCTGGCTGCCGGCGTGCAGATCGCGCTGGGTACGGATGCCGGCGGCTTCCCCTGGGAGGAGATCAACCAGGCCCAGGAGTTCCGGCGCTACGTCGCCTGGGGGATGAGCCCGTGGCAGGCGCTGCGCTCGGGAACGGTCGTCGCCGCCACGATGCTCGGGAAGGAGTCGGAGCTCGGAATCGTCGCGCCAGGCGCATACGCGGATCTGGTGGGGATGAAGGACGACCCACTGAAGGACATCACCGCCACCGAGCGCGTCTCCTTCGTGATGAAGGAAGGAGTGGTCGTCGTCGCACCCGGACGCTGATCACGCCGGGGTCGCCGGAGACACGCCCCCTGCCCGCAACTCGCGAGCGGGGTCCGGGTTCGATCTTCCGAACGGGCACGGCGCCCATGCCGCCGCCCGCTGTCAGGAGACGAAACCCCGTGAAGACCATCGTGAAGATGATCGTCGTCGTGAGCGCGCTGTCGTCGCTGGCGATGGCGGCCGAGGTGGACCGCCGCGAGACCCGCCAGCAGGAGCGCATCGGACAGGGCGTGGAGAGCGGCCAGCTCACCCCCGGCGAGACCGCGCGCCTCGAGCGGCAGGAGCAGCGGATCGACAACCAGGTGAAGGCCGAGCGCGCGGCGAACGGTGGGCATCTGACCCCGGCGGAGCGCGCGCAGGTGAACCGCGAGCAGAACCGCGAGAGTCGCCGCATCTACGCCGCGAAGCACAACGCGCGGCACCAGTAGGGGTGGCAGGGCAGCACGGAGGCGCCGGTCGCGGTCGGGCCGGCGCCTCTCTTTCCGGCTCTCGAGCTCCGGCGTAACGGTCGAGGGACCGGCGCTCACTCCCGGGGCATGAACGCTCTGCTCCCCCTGGTGCTCGCCCTCGCCGCTCCGGTGCCGGCCGACGTCCTTCCGACGAAGGAGGTCCTCACCCTCCGGGCCGCGAAGAGCATCGCGGACGCCGCGGAGGCCGAGGCCCTGCGCCGCGGCTCGACGGTGGTCATCGCCGTGGTCGACGACGCCGGGCACCTCCTCGTCCTCCACCGCCTCGACGACACCCAGGTGGCGAGCGTCGAGGTGGGCATCGCCAAGGCGCGGACCGCCGCCATCTTCCGGCGTCCGAGCAAGGTCTTCGAGGATCAGGTGAAGAACGGCCGGGTCTCGGCCCTGGCGCTTCCCGGCGCCGCCGCTCTCCAGGGCGGCCTGCCCATCGTCCACCACGGAAAGGTCATCGGCGCGATCGGCGTGAGCGGCAACACGCCACAAGAAGACGAGGACATCGCCCGCGCTGGTGCCAGCGCCCTCGCCGATCGCTGACGGACTGCTACTCGAGCCCGACGTCCTTGCGGGGATTTCCCACCATCGACCGGGGCACGACCACCTTGTCGAACTGCTCGGCGGTGACGTCGCCCGAGGCGAGCGCCGCTTCCCGGAGGGTGATGCCCTTCTGGTGCGCCTCGTGGGCGATGTGGGCCGCCTTGTCGTAGCCGATCACCGGGCTCAGCGCGGTCACCAGCATCAGCGACTCGCCGACGTACTTGTCGATGCGGACCCGGTCGAGCGTGATCTGCTCCAGGCTGTGCTCCCGCCAGCGATCGCACACGTCGGCGAGGATCGTGGAGGAATGGAGCACGTTGTAGAGGATGATCGGCCGCATCGCGTTGAGCTCGAAGTTGCCCTGCGAGCCGGCGAAGGCCACCGCGGTGTC
>Ga0081540_1001084_pt1 | contig 24152 bp, 22 predicted proteins | sample TabmetS2T1R1_FD_71024 | JGI IMG/M metagenome (GOLD analysis project Ga0081540, IMG submission 71024) | Tabebuia heterophylla rhizosphere microbial communities from the University of Puerto Rico - S2T1R1 | ecosystem: Host-associated > Plants > Roots > Rhizosphere ... | reverse complement strand
CGCGGACCTGCGGTGAGGTGAAGCCGAGCGCCCGAAAGATCGCGAAGTCGCGCTGCCGTCGCCGCACCGAGGTCATCAGCAGGTGCGTGATGGTCAGCAGGGCGACCACAGCGAGCCCGAAGCCGAGTACCTGCGGCAGGTCCTGCACCTGGCCGAAGTTGAGCAGGTCGGTCGGGGTGGCCGGGCCGTCCACCGTGAACGAGCCGAGCGGAGCCAGCCGCGTGGCGAGCGCCTGGCGGCCTGCTTGCGGCTCGGCACCGGGCCGGAACCGGACGAACACCACGGCGGGCGGCGGGTCCGCGGTCATCCCTGGCAGCAGGTGACGCACGCCGCCGGGGGTCAGCGTGACACCGGTGCCCAGGCCGAGCGTATCGCTCAGGGTGGGAAACACGGTGGTCCCGACGATGGTCATCGGGCGGGCCGGGGCGTTCTCCAGCGAGACCTGGATGGTGGCGCCGACCGGGGCGCGCAGCTGTCGCAGGCTCTTGGTGCCGAGCGCGATTTCCCGGTCGCTCCGGGGCAGCCGGCCGGTCACCGGCGGCAGGACGAAGGACATGCCGCCACGCAGCGGGAACACGATCGCCCCGAACTCGGCGCGTCCGGCCCGCAGCCGTGCCCCGATCCAGCCGGTAGTCCACGCCGCCACCTGCCGGTCCCGCTTGACCGTGGCCACCACCGGGCCGGTGCCGGTACCGGAATTGTTGGTCACGGCAGCGTCCCAGGTCACGCCGTACAAGGCGGGCGAGGCGAGCAAGTGGCTGAGACTGGCGGCGAACACGATCGCGGCGCTGAGCGCGGCCACGCCCACGGCCGCGCTGGCGACCGCGCTGCGCACCGGCACCGCGGTCCGGCCCGCGCCGCGGTGCAGGGCCAGCCGGATGCCCATGACCAGCGGGACAGGCCCGGCGGCCGCCAGCCGGGAGATAATCGTGCGGCGCTGCTGGCCCGGCTCGGCCCGCGTGGCCAGCGGCCGCTCAGCCGCGGCCCGCCACCCCGGCCATATCGCGCAGCCCGTGGTGACCAGGACCGCAGCGGCCAGGCCGACGGCCAGGACGGGAACATTCGCGTCAAACCCTGGGTGCGGCTCTGCCACCCCGGCCAGGCCCGCCGGCAGCAGCGGGGACAGCGCGACGCCCAGCACCGCGGCGATGACCCCGCCCGCGGCGCCGATCGCCGCCGCCCGGCCCAGGCCCGCGGTCAGCAGCTGCCCGTGGCTCATCCCGAGCGCGCGCAAGGTGCCGTACCCGGTAGCTTCCAGGAAGCTCAACCGGGCCAGCAACTGGCCCACGATGAGCAGGCCGATGACGCCGAACAGCCCCGCGAGCAGCCACAGCGCCACGGCCTGCGGGTGGATCGAGCGCTGGGTGTTCACCGACTGGGCGGACAGCGGCGTGGCCTGCACGAGCTTGCCGCTAGGGTTCTTGTTCAGGTTCCGCTGCACCGCGGGCCAGTCTCGGCTGCCGTGCTGAAAGCGCAGCGCAACCTGGACGAATCCGTCCAGCGCCCGGTGCTGGCGGTAGAACGCGGGCGTGCCCCACGCGAAATAGGTGCCGTTCCCCGGCTGCGGCGGGAACTCCCACTGCGCCGCGTCGATGCCGGCGACACGGAACACGAAAGGCACCGGTCGGCCGGCCTCGTTCAGCGCCAGCCGCAACGGGTCGCCGGCCCGCAGGTGGAACCGCTCGGCCAGGGTGAACGAGACGTTGACCTCACCGGGCCGGGCCGGATCGGCGAGGCGGCCGGACAGGATCTTCCTCTTCCAGAAGCCGCCCGGGATGGCGTTACTGGCCGGTGCGATGAACTGGACGATGCGCGGGGAAGTCACGATGAACGACTTGATCGCGGCGGCGTCCGCGGTCTGGGCCACCTGCATCACTGCGGCAGGCGAGAGCCGGGCGAAGATCGGGTTGTACGGGTCGGCGGCGACCAGAACATCGGGGGCCCTGCTCCAGTCCAGGAAGCGGGCGTACGCGGAGCCGGTCCGTAGTGCCCCGGCCGCAGCGGTCACGACCCCGCCAGCAAAGACACCGACGATCAGCGCGAGGGACAGCCAGGTTCGCCAGCGGCGCCGCGACTCTGCCCGCAGGAACAGCCAGATCGCGGTCATCGCACGATACCGCCGGGCCTGCCAGCGTGCAGGCTGGTCCGCAGGGTGAGGCGCGCGGCTCTCATAGGCCAATCCCAGCGGCGCGAGGCGGGGCGGTCAATGATGCAGGCACCCTCACCGCGGTGGTGCTGCCCGCACAAGCACCCGGCTTGCATCGCGCCGAGCACATGAGGGCCGGGTTCGCAGGTGAAGCAGTACACCGAGCGGGCGAAGACACGGTTCGAGCACGAGACGGAGATCCCGCGGCCCAGGGGCTTCGGAAGTTCGCCGAGGTCCAGGCGGATGCTGGCATCCCTTCAGGACGCAGGCTGGCACCCTTGGCGACGGCGCGCGCCTTGCCTACCGTGATTTTCACGGCTGACAGATCAGTTCGGGATCCACGGGTCCGATCGGGCGACGTCATGTTGTATCAGCCGCCCGATCATAACGCTCTACACAAACGCGCTAGCCGGCTCGAACGGCTGAGGGGGATGAACGAAATGAGCCTGCAGACTGCTGCACCAGCTGGCACGACACTCGGCGTGGCACCGGTCGTACCTGGATCGTTCTTGCTGGGCTCCGCGCTGGACCTGCGCCGCGACATGCTAGGTCTGTGCGAGCGGGCATTCCAGCGTTACGGCGACGTGGTGCGCTTCCGGTTCGGCCCGCCCGGGGGGCGCATGGAAATGCACATGCTGTTCCATCCCGACGCAGCGCACCGGGTGCTGGCTGGCTGGCCGGCGAATTACCGCAAGGAGAATGTCTTCTATAGCGAGGTCCGTAGCGCGTTTGGCGACGGATTGCTGACCACGCAGGATGCCGAGTGGCAGCGCCAGAAGCGGTACCTGCAGCCGCTGTTCGTGGCCAGGCGGGTGAACGGTTACGCCACGGCCATGACCGAGCAGGTCCAGCAGGTCGTGCGGCGGTGGCGGTCTCGGCCGCCCGGAACCGTCGATCTTCATGAGGAGATGACGGGCCTCACATTGGCGACCGTGGGCCGCGTCCTGTTTGGTGAAGACCTCGGGCAGGTACTACCGGTGGTGCAGCGCTCGTTTGGTCCGCTGGCCGATGCGGTCCGGTGCCGTGCGCTCGCCGGTGGCCGCGTGCCGCGGGGCTGGCCCACCCCGGTGAACCAACGACTGCGGCGCGCACAGCATGAGCTGCAGAGCGTCTGCGACCAGATCGTCGCGCACCGTCGAGCCAGCGGCGACCGGCGGGAGGACCTCCTGGGGCTGTTGCTCGACGCGCGGGACGAGGGAAGCTCGCTGACCGACAGCGAGGTCCGCGACCAGGTGCTCGTCTTCCTGCTGGCCGGACACGAGACCACCTCGACTGCGCTCACCTACACGCTGCACCTGCTCGGCCAGCATCCCGACGTGCAGCACCGGGTGCGGGCTGAGGTAGACACGATCGCGGGCGATCAGGCCCTCACCGCCCAGGATGTCCCGGCACTCGGGTACACGACCATGGTGCTGAAGGAGGCGATGCGGCTCTACCCGTCGGCGCCGTTCCTCGGTCGGCTGGCGCTCCAGGATGATCAGATCGGCGGCTACCACCTCCCGGCGGGCGCCGACGTCGTGCTCGCACCCTGGATCACCCACCGGCATCCGGCATTCTGGGAGCAGCCTGAGCGCTTTGACCCGCAGCGGTTCACCCCGGAGCAGGAGAAGGCGCGACACCGCTACGCGTGGTTCCCGTTCGGCGGTGGACCCAGGGCGTGCATCGGTCAGCATTTCTCGATGCTCGAATCGGTGATCGCGCTCGCCACGTTGGTACGGGACTTCCAGTTCGCGGCACCACCCGGCGAGCCCGAGCGCACCAATCACATCACGCTGCGGCCGACCCATGGAGTACCCAGCCGCGTCACGGCCCGGTAGGCACAAGCTTGTATGCGATCCATCCGGCACGTCGGATCACGAGATCTGGGTCGCCCTGGTCGCCTATCGGTGCGGGTCCGGTTCGCCCAGCAGACCATCGCGAACATCAAGGGTGCGCTCAAGCAGCTGCACAACCAGCCGGAGAGCCCGAAGACCGAGGCGAAGATCGAGCAACTCGAGGCCGAACTCATCACCTGGAACGCCACCCTGGTCCAGGCCCAGAACGACCTCACCGCATGCCGGATCGCCAACCCGTGACCTCGCGCCTATCCATGTAGGGTGCGAGCGCGGTAGTCAAGATCATCCGATTCGAGGCGCGTGGGCACCATGGCAACGGTCGCTCAAGGCTATGACCTGGACCTACGCCTGGCACACGGTTTGCGGCGCGGACAGGTACTACATGGTGGCCGCGTCGGCGGGACATCGCCGGGCACCTAACAGGCCCGGGCGCGGAACGGCTGCCCGGATGACATTCCAGGCTGACGGCGCGCCCGCCAAGAAGCCCGAATACGCGAGGGAGCGGTCATCGCCGATGTGTGCTCTCCCGGCGAGCGGCCAGCCGCCAGCGGTCATCTTCTGCGTTCAGGGCACCAGCCGCGCCGCCGGTCGAACCCCGCAGCAGCGCCTGGGCATGTAGCAACGTCCACAGGCGCATGGCCAGGCGGCTCTTGTTCCTCCTGGCCGCGTCCAGGTCAACGGCGCCAACGCCATACCGGGCAGGCCCGATCCCCGTCTCAATCATCTGTCTTCCCTGACGTGTCAATGGTGAAAATTGCTGGCGAATTCAGGGACACACGGCCACGACGGCAGGCGAGCCGTCATAGGGGGTGCCATGCGCGGCCAGGCATCCGCGGGCAGGGCAAGCGCGAAGCCGGTGCCTCAACGCCAGCCTGGGTCTTCGAATTCGGGGAGCTAGGGATCAGGCGCGCCGAAGAAAAGGAACTACCGGCCGCGACGGATCACCGGGCAGCAGAAGGTTTCGCGACGCCTGACAGGAGGCCGACATCGCCGGGGGTTCAGCGCCGCGCTTAGCTGACGCGTCCCATGCGGTTTACGACCCCGGGAGCAGAAACTGGGCGCCTGCCCGGAGCCTTACGGCAAACAGATCCGAGGCCTCGCATTGCCCTGCTCCAGTCGCTAGTGAACGTCAACTAAGACCACGTTCGCATGGTCATGGGCATGCGGTCCACCCATTTATCGCGCTGCCCCGCACCGCATGCCCGCGCTCGGGCAGCGCACGATTCGCCCGGACACATCGCCGCCCAGCTCAACGTCACGTTCTGTGACATGCCTTGTTTCACAAGGGTGCGGCGGGCTCAGCCGGCCGACGTGATACCGCGTGGGCTGCGGCCTGCAGGCAGCCAAGCGCATACCGGGTGGCGGTAGTGGTACCACACCCCTCGTTTGTCGGCTGCCACCCTGACCGCTGCTCGGGCAGCACCATGGAAGGCTCCGCGGTCAACGCCTACCCTCGGACCCATGGTTGATGACACGGGTGAGCACCTGCACGGCGGGTGATCGGATGCGGGCAGTCATTTATCTTGCTGCGCATGAGCTTCGCGCCCGGTGGCAAGGCTGGGCGGTGCTGGTGCTGCTCGTAGCTTTCGCTGGGGGCGCTGTGCTGACCGCCGCCGCGGGGGCGCTGCGGACAGATACTGCCTACCCGCGTTTGCTGAAGATCTCGAAGGCCTCTGATGTACTCGTCGCGCCAGACTTCTGGGCGCCGCATGGTTACTTCGACGCGCTCGCGCGGCTGCCTGGCGTAGCCGGAGTCGCACCGGTGGCCGGCATGAACCTGGAGCCGCTGGGCCATGGCCTGGCCGCGAGGGCTACCTCGACGATAGCGCCCGTTGACGGGCGGTTCGGGCGCCTTGTCGAGGTACCCAAGGTGCTCGCTGGTCGGCTGCCAGCCGCAGGCCGCGCTGGTGAGATCGCGGTGGACCAGCGCGGGGCGGCAATGCTGGCCCTGCGAGTGGGCAGCGTGCTGAGTATGCGGGCTGTCCCTAATAGCCCGCCGCCCGGTGCCGGGGCTACCGGCCAAGGCGCTGTCGGCCCGCGCCTGCTGCGGGAGCGGGTGGTCGGCATCGTGGTCACCCGGGGCTCGGTGCTCCCGGTTACCGAGATGGACAAAGTCCCGGCCGTGATGGCCAGCCTGGCACTGTTCCAGCGGCTCGGCGTGCAGTATGTGGGGTTCGGCGGGGCGTATGTCAAGCTGCGGCAGGGAGCATCCGTGGAGGCGTTCCGGCGTCAGGCGCAGTCACTCACGAGCCGGTTTCCCTCCACCGGGGGCCACGTGTTCGCCGCCGACGAGGGCGTGCAGGCCGCGGCAGTCCAGCGGGCGATCCGGCCCGAGGCGGTAGCGCTGGCCGTTTTCGCGCTGGCCCTTGCGGTCACCGCGGTGCTGATCGTCGGCCAGGCCGCCACCCGGCTGCTGGCCACGGGCTCGCTGAGCAACCCGGCGCTGGCCGCGCTGGGCATGACCCGCGGGCAGCTGACCGCGGCGGGCCTGACCGAAGTCGGGGCAGCCGCCGTCATCGGTGCGGTTCTGGCGGTCGGCGCGGCGGTCGCCGCGTCGCCGCTGATGCCCATCGGGGCAGCCCGGCTGGCCGAGCCGGCCCCAGGTGTCAGCGCCAATCCAGCGGTGCTGACAGCAGGTGCGACCGCCATCATTGTGCTGTTGTTGGCGCGGTCGGCGTGGCCGGCCTGGCGTGTCGCCGCCGGCGCCCGCGTCAGCGGCCCGCCAGCAGAACCGGGTCCGCGGCCCAGGCCGGTAGCGTGGCTAGCCGGCGCCGGCCTGCCAGTAACCGTGAGTGCCGGGGTGCGGCTCGTCCTTGAACCCAGCCGGGGGCGGACCGCCGTACCAGTGCGCAGCGCCCTGGCCGGCATGGTGCTGTCGGTGCTCGCGGTAACCGCGGCAGTGACCTTCGGCGCAAACCTCCTGCACCTGGTCAACACTCCGCGTCTGTACGGGCAACGTTGGGATGCCGCGATCGATCTGCAATTCGGGGGAATCACACCGGCGTTCGCCGGGCAGCGACTCGGCCAGATGCCCGGCATCACCGGCTGGACATTCGGCCATCACGGCATCGTCGGGATCGGCGGCCACGTCATCCCCGCGATCGGGCTGGCTGCGGGCAAAGGCCCACTGCTGTCACCGACGCTGCTTCAAGGGCGCCCGCCTCGCACCGGGGACGAGATCGCGCTCGGTACCGCCACACTGCGCCAGATCGGGCGCCACGTCGGGCAGACGGTCACCATGACGGTCGGCGGACGCCCGCTGCGCGCACGCATCGTGGGCCGCGTGGTCTTCCCGAACTTCGGCCAGGGCAGCTTCACCCCGACCGATCTCGGCCAGGGCGTGCAGACCGCCGCCGCAGTCCTCAAACCGCCTCCTGGCGTGACTCCCGGTTTCGACTTCGTGCTGCTGCGCTTCACACCGGGCCCACGCCGGGCTGCGGACATTTCCAGCTTCCAGCAGTCCATGACCGGGTTCTGCCAGGCCGTCCAGCAGTCCACATGCGTGATCACCAACCAGCGCCCTAACGGCGTCATCAACTACGCCAGCATCGACCGCACTCCCGCGGTTCTCGCCGCGGTCCTCGCCTTGGTCGGCGCTGCGGTGCTCGGCCAGTTCATTGTGGTGTCGGGACGGCGGCGGCGGCGTGACTTCGCCATCTTGAAGGCGCTCGGGCTGCTCCGGCGCCAGGTCCGCTCTATCACCGCCTGGCAGGTCACCACGCTGACCATGCTTGCCCTATTCGTCGGCCTGCCGCTGGGCATCGTAGTAGGCCGGTTGAGCTGGGCACTTTTCGGTCAGGGCTTGGGCATTCCGGCTGCAGCTGTCACACCGGTCCGGGAGGTGCTAATCATGGTGCCCGCAGTAATGGTCGTAGCCAACGCGGTAGCGCTCTGGCCGGGCCAGGCAACCGCGCGGCTGAGTACGGCCGCGGTATTGCGGGCCGAGTAACACCATCCCCGAGACGCAGCGCACTCCTCGACACCCGGATTCCCAGCGCCGGAACTCCTGACACCTTTGGCTGCGCTTGCGAAGCCTCCGTCCGCCACCTGCGCGTGGCAATGCCACCGCAGGCAGTAATGGAGGTTGTCGTGGTCGTGGCGTGGTTAGCCATCTTGTTCACCGGCACCTACCCCGGGGGCATGTTCGACTTCGTCGAGGGGGTCATCCGCTGGAGATTGGTGCGGATACGGGCCATGCAGCACTCATCGAATGAGACGCGCAGATCCAGTCGATCTGATGCCAACGCGAGGACGGTCAACGCGACTGCGACGCGCGCTCATAGCCGCTGACAGCGCACCGGCTATGGACACTATGACCCCAGCAGTTACGTCCGTTACGCTCCTCGGGAACACTGCGCCCGGCTCCGTCCTTGTGCTGCCGTGCAGCGAAGGTGCTTCGTCAACGGAACCTTGGGCAGCGACCCGCGGAGGTCTGTAGCTGGCGGGTTGCGCCGGCCCGGGAGCGGCAGTCTGGGGGTCAGCTGGACTGGGGCCCGCCGGTAAACCGCTGGCATGGCTGGTTCATCAGACCGTAGCCTGATTAGGCACCGTTGTCGTGGCAGGCGTGAACGCGGGGATCGAGCCGTTCGCGGCTGTCGGCGGCGCCACCGGTGTCGCGGTCGCGAGGGCGTACGCCGCGGGGTGTACGGGGCCGTGAAAGTTCATCCGTCAGGCGGACGCCGCCAGCGGTCACTTTCCATAACGTCATCACGGGGGGCAGATCAGTCAGGGGGCTGAGATGCAGCTAACCATCTATCATCCCGCTGCTAGCGGGGTCTGGGCCGATGCCCTGTTCGCGTCGGTCCTGCAGCGCTCCGATAACCCCAGCGCGGGTCAGGTCCGCAAGGCCATCGCCGCGGCCGTACGCGCCTACGGCGGCCTGGGGTGCGTCCAGCGCGTGGCCCAGGAGTTCGGCGACCATCCGGAGGCCGCGGTGAACCGGATGCGCTGGGCTCGTGCGGTAGCCGGCGAGTTGTTCGCCTCACCGCCGGTTCTGACGCAGCAGAGCCCGCCAGGACAGGCCAGACCGCACGTGGCCAGCCTCCCGCGATGGCCGCTGGCCGGGTGATGAAGCGTATCCGCGCCGACAGGCGGGGGATCCGGCGTGAGCGCGCCTGGACGGAGCACCTGCCGGCCGGCCCGCGGGACCCGGACGTGGTCCGGGCCAAGGCGCTAACCCGCGCCCGGCGGACCGGATCGTCCCGGGCCAGCCAGGCTCAGCAGGCGCCACCTCAGGTCCTGGGAAAACGCCTGCCCCGGGGGAACGGCCATCCGCCACTTGCCTACGGGGCCGGTGAAAGCTCATCTGTCAGGCGGACGCCGCCCGCCGTCGCTGTCCATGGCGCCGTATGTGCCGGGCAGGCCGGTTCAGGCGGCAAGGCAAGACTGCGGCGACCGCAGTCCATGACTGAGGAAGTGCGTTATGAAGAACTTGATGGCGCCGAACATCACGCTGGCCATTGTCGTTGTGGCAGCGATGGCCGCGGTTGCGCTCCGAGTAGCAGCTAGGCGGCCAGAGCCGCGGTGGGCGTCCGGGGCCGGGTCCGCGCCGACTGCCGTGAAGACACCCGGCTCCGCGGGCCGGCCGGCCAGTGTCATTGAGCAGATGCAGGACATATTTCACGAGCTGCACGCCGATGGGCGCCATGCTGTCTGCACGGTCTGCGACAGCCAGTACCGGCTGGCGTAATGCCAGCAGCGAACCGCAGCCCGGACCCCTGATCCTTGGTTCGTCCCGGAACCAGCCAGCACCGGCGCCGCAAGTGTCAATCCCAGCTCGTCCCGGCCGGCACCCGGAAGGTGGTATTGAGGCGGTTGAAGAAGTTGGTGATCGCCACCATCAGCACCAGGGCTTCGAGCTGCCGGTCGTCGTAGTGTCGGTTGGCCTCGGCCCAGATCTCGTCGGTGACCGCGCCGGGCCGGTCGCTGAGCCGGGTCGCGGCCTCGGTAAGCGCTAGCGCGGCCCGCTCAGCGTCGTCGAAGCGCGGGTCCTCGTACCAGGCAGCGAGGGTGAGCAGCTTCTCAGGGCTGACACCAGCCTGGGTCGCGCTCGTCGCGCCGGCGCCGACGCAGGCGCTGCAGCCGTTGATCTGGCTCGCGCGCAGATGCACCAGCTCCAGCGTCTGAGGCGGTACGCCGCCGGCGTAGACCGCCGTGAATAGGTGCTGGACGCCTGCCGTGACGTCGGGTTGGCTTGTCGCGTTCTGGATGCGTGCTGCCATCTCTCCTCCAGGTGCGGGTCGTTAGATCGTGGACGGCACTACGACGTCCGGGGGGGCCGGGAGGTAACACCGGCCCGGGAGTTACCTCACCGGCGCGCGATGCGTCCTGGTAGTGAGACCGCAACACGCCAAGGAGAACCGTGACCGAAGAGGAAAAGCTCGCCGCGGGGTTCGAGGCCCAGCGCTCCTATCTCCGCGCGATCGCGTTCCGCGTGCTCGGCTCGCACGCCGACGCGGATGACGCCGTCCAGGAAGCGTGGCTGCGGCTGGCCCGGATCGGTGGCGGCGGCATCGAGGACCTTCGCGGCTGGCTCACCACGGTGACCGGCCGGATCTGCCTGGACCTGCTCCGCAGGCGCGGGGTGCGGGCCGAGCAGCCGCTCGAGATCAGCGCCGGCATGCTGCCGCGTGAGATGGCCGGGGACCCGCGGTCCGGTCCCGAGGACGAGGCCCTGCTCGCGGACTCCGTCGGCCTCGCGCTGTACGTCGTCATGGACGCCCTTACCCCGGCGGAACGAGTGTCGTTCGTGCTCCACGAGGTTTTCGAGGTCCCGTTCGGCGCGATCGCTACGATCCTCGGCCGGAGCACCGCGGCCACGAAGATGCTGGCCAGCCGGGCCCGCGGACGGATCCGCCTGGGCACGCCGGCGGCGACCGCGGACGCGGCGGCGCGGGAGGTCATCGACGCGTTCTACGCAGCGGCCGGCCGGGGCGACCTCGCGGGGTTGCTCGCCGTGCTCGCCCCGGAGGCGGAGCTTCAGATGCAAGGTCCCGAGGGGACCCTCGTCGTGCGCGGCGCGGGCGAGGTCGCGGCCCGGGCGACACTGGGTGCGCGCCCGGATGCGCGGGGGCATCCGGCGCTCATCGACGGTGCCCCGGGCGTCCTCATCACGGTGGGCGGGCGGCCGGTCATGATCATGGCCTTCACGGTCGCGGACGGCGCTATCACCGCGATCCGCACGCTGACCGACCCGGACCGGCTGGCCCAGGTCATCCCCTCGTGGGTCGCGTAACCCTAGGTACAGGCCTGCGGCCGCCCGGCCGCGTCGGCGGCGGGCCGCGATGAGTCGCAGGGTTGGCCTGGGGCGGAGGCTGGTGCTCCCATCCGGGCCGGGTCTACGATCTTCAGACCGCGATGGCCTCCAGCCCTTTGCCTCGCCCGCGCCTGGCCGAAGCCGCCGGGGCGCCGCAGGGACCGGCAGGTGATCGCTTCGCCTGTTCCCGCCCGAGGGGGGAAGCTCGATGACGCTGTACATGTACCAGGCCTCCTATACCGCAAAGTCGATGGCGGCTCAGCTCACCGAGCCGCACGACCCCATGGAAGCGATCGGGCCGACACTGGAGGACCTCGGAGCCACGATCGTGGTGGCCGGCTTTCCGTTTGGCGAGTATGACGTGCTCATCGTGTATGAGGCAGCCGATGATGTGACCGCTGCCAGCGTCGCGATGGCAGTTGCCGCCGCGGGCGAGGTCAAGTCGGCCAAGACCACGCGGCTGCTCAGCGGTCAGGAATGGCTCGAGTCGTTGCGCAAGCGCAGGATCGTCACCCGAAATTTGCGCCAGCCGCACGACCGTCCGGGCCAGATGCCGGAACCCTCGTAGAGGGGCGACTCGCCTAGCCGGCGTCGAGGAACGGCGTGATCAACGCGAGCACTTCGCCGGGACGGCGTGTCACGCCGACGTGGGTGGTCCCGGGGAGCACGGCGAGTTGCGCGTCCGGCCGGAACCCGAACATCTCCACCACGTCGGGCAACGGCGGGAAGCCGCGGTCGCCGAAGATCAGGCCCGGTGTCATGGCGAGGATCCCGCGGCGGTGCCCGGGCCCCCGGAGCCGGCCGGGTACTCCAGCAGCGGGACGTGATCCTTCGACCAGGCTGACAGCACCGGCGCGACGACCCGCCAGGCCTCTTCGGCCTCGTCGCCGCGGATCGAGAGGGCGGCATTGCCGGTCAGTACGTCCAGCAGGAGCCGCCCGTAGGCGGGCAGCTCGGGCGGATCGATCCGGGCCGTCAGCTCCAGCGGGACGAGGGTGTGCGCCCAGGCCCCGATGCCGGTCAGGTCCAGGGTAAGGCTTTCCGGATCGAGCCCGAACCGCAGCACGTTCGGTAGCGCTTCCCCGCTGTGTCCGAACGGCAGGTGCGGTACGGACCGGAAGTGCACGGCCACTTCTTTGCGGTCTGTCCCTAGCGCCTTTCCGGTCCGGAGCCGGAAGAGGGTTCCTGGCCAGCGCCAGTTGTCCAGTTCGAGTTCCATTTCGGCGAAGGTCTCGGTGCCGTGCCGAGGGTTGACGCCTTCCTCGTCCGCGTAGGCGGGGACCTGATGGTCGCCGATCTGGCCGGCCAGATAGCGGGCACGGCGGGTGCGTCGCACGACGTCGGAATCGGTCAGGGGCCGCACCGACCGCAGGACATCCAGCTTGCGGTCGCGCAGGTCGCGCTCGCTGAGGCTGATCGGCGGCTCCATCGCGACCAGGCAGAGCAGCTGCAGCAGGTGGTTCTGCAGCATGTCCTTGAGCGCGCCGACACCGTCGTAATAGCCTGCCCGGCCCTCCAGGGCGAGCGATTCGTCCCAGACGATGTCCACCTCGGCGATATGCGTGCTGTTCCAGATGGGTTCGAGCATGCGGTTGGCCAGCCGGGTACCGAGTACGTTCTGCACCGTCGTCATGGCCAGGAAGTGGTCTACCCGGAACACCGCCGGCTCGGGCACGAGATCGGCGAGCAGCCGGTTCAGCTCCACCGCGCTGTCCAGGTCCTCGCCGAACGGTTTCTCCAGGACGATCCTGCTGCCCGGCGGCAGGCCCGCATCGTGCAGGGTGGAGACCGCGACGGGAAAAACGGCCGGCGGGAGGGCGAGGTAGGCGGCGACCGGTCCGTCGCCGACGATGACCTCTGCGACGCTGGGTATGTCGGCGACATCCGCTTGGTGGTAGCTCGACGCTGACACGACCGCCTGTCTGGCGGCGGCGGGAAACCGGCTGCCGTGACGATCGAGCTGGGCGGCCGCCCAGTGCCGGAAATCCCCGGTATCCCACTGCTCCCGGCCGGCGCCGGCCAGCTGGAACCGGCCGCTGAGCTGGCCGGCGGCCTGCAGTGCGGCTAGGCCGGGCAGCAGGTAGCGCGCGGTCAGGTCACCTGTCGCCCCGAAGATGGCCAGCCGCTCGATCATGCCGACGCCCCGGCCGCGCCGACATGGCCGCCAGTACTAGTCATCGCCCGGGCCAGGGTCACGCCGCTGGCGATGACGCCGATGTGGCTGAACGCTTGCGGGAAGTTGCCGATAAACTCGCCCGTCGACGGGTCGATCTGCTCCGGCAGCAGGCCGAGCGGGCTCGCTCTGGCGCACAGTGAGGCATAAAGCTGCCCGGCCTCGTCGAGCCGGCCCTGCAGGGCCAGGTTCTCGACCAGCCAGAAGCTGCACAACAGGAAGGCGCCCTCATCACCGGCGATGCCGTCGGGCGAGTCGTGGTGCAGGTATCGGTACAGCAGCCCGTCTCCGGCCGACAAGCGCTCTGCTACGGCGGCGGCGGTGGCCACCATGCGCGGGTGGCCGGCCGGGAGGACCCGCCGTAGCGGAAGGGCGAGCAGGCTGGCGTCCAGGCTGCCGCCGCCGTCAAGATGCTCGCTCAGCGTCTGGGCATCGGAGTCCCACGAGCGGTCCAGGATGATCTGCCGCAGCTTGTCGGCGGCGGCCCGCCAGGCTGGGATCGGTCCGGGCAGGTCGAGCCGTTCGCCGATGGCCGCGGCCCGGTCCAGGGCCACCTGGCACATCGCCGCGGAATAGGTGAAGACCCGGCCCTCGCTGCGTACCTCCCAGATGCCCTGGTCTGGCTGCCGCCAGGCATCGGCGGCCAGGTCGGCCAGCTGGGCCAGTGCCGCCCACAGCGACGGATCAGTGGGTCCGCCGCGGCGGACCCACTGATCCGCGCAGTCGAGTATCTCGCCGTAGACATCGTGCTGGCGCTGGTCGGCCGCGCCGTTGCCCCATCGCACCGGGGCGGAGCGCCGGTAGCCTTCCAGCTCGGGATCCTCCCGCTCATCGGGCACCGGGCTGCCGTCCAGGTCGTACATGATTCGCGGCTGCCTGCTCTGCTCGAAGGCGTCCAGCACCCAGCCCAGGAACGCGTCGGCCTCGGTACCGAAGCCGATCCGGCGCAGGGCGAACACGGTGAAGGCCGCGTCGCGGATCCAGGTGTAGCGGTAATCCCAGTTCCGCACCCCGCCGACCGGCGCGGGCAGCGAGGACGTCGGCGCGGCGACCAGCGAGCCGTTGACCCAGTGGTCGCACAGCTTGAGGGTGATCGCCGCCCGCCGGACCAGAGGTTCCTGCAGACCCTCGTAGCTGAAGTGCGTCATCCACCTGCGCCACGCCGCGGCGGTATCCGCCAGCATGGTCTCGGCGTCGAAGCGATGATGGCGATGAAAACGGCCCCAGGACAGCACCAGGTTCACCGAATCGCCTTGCTTCAGATCGTAGGTGCCGTGCAGGCCGCTCAGCGGGCGGCTGGACCGCAGGTGGAGCTGGAGGTCCGGCCGCCGCGACGGGTTCAGCTCAGCCCGCTGGCGGCCATCCACGTCTGGGCGCCGCCGCGAGGTTCCAGCTCAACCCGGAGCCGCACGGTCCCGTCCAGGACCACCGCCGACCGGACCAGCTCGCCCCGGCCCCCGGGAACATCATCGGTCAGGTCAGCACCGGAACGCAGTGCGAGGGCATCGGTGAGCCGGACCAGGCCAGTAGGGCTGCGCAGCTCGGTGACCAGCACGCCGGTGTCAGGCTCGTAGCGCTGCCTGGCCTCCGTCAGCCCGTCCGGGCTTATCGTGAAATGACCGCCGCGATCCCGGTCAAGCAAACCGCAGAAGACCGGCTCGGAGTCGAAGCGGGGAAGGCACAGCCAGTAGATGCTGCCATCCAGCCCGACCAGGGCCACAGTGGCCCCGTCTCCGATCAGCCCGAGATCCTCAAGTGGCGGGTAATCCTCGCGGACCCGGACAAGCCGGAAGGAAGGATCGGTATCGAGCATGACGCTGATGCTCCTTCACCGATGTCGGCACTCGCCATCGTGGCCAGCATAATCCCGACACACCGGAACTACATCACCCGAAAAGGGTCAGTCTCACCCATCTTCCCTCGCGGCGGCGTCATGGCTCCCTCACCCGGACATTCCGCGCGGGCGGGAGCCGAGGGGGTTGCGGTTCAGCCTTGCGTGGCGTCCGGAGCTGGGGAGGCGGGGGCGGGGCGGCGTTTGCGGGGGGCGGCGGAGCGGGGCGGCAGGGCGCGCATGTGGTCGCGGACACGGGTCATGATGTCGCCGAGGTGGTGCAGGTCGTCCTGGGACAGGGAGTCGAGCAGGAGGCGGCGGGTGACGAGGACGTGGCCGGGCATGACGCGGGCGAGGAGGGCCCGTCCGCTGTCGGTGATAGAAACCAGGGTGGCGCGGTCGTCGGCGAGGCTGGGGCCGCGGGTGATGAGGCCGGCCTTCTCCAGCAGGGCGGCCTGGTAGGTCAGGCCGCTGCGGCTGTAGACGACGCCGTCGGCCAGCTCGGTCATGGTCAGCTGCCCGCGGGCGGCGGCGAGGCGGGCCAGGAGCTGGAATTGCACGTAGCTGAGGTCACCCTCGGCGCGTAGCTGCTGTTCGACGCTGTGCTGGAGCAGGCTGACGGCTTCCATGAGCGCGAAGTAGGTGTCCAGTTCGGCAGCATCGAGCCCGGCGGCGGCGTCCGCGCTGGTGCCGGAGGGTGGATCGCTCATCCCATCACCGTACCTGTTTCGAATTCCAAGCATGTGACGAGCATCACCCAGGCGAAGCATTGCTTCGAAATTGAAGCAAGGTAGAGTTAAATGCTTCAACTTCGAAGCACACGACGTGAGGAGAAATATGAAGGCAGTGCGTTACCACTCCTACGGCGACAGCAGCGTCCTGGTCTACGAGGATGCCGACCGTCCGGTGGCCGGGCCGGGGCAGGTGGTGGTGAAGGTGGCCGGCGCCGCGTTCAACCCGGTGGACGTGGCGATCCGTGCGGGCTTCATGCAGCAGGTGTTCCCGCTGGCCTTCCCGCACATCCCGAACTTCGACGTGGCAGGCGTCGTCGCCGAGGCCGGCGAGGGGGTGAGCGGCTGGAGCGCCGGGGATACGGTGATGGCGTTCCTGCCGATGACCGCGCCCGGCGCGGCCGCCGAGTACGTCGCCGCGCCAGCCGACCTGCTGGCCGCCGCGCCGCGCACCGTGGAGCTGGCCGACGCCGCGGCACTCCCGTCGGCCGGCCTGACCGCCTGGCAGTCGCTGTTCGAGCACGCCGGCCTGAAGAAGGGACAGAGCGTCCTGATCAACGGGGCGGGCGGCGCGGTCGGCGGGTACGCCGTCCAGCTGGCCAAGAATGCTGGTGCCACCGTCATCGCGACCGCCAGCGCGCACAGCGCGGACCGGGTCCGCTCCTACGGCGCGGACCAGATCGTCGACTACACCGCCACCCCGCTCCGGCCGGCGGTGGCCGGGCAGCGATTCGACGCGGTGCTCAACCTGGTGCGCACCGATGCGGAGGAGACAGCGGCCCTGGCGGACCTCGCCGCCGGCGGCGGTGCCTTCGTCAGCACCACCACTCCGGGCCCGGAAAATCCCGGTCGCGGGGTGCGGGCGGTGCGAGTGTTCGTGCGCAGCGACGCCGGCCAGCTCGCCGGGCTCGCGACCCGCGTCGACGCCGGCGACCTGAAGATCAACGTCGCCGCGCGGCGGCCGCTGGCCGACCTGCCCGCCGTCCACGACCAGGCCGCCGCCGGACGGCTCCCCGGCAAGACCGTCCTGATGCCCTGAACCCGAGGAGGAGATATGAGCAAGCAGCAGCGAGACGCCATTGACGCGGCCATGCGTGCCGAGCCGTTCGACCTGAGCCAGAGCACGGCCGAGCACCGGAAGTCGTTCGAGGCTCTCATGGTCCGCCCGTACCCGGCCGATGTAATCCCGGCCGACGTGACCCTCGGCGGAGTCGGCGCCATCGAGCTGACCGTCGCCGGGCAGGCGGCAGAGCCCGCCGTGCTGTACTTCCACGGCGGCGGCTACGTCGCCGGATCCGCCCGGACCGGCACGCACCTGGCGGCCGAGCTGGCCCGGCGCACCGGCGGCCGGGCCCTGTCCGTGGCCTACCGGCTCGCCCCGGAGCACCCCTACCCAGCCGCGGTGCAGGACGGCCTGGCCGCCTACGCCGGGCTACTCGAGTCCGGCGCCAGCCCGGCCCGGGTCCTGGTCGCGGGTGACTCGGCCGGCGGTGGGCTGGCCCTGGCCACACTGCTCGCCGCCCGTGAGCAGGGCCTGCCGCAGCCCGCCGCCGCCGCGGTCTTCTCCCCGTGGGCCGACATCTCGCGCTCCGGGTCCAGCATGCGCAGCAAGGACGGGGCCGACCCCCTGTTCAGCTACGAAGCCATGGGCTGGTACGCCGGCCGGTACGTGCCCGCCGAAGACCGCTCCGCCCCGCTGGTCAGCCCGGTCTTCGCCGCTCTGGCTGGCCTTCCCCCGCTGCTGATCCAGGTCGGCTCCCATGAGGTTCTGCTGGACGACGCCGTCCGCCTGGCCGCGAACGCCGGCCGGGACGACGTCGAGGTAACACTGCAGGTGGCCCCCGAGGGCACGCACGTCTTCCAGTTTCAGTTCGGAGCGCTGGACGAGGCCGACGAGGCTATCGACGAGGTCGCGCGGTTCTTCGAGCGGCACCTCAGCTAGCCGCCTACCGGCAGGCGGGCGGCGGCCAGCAGCGAGGCGGGCCTCCAAGCCACAACGCACGGTAGGGCTGGCATCCCAGTGCGGGGGTTGCAGGCATCCTTGTCCGGCCACCCGGCTTAGGGTCTGATTGGCACCGTGAGCGCGGTCTGGCTGAGGTTGCGCGCCGACGCCCGTCGGCGCTGGCGGGCATGGCTGGGTATAGTCGTGCTCGTCGGCCTGTTCGGGGGAATCGTGACCGCGGCGGCCGCCGGCGCCCGGCGCACGGACAATGCGTACTCCCGGTTCGTGGTGGCCAACCACGGCGCCCCGTACATGGTCGACGACTTCGTCCCCAACCCGGACGCCGCCGTCCTGGATCCCGGGACTCTCGCCGCCCTGCCGTCGATCGCCGAGGCGAATTCCTTCCGCGTGTTCGGACAGGTTGCCGACGTCGGCCCCAACCTGGTCGCGTCGCCGGACGGCCGTGCCTACGGCACCGGGCTCAACCGGCTGAAGCTGCTGCGGGGGCGCCTTCCCGATCCGGCCCGGGCCGACGAGGCCGTCGCGGACTTCACCCTGCCCGGCGCCCGGATCGGCCAGAGAGTCCGTGTTCCGCTGGTGCCGTCCACCGACGGCGACACCCACACCCCGGACTTGTCGGCCGCTCCTGTCTCGGCCATGTTCACCGTCGTGGGTATCGTCGCGGCGCCCGCGCAGTTTCCCCCCTTCGCCGCCAATAGCTACTTCAGCGGGCCGAACTACTACCTCACGCCCGCGTTCTACCGGGCGCACGAGGCATCGGTCGCGGCGCTGGAATACAGCCTGGTACGGCTGCGCCCGGGGATGGCCGCCGCCGCCCAGTACCAGGTCGAGGCGCTTGGCCGCGACCGGCAGGTCGGTGTGTATCAGCTTGGCAACCAGGCCCGCGATGTGAACCGTTCGATCCACCTCGTAGCCGTGGCCCTGTGGCTGCTCGCCGGGCTCCTCTTGGTGGTGGCCGTGCTCGTTCTCGGCCAGCTCCTGGCCCGGCAGATCGCACTCGACGCCAGCGACTATCCGGTGCTGTACTCGCTCGGCCTGACCCGGCGGCAGCTGGCCGGGCTCGCGGTCGCGCGCTGCGCGGCCATCGGCGTCGCCGGGGGTGTCCTGGCCGTGGGCGTGGCGATCGCCTTGTCGCCGCTTACTCCCATCGGCTTGGCCCGCACGGCTGAGCCAGTCCCCGGGTTCGCGTACGACACGCTAGTTCTCGTCACCGCCGTGGCGGGAACGACCGCCATCGCCGCCATCCTGGCGTCCTGGCCGGCGTGGCGAGCGGCACGAGCGGCTGCGACGGCACTCGGCAGCGGTAGCGGCGACGGGTCGATCAGGCGCTCGGTGGTGGCCGAGGCCAGCGCGCGAGCCGGGCTCCCGGTCACGCTGACGGCGGGGGTGCGCATGGCGCTGGAGCGGGGGCGTGGCCCGACCAGCGTGCCCGTGCGCACGACGATCGGCGGGGCCATCGTGGGGCTCTGCGCGATGGTGGCGTCGCTTATCTTCGGGGCGAGCCTTAGTCATCTGCTCGGATCACCGCCACTCTACGGCGTCACCTGGGACGTCGAGATCTGGAACAACAACGGCCCCGCCGCCGTCCCGGCGGCCGAGCCGGTCGTGCGCGCCGACCCGGATGTCGCCACCGCCGCCTTCATCCAGACCGGGATCGACTTCCGGCTCGGCGGACGGGCTGTCTCGGGGTTCGCCTTCACGCCGGTCAAGGGGACCTTTGCGGCATCCATGCTGACGGGGCGAGAACCGGCTGCGGCCGACGAGGTGGCGCTCGGTGCGAGCACGGCCGCCCAAATCGGCGCTCGGGCCGGCGCCACGCTGCTCGGCAACGCCGAGAACGACCGAGCGCCACAGGTGCCGGTGCGAATGGTGGGCACAGCCGTCGTCCCGCCGGGGGACGTCAGTGCCCATCTCGGCGACGGGGTTATCGTCACTGGTCAGGCTCTCCTCCGGCTCGCCGACAAGCGGGCTCGTTCGCCCTACGTGATCGCCGTCACCTTCCGGCCCGGTGTCGACCCCGCCGGGGCCGTAGCGCGTCTCGGCCACCGGTTGTCGGCGGTCGACGAGAACTTCTTCACCCAGCGGCCGACCACACCTACCGACCTGGTGAACTTCGGCCGGATCCAGAACCTCCCGCTCATTCTGGGCTTGGTGCTGGCCGTCATGGCCCTGCTGACGCTGGCCCACCTGCTCGCCACCTCTATCCGGCGCCGCCGGCGCGACCTTGCCATCTTGAAGACGCTGGGGTTCGCTCACCGCGACGTGGGCCGGACGGTGGCCTGGCAGGCGACGACCCTGGCGGTGGTAACGCTGGTTGCCGCCGTTCCCCTCGGAATTGCAGCGGGCAGGACCGCCTGGCGCCTGTTCGCCGAGCAACTCGGGGTGGTTCCGGACGTCTCAACGCCTGTAGCGCTGCTGGCCCTAGTGACGCCGGCCACCATACTGCTCGCCAACGTCATCTCCATCGGACCCGCGGTGACCGCGATGCGGACTCACCCCGCCTCGGTGCTGCGCGAGGAGTGATTTCTAAATCAGTGGCATGGCCTGCTGACACTTGAAATGATCGATGATCGCCAGTCCTGAGAGGAGGAGGGGCAGACCGCCTGCGGTGTCGCGGCCCCGACCACGAATGGCAAAGGCGCTGTTGACGCCGCGAGCAGTGGATTTTCCTCGCTGGTATCAGGACGTGATCGCAAAGGCTGAGCTGGCCGAGAACGGGCCGGCCCGCGGTTCGATGGTGATCAGGCCGACCGGTTACGCGTTGTGGGAGCGAATCCAGCGCGAGCTCGATGACCGGATCAAGGTGGCTGGCGCCGCCAATGCGTACTTCCCGCTGCTCATCCCCGAGTCCTACATGCGGCGCGAGGCCGAACACGTCGAGGGGTTCAGCCCGGAGCTGGCGGTCGTCACGATCGGCGGAGGCAAGCAACTGGAGGAGCCGCTGGTCATCAGGCCCACGAGCGAAACCGTCGTCGGTGAGTCGATGGCCAGATGGATCGAAAGCTATCGCGACCTGCCGCTGCTGCTGAACCAGTGGTCCAACGTGGTGCGCTGGGAATTGCGGCCTCGCCTGTTCTTGCGTACCACCGAATTTCTCTGGCAAGAGGGCCACACGGCGCACGTCAGCGAGACGGATGCCCACGACTATGCCCGCCGGATCTTGCACGATGTCTACGAGGACGTGCTGGTCAATGTGCTGGGCATACCGGTTGTCGTAGGCCGCAAAACCGTGCGGGAACGCTTTGCGGGGGCCACGTCGACGTACACGCTCGAAGCGATGATGGGTGACGGCAAGGCGCTCCAGATGGGCACCAGCCACGAGCTGGGCCAGAACTTCGCGCGTGCCTTCGGGATCGATTACCTGGCTGCCTCCGGGCGGCGCGAACTGGTGTGGACCACCTCGTGGGGAATAACGACCCGCCTTATCGGCGGCATCATCATGGCTCATGGTGACGACCTCGGGCTCCGCGTGCCGCCTCGCCTGGCCCCGGTGCAGGCCGCTGTCCTGGTCGTAAGGGAAGGCCCTGGCGTCGCCGAGGTTGCGCACACGCTGACGGCCGCGTTGCGTGGCGCCGGAGTACGGGTCGAACTCGACGAGCGGGTCGGTGTGCCGTTCGGCCGCCGCGCGATCGATGCCGAGCTCAAGGGCTACCCGGTCCGTATCGAAATCGGTCCGCGCGATATCGCGGAAGGCCGGGTCGTGCTGGTGCGCCGGGTGACCGGGGAGAGGCTCGCGGTCCCGGTCGACAGCGCGGTGAACCTGGTGACCGCGGCGCTCGAGGCTGACCAGACGGCCCTGTTTGAGGAAGCGCTCGCGCGGCAGCGGCAGCGCACCGCGGACGTCACCTCGGTTGCGGAAGCCGTCGAAGCCTCCGGCACCGGCTGGGCCAGGCTGCCCTGGTCCAAGGTCGGAAGCGACGGCGAGGCCGAGCTCAACACCCACGGCATCACGGTGCGCTGCCTGGTGCGTGCCGACGGCAGCGTGCCCGACTCGGAGGATGAGCCAGACCTTGTTGCCCTGGTGGGCCGCGCCTACTGAGGGAACTCACATGAGAGCGGTGCTGGTCAGTGAGTTCGGCGGACCGGAACAGCTGCGGTCGGCCCGGGTGGCCGATCCGGTGGCCGGGCCAGGTCAGGTGCTGGTGGCGGTGCACGCGGCCGGGGTCAACCCGGTCGACGCGGGGAACCGGGCCGACGGCCGGTGGGCCGGGCTGCGGGTGCCGTGCATCCTGGGCTACGACATCGCGGGGGTCATCGACGGCGTCGGCCCCGGGGTCACCGGCCTGGCGCCCGGCGACCGGGTGATGGCGATGACGCACTTCCCGGACGGCGCCGGCGGGTACGCCGAACTCGTCGTCATCGACGCTGCCCTGGTCGCACCGATCGGCGCCGCGACCTCGTTCGCCGACGCGGCGGCGACGCCGCTGGCCGCCGGAACCGCGCACCTGGTGCTGGCCCGGCTTGGCCTCCCGCCCGGCCGCCGACTGCTCGTGCTGGGCGCCAGCGGTGGTGTCGGGCTGTTCCTGCTCCAGCTGGCCGCGGCCGCCGGTATCACCACGATCGGGGTCGGCCGCGAGGCGATGCACGCGCAGATGCGCGGCCTCGGCGCCGCGGCCTGCATCGACTACACCCGCGAGGACGTCGCCGCGCGGGCCCGGGCGCTGGCCGGCGGCCCGGTCGATGCCATCGCCGACCTGGTCGGCGGCCGCCTGGCCCGGTCCGCGTGCGCCGCGCTGCGGCCGGGCGGGCAGATCGCCGCGATCGCAACCCCGGACCTGGACCTGGACCCGCTGCTCGACGCCAACATCACCTTCCACGGCGTGCTCATCCAGGACGGCGGGGACCGCACCCGCGCCTTGGCCGACCTGCTGGGCCGCCGCGAGTTGCGGCCCGTCATCAGCCACGTGCTCCCTCTCGACGCCGCCGCCGAGGCGCACCGGATCCTGGAAGCCGGGCACGCCGGCGGAAAGATCGTCCTCGACGTCACGGGCGGCCTTTAATAAGGGGCATGACAGCTGAACAGGACACGCCGCGAGTGGTCAGCGCTACCCGGGAGATCGCGGCCGGGGCAGGGCGGATCTTCGAGCTGATCGCGGACCCGGCGGCGCAGCCGCGCTGGGATGGCAACGACAACCTGGCTAGCGCGCCGACCGGGCAGCGCGTCCGGCAGACCGGTGACGTGTTCACGATGACCCTGACCCGGGGTGAGATCCGGGAGAACCACGTGGTGGAGTTCGAGGACGGCCGCCGGATCGCCTGGACGCCGGCCGAGCCGGGGAAGATGCCGCCGGGGCACCTGTGGCGGTGGGAGCTCGAACCGGTCGACGCGTCCCGGACGCGGGTGACCCATACCTACGACTGGACTCGGCTGACCGACGAGGGCCGGCTGCCGCGGGCCCGCGCCACTACGACGGATCGCCTCCGCGCTTCGCTCGACCGGCTCGCGGCGCTGGCCGAGGAATCCTGACCGCTCCTAAGCCTGGTTCACCAGGACAGCACCACAGGCCACATCGGGCCGTGCTCAGATGGAAGAACACTCCGTTTAGCGTGGTGGATCCGGGTTATGCGGTTGATCTGGGGTAGCGGGATACCCCGGATCAACCATGGAGCCCGGATCAACCACGCTAACTGGAGCGACCCTCCGGCCAACGGCGACAGCATCGCCGTGGTCCCCGAATCCGCCCGCCGCACCTACGCACGTCCCGGCATCACCTACCGGCCCGTCACCGGCGTCAGCCCGAGCCAGGTCGGCGTGGCCTGGGCGCCCGCCAACGATGCCACCCCCGTCGTCCAGGACTTCGTCCGCTGCTGCCTGGACAACAAGCCGCCCGCCTGACCCGGCGGCGCGCGAGCTGTCGGTGGCGCTGGCCGAGAAGGACGACTTCGCCGCCGGGACCTCGGGGCGGTCATCGCGGCTCGTGCACGGCGGCCTGCGCTACCTGGAGCACGGGGAGTTCGGCCTGGTACGGGAGTCGCTGCGGGAGCGCGGCATCCTGTTCCGGCTGGCACCGCACCTGGTGCGCCCGGTCCCCATGTACATGCTGGCCGACGACGTGCGCCGGCGGGTCACCTACCGGGCCGGGCTGACCGCGTACGAGCTGCTGGCGGCGGCCGCGCGGCGCGCAGTTCGGCGATGTTGCGGTGCGGCAGGTGCGCGCCGGAGTAGACCCTGGGCAGGGTGGGGAAGGAGGCCGACCTGGGCCCGGGCATGACCAGGA
>Ga0081540_1001083_pt1 | contig 24193 bp, 24 predicted proteins | sample TabmetS2T1R1_FD_71024 | JGI IMG/M metagenome (GOLD analysis project Ga0081540, IMG submission 71024) | Tabebuia heterophylla rhizosphere microbial communities from the University of Puerto Rico - S2T1R1 | ecosystem: Host-associated > Plants > Roots > Rhizosphere ... | reverse complement strand
GACCTGCGACATCTGCAAGGGACAATTGAAGCGCTCGACGATCCACCCCGCCAGCCCGACGTGATCGGGATGCGAATGGGTGACGATCAGCCGCGTGACCTTGACGTGCTTCAGCGGCCCCTCGAACAGCGTGGTCCAGGCCGCGATGGATTCCTCATTGCCGAATCCGGAATCGACCATCGCCCAGCCGTCGCCATCGGCGAGCAGGTAGATGTTCACGTGATTGAGCCGGAACGGCAGCTTGAGGCGGACCCACAAGATGCCGGGCATCACCTCGACGACCTGGTCGTGGCCGGGGTGGTTTTCCCAGGGGTATCGCAGTGCCTCGGCGGAGGACTGCACCGTGTCTGTTTTCGAATGCATGCTACCGGCTTAGCGGCAGAGGCGGCGCCGCGCTAGCCGAAAAAGTGCTTGGCCGTCATTCCGGGGCGATGCGTTAGCATCGAACCCGGAATCTCGAGATTCCGGGTTCGTCCTTCGGACGCCCCGGAATGACGAGCGTGGGGCGATCAAGCCGCCCGGATATTCGACAGGAACGCGTCGATTTCCTCGCGCAGCACGTCAGCCTCGCGGCGCAGCGCTCCGGACGCCGTCAGCACCTGGCCGGCGGCGGTTCCCGCTTGCGCCGAGGCGCCGGAGACGCCGACGATGTTGTTGGAAACCTCGCTGGTGCCGCCGGCGGCGTGCTGGATGTTGCGCGCGATCTCGCGGGTGGCCGCGCCCTGTTCCTCGACCGCGGCCGCGATCGCGGTCGTCACCTCGTTGATCTCGGCGATCGTGCCGCTGATGTTGCGGATCGCGGACACAGCCGTCTCCGTCACCGTCTGCATGCTGACGATCTGCTGGCGGATTTCGTCGGTGGCCTTGGCGGTCTGGTTGGCGAGGCTCTTCACTTCGGAAGCGACCACGGCGAATCCGCGGCCGGCGTCGCCGGCGCGCGCGGCCTCGATGGTGGCGTTCAGCGCCAGCAGGTTGGTCTGCGAGGCAATGGTCTGGATCAGGTCGACCACGACGCTGATGCGCGCGGCGTTATCCGCAAGCCCCTGCATGGTGGCGTCGGTCGCGCCGGCGTCGTCGACCGCCTTGCGGGCGATCTCCGCCGAGGTCACGACCTGGCGGCCGATTTCCGCGATCGAGGAGGACAGTTCCTCGGTGCCCGACGACACGGTCTGCACGTTGGCCGAGGTCTGCTCGGCGGCGGTGGCCACCGCGGTCACCAGCGCACTGGACTGATCGGCGCTCGTCGACATGCCTTGCGCGGTCTGCTGCATCGAGCCAGCCGCGGTCTGCAGGCTGTCGAGCGCGGTGCGGACGGTGGCTTCGAACTCGACGATCCGCGCTTCCATGCGCGAGGCGCGCTCGGCCTTGGCGACGCGGTCCTTGTCCTGCTCGGCCGAGAGCGCGCGGCTCTGCACCATGCTCTCGCGGAACACCTGCAGCGAATCCGCCATCGCGCCGATCTCGTCCTGGCGGTGGCTCTCCTGGATTTCGGTTTCGAGGTTGCCGCTGGACAGGAGCTGCATCGAGCGCTGCAGTTCACCGATCCGCCGCAAGATGTTGCGGCCGACATAGAGCCAGACGAACAGGATCGAGCCGACCAGCGTCAGCGCGCCAAGGGCGAGCATGACCGTGGTTGCGAACGAAATCTCCTGGCGCGCCTGGTAGGTGGCGGCGTCGGTTTCCTTCTGCACGCCGTCGACCAGCTGCTGCACGCTGATGCCGAGGCCGACATTGAGCTTGCGGGTTTCTTCCAGGATGGTCTGGCCGAAATCGTCGGCGTCGAGCTCCTGCTGGCGGACCTTGAAGACGCCGGTCTTGCCGTCGCCGAGGGCCAGCAGGCTCTGGGTTGCGCTGCGAACCGCGTTCATCGCCGTGGTCTTGGGCAGCGCATCGAGATTCGCCTTCACCCGCGCCTGCGCGGTGCGGAATTCCTTGGCGATCCCTTCGAGCGTATCGCCGTTGGTGGCGGAAAGCGCGGCGATCAGGTCGAATGCCATGAGATTGCCGCTGGAGGAGATGTCGCTGAGCTGGTCGGCGGTCTTGTGCCCCTTGATCGCGTCGTCCTGGGAGAAGACAGGGGCCGCGTAGATGCCATGGAGTTCGGTTTGCGCGTCGATGGCGGCCGGGCCGGCGGCGGCGACGAAACGCCGCTGGGCCTTGCGCACGGCATCGTAGAGCTTTTCGTGCTGGGCTGCGATCTCGAGCCGCTCGCGCGCGGCGGAGCCGAGGCTCTTGATCACGTCGTCGATGTTCTTGACGTTTTCGGTGAGCGCCGCGACCACCGCCTTGTCGGCGCCGAGTTCGACGATCTCGCCGAGCTTCTGCAGCGCGATCGTCTGGGTTTCCTTCATCTTCTTGGTGCGGTCGTTCAGCGCTTCCTCGCTGCGCGAGGCCAGCAGCGCCGGCCCCTGGCTGGCGAGGCTCGCGCTCTGCGCCGATAGCTGCAGGCTGGCGGCGAGGCGGGGAATATCCCGCCCGCTCAGATCGACCATGGTCCCGCTGAGCCGCCCGAGCATCAGCCCAGCGCCGGCGCTGATGACAATCGCCATGGCGGCGATGACCGCGAAGGCGGCGAACAGGCTGCCCCTGACCCCGAAACCCTTGACCCCTGACTTGCCGCCCTTGACTGCTGTCGCCATCGTCCGCCCCCGAACTGCTACCTTGGGATGTTTCCTCGCGGCGCAGTATCGCGGTACCCGGTTAACAAGTTAGGCAAACTGAGGCGTTTTTTGTTGTTTTTGCCTGAATGGGTTTTCCCGCAGGCCGGAAAGTGCTGCAAAAACAAAGGCCGGCCCGAGGGCCGGCCTTATGCAATCCCGGGTTGACGGCGATCAGTAGCGAGCGACCACCGGAGTGGCGAAGTTGAAGCGGTAATTGACGCCGACCTTGAGCGTGTGCTCGTCGAAATGGAAGCTGCCGAACGGCGCCAGCGCGATTGGCGTCACGAAGCGGGTGCTGCCGAAGTCGTAATACTGATACTCGCCCTTGGCCGACCAGTTCGGGGCGAACATGTATTCGACGCCGGCGCCGACGGTGTAGCCGTCGCGGTGATTGCCGCTGAACGCGAAGCCGGCCGGAACGCCCGCCAGCCTCAGGGTGTCGCTGTTGTCGGAATAGGCATAACCGCCCTTGGCGTAGATCAGACCCAGGCCCCAGGTGTAGCCGATGCGGCCGGTGATCGAGGCAAGCCCGCGCTGGTCGCTGTTGTAGATGTAGCCGCCGGGGAAGACCGCGTTGAGGCCGCCATTGCCGAGCCAGCTATACTGGCCCTCGACGCCGAGCACCCAGTTCTGGGCGAACTGCCAGTCGCCGCCGACCTGCAAGCCGCCGAGTACGCGGCTGCTGTGGTCGCTCAGCACGAGGCCGTTGAAATTGTTGCTGCCGTTGAAGGCGCCGCCGACATGGCCGCCGATATAGAAGCCGGTCCAGTTGTAGAGCGGCGCGGCGTAGGCAGGCGCCTTGTTGTAATAAGGGCGGCCGAGATCGGCGCCGGCGGCCGGTGCGGCGGCGCCGATTGCCGCGAGGGCCACGATAGCGAGCAGGATCTTCTTCATGGTCTTGGTCTCCGAAATTCGTTCGGCGACACCACGTGCGGGGCGCCTTCCATGGCCACCCAAATAGACGGCATTTATCTAAAATGCTGTCACCCGCAGGTGACAGCGAATGCCAATGCAACCCATTGGCAAATAAACGCTTTTTGTACTTAACGAAGGCCTAATCAAAGCTGAAGGAAGGGTTAATTTGGCGCCCTCGGAAGGCCTTGCGGCAAGTTTTGCTTAACCAATGCGGCGGCGCACGTCGCTGCGCATCTGTTCGCGGAAGGCCTGCCGCCGCGCCGGGCGGTCCTTTAACGGGACGTCGTGGCGGTCGAAGACATTGAACATTTCCAGGATCGGGTAGCGGTCGCTCGCCATCGCGAGGATGCGTAGCAGTTCGGCCACCGGGCCGGTCGGACCGGTCACCTCCCATTTGCGGATCGTGTCGGCGCCATCGTCGGCCGGCAATCCGCAGAGCTTGGCCATGTCGGCGACCGACAGCGGCTGGCCGATGGCCTCGCTTAGATGCTCACGAAGTTTCTTCAGTTCAGCGCCGGTCACGGCTTCTCCGCTTCAAAATTGACATCTGTGAAGTAAGTCACACACCGGGAACACGACGCAAGCTATACGCAGCACATCCATTTTCCGAGGAGGTAGCCATGCGTCGGTTACTTGAAAGTCTTGTTCCCGACCACTGCGGACTCTACTGGGGACGGGTCGGCGGCATGTTCGCTTTCTACCTCGTGCTGACGGTCACGGCCGCAAGCGTGTACGTCAATCACGAATCGTCACCCAGCCTGGCGCGGCAACCCGCCGCCACTGTGGCGATCGATTGCGAGCATCACGCCGCGCAATTTTAATAGTGCGCGCTCAGACGCCGATCGCATTGCGCGCCACCACATCGCGGTAGAAGGCGACGCTGAGCTTCGCGGTCCGGCGTTGCGTCTCGAAGTCGACATGGTAGAGCCCGAAGCGCTTCTCGTAGCCGAAGATCCATTCGAAATTATCCATCAGGCTCCACAGGAAGTAACCGCGGACCGGCACGCCCTCTGACGTCGCGCGCTGCAACTGCCTGAGATAATTGCGCAGGTACATGATGCGATCGAGGTCGTAGACCTGGCCGTCGGCGCGAAGCTTGTCTTCCGACGAGGTGCCGTTCTCGCTGATGTAGATGGTGTCGATGTTCCAGACTTTTGCGGCCAGCCGCGGCGCCCAGTAGATCGTCTCCGGCCCCACTCGCAGCCATTCCGAATTCATGTGCGGGAACGAAGCCGGGAACGGCAGCACGCTCCAGCCCGGCGCCTTGTCGGACGCGGCGATGTAGAACTGCGGCGCATAGATGTTGAGGCCGACGAAATCGTTCGGCTGCGAGATGATCTTCAATTCGTCGGCGGTGAATTTCGGCGCGTTCGCGCCGGCGAATTTCAGGAAGCCGTCGGTGTATTTGCCTTCCAGGATGACGCCGAGGAAACCCGAGTTCAATTCGCGCGTCGCGATCTCGGCCGCGCGCACGTTCTCGGGCGTGTCGAACGCCGGCACGCAGGCCGCAATGTTCTCGGCCGGGCCGACTTTTGTGCCGGCGCGGCCGTGCGCGCGGATCGCCTGCACGGCAAGGCCATGCGCCAGCGCGACATGGTGACGGACCTGATTGACATCAGCGTCGGGCAATTTCAGTCCCGGCGCGTCGATGCCCCAGCCATAGCCGAAGTTCACGAACCTGCCAGCTTCGTTGATCGTGAAGATCGATCTGACGCGGTCGCTCAGCCGCTGCGCTACATAGGCCGCATAATCGCCGAACGCCTTCGAGGTCTCGCTGGAACGCCAGCCGCCGACCCTGTCCTCCAGCGCCTGCGGCAGATCCCAGTGATACAGCGTCGCATACGGTTCGATGCCGTTCCGCAGAAGTTCGTCGACGAGGCGGTCGTAGAAGTCGAGGCCCTTGGGGTTCGGTTCGCCTGCGCCTTCCGGAAACACTCGCGGCCACGCGATCGAGAACCGGTAGGCCTTCGCACCCAGGCCGCGGATCAGGCCGACGTCTTCTTTGTAGCGATGGTAGTGCTCGTTGGCGCGGTCGCCGCTGGTGCCGTCCTCGATCTTGCCGGGGGTGTGTGAAAATGTGTCCCAGATCGAGCGGCCGCGGCCGTCCTCGTTGACGGCGCCCTCGATCTGATAGGCCGAGGTCGCGGTGCCCCACACGAAGTCCTTGGGGAAATTGCCGGGCGCGTGGCGGTCGCCCGCGGGTTGGGCCGCGGCGTCCGCGGGCCGCGCCGCCATTCCGAGCGCGGAAAAACCCGCAAGCTTGGCAAAATGGCGGCGCGAAAATTTTCCGAACATCGTCGTCTCCGGTCAGCGTTCGTCGATTTGATAGGCCGAGATCCAGTCGATCTCGAAAGCGACCGTACCGGGAGATTCGCCGTCAACGAATCCCACGCCCGGAAAATCCTTTGCGCCCATGGCGAGGTTGACGATCATGTACATGGGATCGTCGAAGCCGACCGGCGCCTTGATCTCGGAGACCGGCTTGCGGTCGATGAAATAAGTGATGCGGTCCGGCTGCCACAGCGCGCCATAGGTATGAAAGACGGTTGCCGCGTCGGCGACCTTGAAATCGAAGCCGCAGGATTCGACGTGCTGGGTGGAGGGAATCCGCCAATGCGTCGTCATCACGACATCGCCGGGCCGCTGCCCGCGGCCTTCCATGATGTCGATTTCCGGCGGCCAGCCACCGTCATCGGCGAGCATCCAGAACGCCGGCCACACGCCGGTGCCGACTGGTATCTTCGCGCGCATTTCGAAATAGCCGTACTTCTGGGAAAACCGGCTTTGGGTGGTCAGGATGCCCGAGACATATTCATTGTTGAACAGCACCGGCTTCAACGCCGGCGGGGTGCGTGTTGCGACGATCGAGAGGATGCCGTCGCGAACGCTGAACGGGTCGAGGCCGAGCGGCGTCGTTTCGCGCCCGCCATAGCGCGGATCGACATAGATCTGCTGCTCGCCGTTCCAGCTTGTCTTGCGTCTGAAGTCGGAGCCTTCGCCGCCCCAATAGCGCGCTTCCGGCCAGCTCGCGCCGCCGGCGTAGTGCGACGCCCATCTGCCGTCGACCAGCGGATGCACGTCGAAATCATCGTGGAAGGTGCGATGCAGCGAGACCGTTGCAAGCGACGCGGGGTCGATCGCTCCGACAAGCCGGCAGCGCTCGCCGAGCATGGCGGTCGCGACCTGCAGGCTGAGCGGCACGGGCGTGTCATGGGCGGTGACCGGGGCGGCCGTCAGCAGACAGCAGATCAATGCCAAGGCGCGCAATCCGTCCGTCCTTGATTCACTACTGCCCACCTTCGTCGCAATTTCGCGCACGCCTGCAAGCTCGGCAAAATGCCGGCGCGGGAACTTTCCGAACATCTCATTCCCCGAAGATATTACCTCTGCGGGCCTGCACATGGCGACGAAGACCGTAGTTATACTGAGGCCGGAATTAACGGCAAGGTAGCCGTGACGCGCCAAACTTGATGGCCAGTATTTTGCGATGCCGAAGGTCGAAAATGACGCGGCAGCGGAACCTTCAGCGCGAAGACTCGTTTCCTTTGGATTTTTTTGAAGGTCAGGGGCTCCCCACCGGATTTTTCTAAATGCTCGTCTATTTCATTACGGACGAACCGACGAAGTTGCCGGCCATCCGCGCCATGCTTGGGCCGCGGCATGATGTCGTACCCTGTTTGCTGGGCGGCAGTGATGCCGACGTCACGTCGCAGGGCGTGCTGATGGTTGACGTCGATCTGCGGCAGATGATGCGCGTCGATCAACTCAAGCCGATCCTGCAACAGCTTGAAGGCAATCCCGAGAAACTGTTCGTCGTTCACAACCTTGCCCGGTCGATGGTCGCGCAGGCCTACGCGCTTGGAGCGACCGCGGTCATTTCACGCGCCAAGGAAGCCATTCTCGAGATTGCGCGGATCGAAGAGGCGGTGAAGGCGGCGCAAGGCGACGCCCAAAACCCGCCATCGGAGGCAGGCGACGGCGCAACGGCGTTCGGCTCGATGTTTTCCGCCGTGCGCGGCGGCAGGCCGGTGAATTTCTCCGACGCCGTGCGCGCCACCTCGCAGGTCATCGATCGCGTCAAGCAGAACGGGCTCACGACCTGGCTCGATGAAGTGCGCCGTTATCACGAAGGCACCTTTCAGCACTGCCTGCTCGTGACCGGCGTTGCCGTGGGCTTTGCGATCGAGACCGGCTTCAGCGACAAGGACGTATCGCGGCTTGGGCTCGCAGCCACGCTGCACGACATCGGCAAGGCCCGCATTCCGATCGCCGTGCTCGACAAGCCGGGACGCCTCGACCCCGCCGAAGACGAGGTCATGAAACGTCATCCGGTCATCGGCTACGACCTGCTCAAGGATGTTTCCGGGATGACTCCTGAAATCCTAGACGGCGTCAGGCACCACCACGAGTATCTGGACGGCTCCGGCTATCCGGACGGACTATCAGGTTCGCAGATTTCCGATCTGGTCAGGCTGCTGACGATTTCGGACATCTTCGCCGCGCTCATCGAGGCCAGGCCCTACCGGCCGCCGATGCCGCGGCCCGCTGCCTACGAAGTCCTATGCGGCATGGGGGGCAAGCTGGAAGCACCGCTCGTCAAGGCGTTCCGGAAGGTCGCGCTGGCGACGCGCTAGCCGGCAGTCGCGCTACTCGTCTCTGCTTCAGCGCAGATCCAATCCTTGAACGCCGCGATGCCCGGGTCGCTATCGGCTCTCGGCCGGTGAACGAGATAGTAAGCGAGCTCGCAGTCCAATTCCTCGCCGAAAGGACGCACCAGGCGTCCGGCCGCCAGATCGAGGACCACCAGCGTCGTTCGGCCCAGGGCGACGCCAGTTCCATTCATCGCCGCCTGGTAGGCTGCCGCCGAGTCGTTGATCCGCAGTCCTCGCTCACAATCGATATCGGGATAGCCCGCCGCCTGCAGCCATGTGCGCCAGGTCGGAAATGCGCTTTCAGACGCCATCGAGCAGTCGTGAATGAGGGTATGATGCCTGAGATCCTCCGGACCTCGCAGCGGGTGCGTACCTTCGAGCAAACGCGGACTGCACACCGGGAAGAAAGCATCCCGTAACAGAAAGGTGGCTTTGAGGTCCGGCCAGCGGCCACCGCCATAACGAATACCGACGTCTATCCTCTCGGCGGCGAAGTCGACGAGACGGCCGCTGGTATCTATGCGCAGGTCGTACAGCGGATGATTCCGCGCAAAGCGTTCGACGCGCGGCAACAGCCATTTGTCGGCAAAGGCCGGCGGCACCGTAAGGCTGATGGTGGTCTGCCCGCGCGATGCCTTCAGGCGCTCGAACGCGATCGTCAGATGATCGAATCCGGCCTGAAGTTCAGGCAGCACGGCACGTGCAGTCTCGGTCAGTTCCAGTCGCGCGGGACCCGCCTGCGATCGGTGGAACAGCTCGACCCCGACGATCGCCTCCAGGCTGCGAACCAGGCTGCCCACGGCAGCGGGCGTCACGTTGAGCTCGTCTGCGGCCGCGACATAGCTGAGATGGCGGGCCGCCGCCTCGAAGGCGCGGAGCGCGTTTAAGTGGTTGGGCGCCCTCATAAAATTCCGGACAAATTTTTCTACGTCGCCGACAGAGATCATCTCTGTTGTGACCGCGAAGGTCAACGATCATGGTGCGTCTCACGGATCGCGCGCTCCGGTTACGAACCCCAAACACTTCGGAACCAGGAGAAGATCATGAAACTGTCGAACAAAATCGCTCTCGTTACCGGCGGCACCTCCGGCATCGGCCTCGAAGCTGCAAAGCTGTTTCGGGAGGAAGGCGCCAGTGTCATCATCGTCGGGCAAGATCCGGCCCGGCTGGAAGCCGCGGCAAGCCAACTCGGCGATGGCGTCACCGCGCTCCGCGCCGACGTGACCAAGCTCGCTGACCTTGAGAACATCATCGATCAGGTCCGCGAAAAATTCGGCCGCATCGACATACTGTTCGCGAACGCCGGCATGGGCCTCGCGGCCCCGCTGGAAGCCGTCACCGAAGATCAGATCGACACGCAATTCGGCGTGAATTTCAAGGGTGTCTTCTTCACCGTTCAGAAGGCCGCGCCACTGCTGTCCAGGGGCGGCAGCATTGTCGTAACCACCTCGTTCCTGAACGAGGTCGGCACGCCCGGGCTTTCCATCTTGTCCGCCACCAAGGCCGCCGTTCGTTCGCTGGTCCGCTCCCTGGGCGCAGAGCTTGCGCAGCGTGGCGTTCGCGTGAATGCCGTCAGTCCCGGCCCGGTCAGCACGCCGTTCCACGGCAAGCTTGGCCTTTCCGCCAAGCAGCTCGATGAAACCGCCTCGGCGATCGAAGATCAGGTCCCGCTTCATCGCTTCGGCGAGCCCGCGGAAATTGCCAAGGCGGCACTGTTCCTTGCAAGCGACGATTCGGCCTTCATGACCGGATCGGAATTGGTGATCGACGGCGGGCTATCGCAGCTTTGATCGTCTCACGAAAAAGCGGCGCCGGAAATTCGGCCGCCGCTTTTCCCGGCACGTCAGTGCGGCGGCGCCATGCTATCCGGGGCAAAGCCGGTCGGTAGACCGTCGATGCTCTTCATGTTCTTCAGGCCCCAGTATTTGCGGAGGTTGTCGATGCCGTGCGCCGTCCAGTAGCGCACGAGGCTGCCGCGCTCCTGCTTGTAGTCGAACAGGGGCACACCCATGCCGCACGAGGTCTGCACAAGGTCTACCGCAAGGCGGACGATCTGACGTGCACCCGGCACTTCCTCGAATTCCGCAACAAGGTCAGCGTATTCGGGCGTACCGCGCATCAGCGACCGGCCCTGGCCGTAGAGCCGCAGGATCACCGGATTGCCTTCGAACGCGCAGAACATGATGGTCAACCGCTTGTCGTCCGAGGCCATCAGGTGGGCACGTGTCTCGCTGCCGCTGCCGGTGCAATCAAGGTAGGCGACGTCATTGTCGCCGAGCACCCGCAACGACGACAGCCCCTTGGGCGAAACGTTGATCCTGCCCTTCGGCGGGGCACTGGCGACGAAGAAAATCTTCTGCCGCTCGATGAAAGCCTTGTGCTCCGGTTCGATCTTCGAGAATTGCTTGCCCATGCCTGTCCGTCCTCCGTGCAGCGACGACGTATGACGAAAATTACCAAGAAACCTGTACTGGTTTAATGGAGCACTTTATCCTAGTATCATTTGCACCATGAAGGCACGTGACCCGGCCACATCTGCGCTCTCGCTTAGTGCTTTCCTGCGGGCGCTTCGGGAGCGCCAGTCGCCGGCAGATTTCGGTCTCGCTGCGGGACCTCGACGACGCACGCCCGGCCTCAGGCGCGAGGAGGTCGCACAACTCTGCGGGCTTAGCGCCACCTGGTACACGTGGATCGAACAGGGCCGCGACGTGTCGGTGTCGCCGTCGGCGCTTGCGCGCCTCGCTCGCGGCCTGCGCCTGTCACGGGCCGAGCGCAATTACCTCTTCGAGCTTGCCGGCAAGCGCGACCCGGATCGTTCGGGCGACAGCGACGATCCACCCGAGGACGTGCTCGCCTGCGTCGACGCGATCAACGGCCCTGCCTATATTCTCGATCGAACATGGAATGCCCGTCGCTGGAACGCAAAAGCGTCTCGCCTCTTCACAGGCTGGCTCGACGCCAATGGCGAGCGCAACCTGCTGCGATACATCTTTCTCAGACCTGAGGCCCGGGCGTCGATACGGGATTGGCCAACGCGTGCGCACCGTGTCGTCGCCGAGTTCCGAGCCGCCGTGACCGGCTATGCCGACGATCCGGAAATACGTCGCATCGTCGACGAGTTGAGCGTTGCCAGTACCGATTTCGAGCGCTGCTGGGCAACACAGGGCGTCCTGGCGCGCGAAGGCGGCAAGCGCGCATTCAAGCATCCGACCATGGGCCTGATGCACTACCAGCAGGTATCGCTGTCACTCGCTGGATGGCCGGATTATCGGCTCACAATGCTGCTGTCCGCGGCAACGCCACGGAAGTGATGACCGGAAGCGGACCCCATCCTGCCGGCAGCACGGACAAAAAGGCCCGACACCACGCACGACGTTTCGCATTGACCGGGCGAAGCATTTCATACCGAGGCCAATCGCCTAAAGCGTCTTCGCGATTTCTGCCAGCATCTCGTAGGATCTGTGTCGCGGTTCGGTATCGTGCACGGTGCTGAAAAACATGAGCTCATCAACCCCCGCTTCGGCAATCAGAGCGCGCAGACCCTCGCGCACCGTGGCGTGGCTACCCACTTGTGATCGCCGGCGCAGCGCGTTTACGATCGCCAGGTCCGCTTCCGACCAGCCCGCCTCGACATCCGAGCGGGGAGGACGCAGCTTTTTCGGCGCATTGCGGAAGGTTCCCAGCGCCAACTCACTCATCGAGGACGCGAGAAATCGCGCCTCCGCATCGGTTTCCGCCACGACGGCGCTCACCGTGACGATCGATCGGGGGCGATCGAGCCGAGGCGAGGGTTTGAATCCATCTCGATAGGCCGCGAGCGCCGGGATCAAGTTGTCGGGACGGAAATGAGCCGCGAACGCGAAGGGTAGACCCAATCGGGCCGCGAGCTCGGCGCCATTCGTCGTGGAGCCCAAAATCCAGACCGGCGCCTGCGATCCCGTTCCCGGGATGGCGCGAACCGCCTGGTCCGGCTTGGACGGCCCTAACAGCCCCAGCAATTCGGAAACATCCTCGGCGAACCGCTCGCGCCTGCCTGGACGCCCGATCGCCGCCTCGCCCGCCTCGTCGGAGCCCGATGCGCGACCAAGGCCGAGATCGATCCGGCCCGGGTAGAGAGCATCCAAGGTGCCGAATTGCTCAGCAACCACGAGCGGCGCGTGGTTCGGCAACATGATGCCTCCCGCTCCGACGCGGATGCTTGCCGTCGCCGCCGCAATCTGGCTGATGACCAGTGCCGTCGCCGCGCTCGCCACAGCCTCGTTATTGTGGTGCTCGGCGAGCCAGAAGCGCCGATATCCCCACCGCTCTGCGTTGACCGCCAGCTCGACACTGCGCTGGACCGCATCACGGATGCTGTCGCCTTCGCGCACGATCGCGAAGTCGAGGATCGAAATGTCAACCATAGGTTCTATCCTGCCTCCCGAGCCGCCAGGTATTCGGCGCCGTCACGCGCGAACGAGTTCGGAATCATCAGCCATCATCAGAGACTGAACCGCTTTGGCGCTGTACAAGGAGGCTTCAACGGGCAGGTCGCCAAATGCGAACTGGCAAAGCATGTAGTTGACGCCCGCTTCCTCTGCCTGCCTTAAAAGGGCATTGCGCACGGATGCCTCCGTTCCGGCCACGCACAGCTCGCTTTGGATAGCTGCATCGAAGCTCGCCGGAAGGAAGGGAGGGGTTGGCGTGCCGTTCCGCTCGTAGAGGAACTTGAAGCTTTTCAGCCATCGTTCATAGGCCGATGCCGCCATTTGGCGTGCCGAGGCTTCGGACTTCGCGACCACAACCATGCGTACCATTCCAAGCAGCGGTCGTGCGCTCGCGGGGGCCGCGCCGTTCGCCCTGTGCATTCGATAGGCATCGGTCACTTTCCGAACCGACGAAGCAGGTCCTACAGATGCCACGTTTGCACCATTGTCAGCGGCCCACGCCGCCGATTCGGGGCGATTCACGCCAAGCCACATCGGCGGATGAGGACGCTGATACGGCGCAACCGTCAGAGGGACGCCGTTCAGTTCAAAAAATCGACCATGATGGACAAGCGTGCCACCCTTCATGGCCTCCATAATGATCTCGCTGATTTCGACGTAGCGCTCGCGAGCCGACTTCCAGTCGACTCCGAAATAGCCGAGTTCGTCGGACAGCGCTCCGAGCCCGATACCCATCTCCAGCCGTCCTCGGCTCAGGTGATCCAGCATGCAGATCTCCTCGAAAGCCCGCAGCGGGTGATACAGGTTTAGCAGCATGAGCAGCGGACCAAACCTGAGCCTCTTGGTGCGTTGTGCAACGCTGGCCAGGAACATGTTGGGAGAGGGCGCCATCCCGTGCGGCGTACAGTGATGTTCCGCGACATGATAGGCATGGAAGCCGAGTTGGTCATATGCTTCGACCAGGGATAGTCGCGCCTCATATTGCCGGGAGATATCAACGCCGGCGTCATCCAAATGATCAAAGACGCCAAGGGTGAGTTTTTGCGACGACAATTTTCTCATTCGTTCGTGTCTTTCTTTCTCCGGCCTTGGAGTTCGATCGGGCCCGCGAGCGCCCTCGCCATTGGTGAGAGCGCCGCAATAAAGTCAGCAGTCCGACCCATCAGCTCTTTGACTCCAGGCTCAGCCAAGCCCTCCGCCAGGTAATGTATTGCGCATGTCATTCGACAAAAGGCACATTTGTATTACGCTTGTAATGCAATGCATCACGAGGGCGTGCGTGCTGACTTTGACTGCTGGCTATAGCAAGTCGACGATCTAGATTTGGACGGCCTTCGGAAACTCCGCCGCCAGATGATCGAGGAAAGCCCGAACCGAGGGAAGCAATCCCTGTCTGTAGGGCAGGAGTGCGGTAATCGTGGAATTGCCGGCGGTCCAGTCCGGCAGCACACGTCGTAGGGCGCCGGATTTCACCGCGGCGTTGCAGATGTAGCCCGGCAACGCCACGATCCCGAGACCTTTGATCGCCGCCTCCTGGAGCCCGATCCAGTCGTCACTTAACAATCTCGGTGTCAAAGGCAGCACGAACTCATCCTCCTGCGCCTTCCCGGCTGGACGCAAGCGCCAGGCCGGCTCGACGCCGGTTCGCATCATGCAGAGCGAGGGATGATCCCGGAGCTCCTCCGGCTGCTGTGGCTCCACACTTGCGGCAAGATAGTCGGGTCCCGCGAACAGGAACCAGGGAGCGGGTGCGAGCATGCGCTGAACGAGGTTGGAATCGGGCAGCGGGCCGAAATGGACCTTGATAATGATGTCGAAGTTCTCTCCAACGATATCAACCAGCCGATCGCAGGCATGCACGACGAGGTTTACCTTGGGATACCGGATCAGGAAGTCATTGATGATGCCGGTCATGGCGAACTGCATGGTCGCCACGTCTCCGGTGCACCTCATCGTGCCGCTCGGCTCGCTCAACCGATGCCGGAGGATATCCTCCGCTGATTCCGCCGCCCGCAGCATCGCGAGCGCGCGCTGGTAGAACTCCTCACCCGCACCGGTCATCACGAGCTTGCGCGGCGTCCTGTTGAGCAACCGTACGCCCAGACTGCCCTCGAGCTGCTGGATGCGGTAACTGAGCGTTGACTTGGGGGTCCGCAGACTTCGGCTCGCGGCCGCGAAGCCGCCCCGGTCGACCACCTGCACGAACAGAAAGAAATCGTTCAGATCCAACATGCATCACCGTCGCCTCAGCGCCAACGCGATCACCTGCCGCCACGGCCGAAAATCTTTAAAAAAATCAGGTGAGCGAATGCGTCATGGTTCATCAACCACTCGATAATCTAATCCCTTCTGGATGAGCAGAGTCGTTCTCGCCATCTAGCGCGATTAGCGGCGAGGGCCGTGTCCAACAGGAGCATGGCTTTTCTCCATTACGGCAGCGGTCCGACGATCGCCTGATCGTGCCGTTGCGCGATTTCGGTCAGAAGATGCATATGTTCTTCCCGCGGCTCGGGAATGTTGTGGAGGTCGCGGAAAAACTCCTCGTGCCGTCGCGGCGTCGAGACAAGGATATGGCGGGCATCAACGGGGCCGACATTGGTAAACCCGTGCACTATCCCCTTCGGGACCTGTACACGCGCCCCGGGCCCGACGACTTCGGTCTTGTCACCGATCATGTACTTCAGCGTCCCTTCCAGGACGACAAACAGCTTGTCCTCGGATGCCGAAATATGCGCGGGTGCCCCGAAACCTGGCTTGATTGTCATATCAAGGATCGTGAACGGGCTTGTGTCCGGATTGATGATCCTGGCGCGGATCCCGGCAAAATCAGTCTGCTCGAATTCGGTTGTGACACCGGCTTCCATTGTCGCTCTCCGTCTGAGTTGGTGTTGCGTGTCACCCCCAATTCTCTGACTACGCAGCGATCGCGTGCGCTCTCCTAGGCCAACAAGATGGATCGTCTCTCGCATCGGGAGGCCAGCTTTTCGTAGAGGGATGTCGCGCGCCCTCTGTAGTTTGCTGCAGCTATTCTTTCAGATGGGCTTCAAGGAACCACAGCTGCTTGTCGAGGCCGCGCGAGACCTCAGTGAAAATGTCGGAGCTGTTGGCGTCTCCCGCCTCTCCGGACTCGGAGATAGCTTTGCGCACGGCGTTCGCGACCTGGCCATATCGCTCTGCCAGCGCCTTCAGGTGGTCTTCGGTACTATGAATATTGGTGGGATAGGCAGGCAGGGTCGTGGCCGAGTTGACGGCTTGTGTCGTGCCCAACGCTGTGCCTCCCAGCTGGACGATACGCTCCGCCATCGTGTCGGACCACTCGTCGATCTGGTCGCGGAAGCCATCCAACATCTCGTGCAGGGCGACAAACTGCCGGCCCTTGAGATTCCAGTGCGCTTGCTTGGTCAACAGGGCGAGATCGATGGTGTCCGCGAGGCGGGCATTGAGCAGCGCCATGGAAACCTGTTTGATGTTGGATGGTATGTCGATGCGCGTTTCGTAGTTACGTCCTCCCGCGTGCCTGGTGCTCGCCGTCTCGTGTGTGTTGGTCATGATTATCTCTCCTTGGTCTCGTAGCCACGCTCATCACTTCGTGATGGATCGATGTCTACTCGGTGATTTTCACGAATCCCTGCTGGACGAGCTGTGTCGTTCTAGCCATCGCATCCGTATTGACCTTGATGTCAGCAAGCAGATCCTCGTTTCCCCACCCGTGGGCCTTTGCGGTCGCGCCGCAGAGCTCCACCCTCACGCCGCGCTTCTGCAGGTCGGAAATGAGATTCTTGTAGGGATTGCCGGTCGCGATGTTGCGATCCGAATTGTAGGCCGTGTCGTGCAGGGTCGCATGCCCTGCATTCGTATGGAAGATTGCGATGATCTCCGAGTTCGCGTTCCAGACCGCGATGTCGTTCTTGATGAGTTGCATGTGAAAGATCGAGGCCGGAAGGTCCCCCTCGAACTGCAGGGCGCCGACGCTGAATACGGTCTTCACATCCGACAGCTTTACCGGAATGTCGATGTGAAGCGGCTTTTCGGGCACGGACATGGCAAAGCTCCTGACAGGCTTGAATTTGTTGCGCTTCCGCGGAAGTGACGGATAGCGTGCCGTTCGCGCTGTGGGACGTCAGACGCGCTCATAGACCAGCCAGGTAAACAAGGCGGGCGTGATGAGGAATTGGCCCCATTTGGCATCGAATTGTTCGGTGGGCTTGGCAGCAATGGTCTCGTCCACCGAGCGGCCCGAGTGCTTGAGCGCAGCGACCTTCTCCCGGATGGCGACCAGCATGTCGCGATAAGCGATCAGTTCTTCCTTGTTGCTCACGGCGCGGGCACGGTTGGGCAGGTTGTGGCCGGCAATGACGATGGTATTGCTTCCGGCGGCAGCGATGTTCTGCTCGGCCGCCTTGATCATCCCGTCGATACTGCCTCCGGTCGAATGGTCGATGAACGGATAGATTCCGTTCCAATAGGTGTCCCCGCAATGGAGGATATCAGCCTCGACAAACCTGACCGAGATGTCGCTGTCGGTATGCGCGGGATCATAGTGCTTCAGATCGAGGGTCGAACTGTTGATGCTGATGCGTTTCTCCGACGCGAACACCTCGGTCGGCACCGCGGCCAGGGGCGGCGAAGGAAACGTGTAGTCCCAGTCCTCGACCCTATGGGCCGACAGGAGATGCTTATGCGTATTTTCGTGAGCCAGAATGGAAGCACCTTCCTCACTTAGCCACTGATTGCCGTCCGTGTGGTCGAAGTGCCAGTGAGTGTTGATAAGGTGCTTGATGGGATCGCGGCTAAGGCTATTGACGGCCTCCAGAATGCGCGGTCGGGTCGCGGTAATCCCGGCGTCGACGAACAGCTTGCCGTCTCCGCCAGTCAGAACGGCGATGTTGCCGCCGGAGCCCTCGATGACCGTGACGTTGCCGCGCAGCTTGTGAATCTCGATGGGCATCGTCGCCGCGGCGTCACGGATCGCATCGACGATTTTGCGCGCTTGGGCGAAAGCTTCAGCGGGCATCGACCATGCACGCTTCATACCCATGCCGGCGGCGACGGCGCAGCATATGCAAAAGCCGCGTCGTGACAACGTCTGCGGAGTGTGCACGGACATCGGAAACTCCTCTGATCGATTTGATGGGTTTCCAGGGTAGCGGTCTTGGACCCTGAACGCGAGCTGCGCGCCGTTCCTTGGCGCGCCAAATCTCATGCCTCGATGAACGCGAGCAGATCTTCGTTGATCACATCCGCGTGGGTGGTGAGCATGCCATGGGGGAATCCGGGATAGATCTTCAGCGCCGCGTGCTTGAGGAGCTCTGCCGAGAGCAGCGCGGCGTCCCTGTATGGCACGATCTGATCGTCGTCTCCGTGCATTACGAGCGTTGGCACGGCGATGGCCTTCAGATCTTCGGAGAAGTCGGTTTCGGAAAACGCCTTGATGCCCTCGTAATGCGCGTTGGCCCCGCCCATCATGCCTTGGCGCCACCAATTCGCGATGACGCCCTCCAGCGGTTTGGCGCCGGGCCGATTGAACCCGTAAAACGGGCCAGACGCTACGTCGCGATAAAATTGGGCGCGATTGGCGGCGAGGGCCGTGCGAAGTCCGTCGAATACTTCGATGGGAAGGCCACCCGTATTGCTCGCGGTCTTGACCATGATCGGCGGCACCGCTGACATCAATACCGCCTTGGCGACCCGGCCGTTGCCATGGCGCGCAACGTAGCGCGTCACTTCTCCTCCTCCGGTGGAATGCCCGATATGGACGGCCTCGCGCAGGGCCAGATGGTCTACGACTGCGGCAACGTCTGCAGCGTAGTGATCCATATCATGTCCGCCCGAAACCTGGCCTGAACGTCCATGGCCACGGCGATCGATGCCGATTACTCGGTACCCCCGCTGCACAAAAAACAGCATCTGCGTATCCCAGTCATCAGCGCTCAATGGCCAGCCATGATGAAAGACGATTGGCGGTCCTTGGCCCCAGTCCTTGTAGAAAATCTCGGTACCGTCCTGGGTCTTGACGTACGGCATGTCGGCTCGCCTCCTGATCATGATCGTTCGGCTTCAACGGCGGAGATCTGGGAGGACTGTCCTTTCCGCATGGAGCCCTCACCCGAACGTGTCGAACGCCCGGCCGCCTCGTGGGAAATTAGCCGCTGGCGCCCGGTCTCATCGATTCCGCCCTTTCAACAGGACTCGATATGCTCCGAACCAGATCAGAGCCTGATCGGAACAGGCCCGTAGGCCCGGATCCGGGCAACTTGCCGCGCACGACAACATAGCTTTCGGCCGCCATACAGAGGCAGACGCGTGACAGACTGAGTCAGTTATGCAAGTTTTTGGGTGTAACAGTTGCGGCCGTTGCGCTTTTTCAGAGGGGCGAAGATGTCTGAGACCCACCTATACGAGGGTATCGCGCGAACGCTGAGCAAGCTGATTGAGCGTGGCGTGTTGCGACCTGGCGATCGTATGCCTTCGCTGCGAGCTACGCGAAAGAAAAGCGGGGCCAGCTTGGGAACGATAATGCAAGCGTATGTGCGGCTCGAGGACTCCGGCCTCATCGAGGCTCGGCCAAGATCCGGCTACTACGTGCGCTCACGTCCGTCACGGCAGGCCGCTGAGCCTGTGATGTCATCGCCACCAGCGGTGAGCACAGATGTCAACGTTGCCAACCTGGTGTTCGACGTTCTGGAGGCAATCAAGCATCCCGAAATCGTGCCTTTGGGATCGGCCTTCCCAAGTCCCGAACACTTTCCCACCGAGAGGCTGAATAGAGCGGCCGCCGATGCGGCACGCCAATTGCCCGTGTGGAGCAGCGTAAGAGATTTGCCGCCGGGTAATCTCGAATTACGCCGGCTCATTGCGTTGCGCTACGCGGAAGCGGGAGTGGAAATCGCACCCGAAGATATTGTCATAACGTGTGGCGCCATGGAGGCCATCAATCTTGGCCTGAATGCAGTTGCAAAGCCGGGCGACATCATTGCCATCGAGTCGCCGACCTTCTACTCGACCCTGCTCTCGATCGAGCGAATGGGGATGAAGGTCGTTGAAATTGCGACGAGCCCTCGCGACGGCATTGATCTTGGTTCGCTGCAAAATGCGCTCGATACCCTTGATGTGGCAGCCTGCCTTGTCATGTCGAATTTCCAAAATCCACTCGGCGCGTCGATGCCGGATGAGAAGAAGCGGGAGTTGGTTGCCATGTTGGCAAAAGCCAACACTCCCCTCATCGAAGACGACGTCTATGCAGAACTCTACTTTGGCAACACACGACCGCGGCCTGCCAAGGCCTTTGATCGGTCAGGGTTGGTTTTGCACTGTGGGTCCTTTGCCAAATGTCTCGCCCCGGGCTCCCGCATCGGTTGGATCACACCCGGCAGGTTCAAATCCGAAATCGAGCGTTTGAAGTTCGTCAGTACCATTTCAACGTCATCGTTGCCGCAGGCCGCCCTGGCAGAATATCTGAAACACGGCGGCTATGAGCGGCATTTGCGGGGATTTCGGCAACGTCTGGCGGAAGCGCTGGCAGCCATGACGGAGGCCGTGACGAAACATTTTCCGGCGGGCTGCCGCCTCACGCAGCCGCAGGGCGGTTATATGCTTTGGGTCGAAATGCCGAAGTCGATTGACGCGTTGCGGCTGCACCAGCTTGCCTTGGCGGAAGGAATTAGCGTCGCCCCCGGACCGCTCTTTTCGGTGAAGAGAAAGTACAAGAATTTTGTCCGCCTGAACTATGGGCATTTTGACGTCAAATCGACCGTGAATGCAGTGCGGACATTGGGCCGCCTTGGTGCCGATCTCATGCGGTAGAACCGTGTCCTGACCAAGGACACAATAGCAGCAAGTGGCCAGTTTTGATTTGGCATCGTTCAGATCGACGTCACCATCGTCCATCCAATTGAACGATGTGTTGGGATTTTGACGCCTTTTGGCTTGTCGTCCGGTGGCTAGCTCATTCGTCGGTACCGAACCCCGGGGTTGATTACGCGAGTACGGTTCGCGCAATCGCGCCACAGCGGAAGAAGGAAACGACAACAATGAGTGCTACAGCGCAGGGCAGGTTCACTTTCAAGCGCGCAAAGCAGGAGTTCGACGATGCCTGGCAGAACAGCAATTATACCCGCGTCGAACTGCCGCCGGTCGATGTGAACCGTGTTCTGCGCGAACGCTACACGATCGAGCCGGCGGGCACGACGATGACCCTGACACAGCTCTGGGACATGGAAACGAAGAAGGCATGGGACCCCGCAACCTACATCCCCTACGTCGTTTCGCGAGGCCGCTCTTGGGGACGGCATGCGCTGGAACAGGGGTGCGAGGGCTTTCAGCGGACCTCGGACCAGGTAGCCTGGATCAATTCGAGTCGGGGTGAGGTCATCGAGGACGTCGCGATCAGCCATATCGAGCGCAAAATCGTCTTCCTCGGCCAATCGCAAATTGTTGACGACCGGGGCCAGACAATTCACGCGGGCGATTTCCAGCCACTGTTTCACGTTGTGCACGGCGCTGAAGGCTCTGAGGAGCGCCCCCTCAACACCTGGCACATCGTCGTGATGACCGAGCGCGAAGACGACCGGTACAAGAGGCCGTTCGAGGAGATGGTCGCCGCCGGGTATCTGCCGGGTTTCGTCGAAGAGTACTTGCGGCGCGACATGGGTGTGCGGATTGAGAGGCGCTAGTCGGACGATCGCGGTGACGACGTAGCCTTCCGAAGAAGCAATCCACAATCGGGAAATTATCGAGCGCTTGAACTCGGAGAGAGCAATGAATCTCGAAGGCAAGGTCGCACTGGTAACCGGAGGATCGGGCGACATCGGGAGAGCGATTGCGATGGCTCTCGCCGCCGCCGGCGCCGATGTCGCTGTTTCCTACGTAGGCGAAGCGGCGCGCGGGGAGGAGTTCGTCGAGACGCTGCGGAAGGCTGGCCGGCGTAGCCACGCCGTGCGGCTCGACCAGCGAGACCCAAATTCGATCGATGAGTGCGTCAGGAACATGATCGCTCATTTCGGGCGGGTCGACATTCTCGTCAATAATGCCGGATGGAACGTTGGCATCCCGTTCACTGAACTGGATGCGCTTACGCCTGAAATCTGGGATCGGATTCTCGAGACAAATCTTCGTGGGCGATATCTGCTCGCACGAGGTTTTGCCGGTGAATTCCGACGACACAAGTCCGGTCGCATCATAAACATTGCTTCACTGGCCGGAATCGCCCCCGGTGGCAGCAGCATCGCTTACGCGGCCAGCAAGGCGGCATTGATCCATCTCACGCATTGCTTGGCAGTCGCGCTGGCGCCCGACGTGACCGTCAACTGCGTAGCGCCGGGTTTTGTCGAAGGAACCCGCATGGCTGAGCGGGTGCCGGAGGCAATGAAGCAGATGGTTCGTGCTCAATCAGTCCTTGGACGGACAGGAAGTGCTGAAGATGTCGCCCAGATGGTGGTCGCCTATTGCCGAGCGGACAGCGTAACAGGGCAAACGATTGTCGTGGATGGCGGAAACCCGATGGGGATGCATTGAGGTAACTTGCCTCGGCAAGGATTGCTTTGAGCTGTTGTCTCTCGGAAGGGTCAATCCTGATTGTCTGGTTTTGGCTATCGGTCGATCAGCTTGGAAATGACGTCCTCTGTCACTTCGCCAACCTCATCGAAAAGCTTAATCCCGTTGGCCTGAAGGTGCTTGAAAACCGTCGCTGCTTCTTCAGGGGTGCCAAAGCGGTCGAGCCGGGTAACGATTACGGCTTCAAATTCCTTGTTGCTCGCAGCCTTTAACAGGTCTTGTAAGCCCTTTCGTTCGCTTAGCGGCTCGGCATCTGTTTCACTAACGTATGAAGCGGCCTTCATCGTCATGCAGCCCTCCTCCTGTTGAAATTGTTACGCTTTGCCGGTGCGCTCTACGGGCCTAAAGGCCGGGCGAATTCGCCGGCGGCACGCTGCGCTTGCTGGTAGCACGCTGCAGTCGTCGGAGGTTGATGGTGCTGCCAGACAGGATTGAACTGTCGACCTCTCCATTACCAATGGAGTGCTCTACCACTGAGCTACGGCAGCATGCCCGGTATCCGGGGAATCGGCCCAAAAGGCTCCCCGCTAGGCGCGCCGGTTCTTGCCACAAGGGCCCCTCTGGCGCAAGCATGCGGGTGGGCCTGGAACAGGCCAAAATGGCGAAAATCGGCGCAAGTTGCTGCGGAGCCGGTCGATCGGGCAAACTTGCGGGCAAACTCCGGCCATCCGGTTCCCATTTCGCCGTCGCCGCCGAATCATGAGAGTGGCCGCCCAGTCCAATCCGCGCTCGTCAGGTCGCGCCGGAGCCCGCAACGGGTGATTGCGGCGCCAGCCGGTGAAGCACACTATGGTCCGGCGGCGGGTGTCGGCGTGGGCCGAACCCGTTTCGATTGAAATTGTGTGCGACGGACTGGCGATGAAGCGTGATGAAGGCAAAGGCACCGCAGGCACCGGCGCGGATGTGAAGGAATCACGACGCGACAGGCTGAAGCAGGCGTTGCGCGAAAATCTCAAGCGGCGAAAGTCGCAGGCGAGGGGGCGCAACGAGGCCGAAGCATCTTCCGAAAGCCGCGATTCCGGCCTAGATGACCGCAGCGGAGAAAAGCCGGACGCTTAGCGGTTGGGAATCCGATTGGTGGTCTGACGCTTCGCGCGGTTCGCGTTTGCTTTGGGTGGCGACAATGAGTGCAGATATCACGAGTGCAGCTATCTCGGTCGGTCCTACTACCGATACGACCTTCACGGCTTTTCCGCGCTACGAGCAGACATTCCCCGAGCTCAGCCATCCCGAAATCGAGCGCATGCGCCGGTTCGGCGAACTGCGAACCTACAAGGACGGTGAAGCCCTGTTCGAGACCGGCAGACCCGGTCCCGGCATGTTCGTGGTGCTGTCGGGTCATGTCGCGATCACCCAGCGCGACGGCCTCGGCCATGTCACCCCGATCATCGATCAGGGGCCGGGGCAATTTCTGGCCGAGATCGGGCAACTCTCCGCCCGCCCGGCGCTGGTCGACGGCCATGCCGAGGGCGATGTCGAAACGCTTTTGATTCCGCCGGACCAGTTGCGCGCGTTACTGGTCGCCGAAGCCGAACTCGGCGAGCGCATCATGCGCGCGCTAATCTTGCGCCGGGTCAACCTGATCCAGGGTGGCGCCGGCGGACCGGTGCTGATCGGTTCGCCGTCGCTCGGCGACATGGCGCGGCTGCAGAACTTCCTCGGGCGCAACGGCCAGCCCTACCACATGCTCGATCCCGCGACCGACAAGGACGCCGCCGACCTCGTCGCGCGTTACGCGACGGCGCGCGCCGACCTGCCGCTGGTGGTGATTGCCGACGGCAGGGTGCTGCGCAATCCCTCGGAGGCGGCGATTGCCCTCGCCATCGGCATGATCGGCGACCACGACCATCAAAAGCTCTACGACGTCGCGGTGGTCGGCAGCGGGCCGGCGGGCCTTGCCACCGCCGTCTATGCGGCGTCCGAGGGACTGTCGGTTGCGGTATTCGATTCGCGGGCGTTCGGCGGGCAGGCCGGCGCCAGCGCCCGG
>Ga0081540_1001082_pt1 | contig 24202 bp, 21 predicted proteins | sample TabmetS2T1R1_FD_71024 | JGI IMG/M metagenome (GOLD analysis project Ga0081540, IMG submission 71024) | Tabebuia heterophylla rhizosphere microbial communities from the University of Puerto Rico - S2T1R1 | ecosystem: Host-associated > Plants > Roots > Rhizosphere ... | reverse complement strand
AGCCATACAGAAAACCCGCCGCATAAAGATCACCGGCGCCGGTGGTGTCGACGACGCGCGCAACAGGCTCCGCCTCAACACCGACACGGGTTTCGCCCGCCAGGATGACGGAGCCCCTCGCGCTGCGCGTCACCGCCGCCAGCCTGCAATCGGCGCTGAGCTGCCTGCAGGCCTCCTCGAAATCGGCAGTCTCATAGAGTGAGAGCGCCTCGGCTTCGTTGGCGAATACCAGATCGACTCCGCGACGGATGAAATTCAGGAAGTCCTGGCGATGGCGATCGACGCAGAACGGGTCGGACAGACTGATCGCGACCGTCCGGCCTGCATCGCGCGCGACGCCGGCGGCCTCATAGAAGGCCTCCTTGGCTTGCGGCTGATCGAAAGTGTAGCCCTCGAGATAAAGCGTCTTGGCCGATCGGATCAGCGCCGGATCGATCTCTTGTGAGGTGAGTTCCGTCGCCGCGCCGAGGAAGGTGTTCATGGTCCGCTCGCCGTCGGGCGTAACGAGGATCAGACAGCGGGCGGTGGGGGCGCTTTTCTCTGCGGGCGTCGTCGTGAAGGTGACGCCGATGGCCCGGATATCATGGGCGAACACGTCGCCCAACTGATCGCGCGCGATCTTGCCGATAAAGGCAGCGCGTCCGCCGAATGAAGCGAGCCCTGCGCAGGTGTTCGGCACCGTGCCGCCGCTCGTCTCGACCGCGGGACCCATCTCGCCGTAGAGCCTTTCTGCCTCGGCGGCGTCGATCAGGCGCATAGTGCCCTTTTTGAGGCCTTGCCGCGTGATGAAGTCGTCCTCGCACCGGGCAATGATATCGACGATCGCACTGCCGATGCCGACCACGTCATAGAGCGGCTCTGCCATTAAGCTGTCCTCGCAAGTGGCAATTCTTCAGGTTTGGTTTTCGGCTCGTAACGGCAGATGTCCGCAATCAGGCATCGCGGGCATTCGGGCTTGCGCGCCTTGCAGATATAGCGACCGTGCAGGATCAGCCAGTGATGGGCGTGAAGCAGGAATTCCTCAGGCACGATGCGCTCCAGGTCCAGTTCCACCGCGAGAGGTGTCTTGCCGTCGGAGAGACCGATCCGGTTGGCCACGCGGAAGATATGGGTGTCAACGGCGATGGTCGGCTGCCCGAAGGCGACGTTCAAGACCACATTCGCGGTCTTGCGGCCGACGCCGGGGAGGGCTTCCAGCGCCTCGCGATTGTCCGGCACCACGCCGCCATGCTGCGCGATGAGCGCCTGAGACAGGGCGATCACGTTCTTCGCTTTGTTACGGTAAAGCCCGATCGTCCTGATGACCTCGCGCAGGCGTTCCTCGCCAAACGCCACCATCTTCTGGGGCGTATCGACGGTCTGGAACAGCACGCGGGTTGCCTTGTTGACCCCCGCATCGGTGGCCTGGGCCGAAAGCACCACGGCCACCAGAAGCGTGAAAGAATTGATATATTTCAGTTCGCTCTGCGGCTCGGGGTTTGCCTCCCGCAGACGCCGGAAAATCTCGGTGATCTCGGCCTTGCTGAGCTGACCCGTCCTTTTGCGCGAAGGCGTCGCCTTGGTGGCGGGCCGGGAAACCTTGCGGCTTCCGGTTGACGCTGCTTGTTTGCTATTGTTGAAGGTCATGGATGCTGACGACACCCTCTCCGCGCCCGGCGGGCATTTTCGTGCGATCTTGCTGCCGCATCGCTCGCTGGGGCGCAAGGGATTTATTGTCCTGATGTCCTCGGTCGTACTGGTCAGCTTTCTGACCGGGCTCGGCTTCTATCTGCTGGGCGCTTGGCCGGTAACAGGCTTTCTCGGCCTGGACGTGCTGTTGATATATGGGGCCTTTCGGCTGAACTATCGCGCAGCGCGGCTGCATGAACTGGTCGAGCTGACGGCAAGCGAGCTGAGACTCACCCGCGTCTACCCGTCCGGTCACTCGCGAAGCTGGAGCTTCAACCCTTATTGGGTCCGTCTCGAACTGGAGGAGCGCGAGACCCAGGCCGACCGCCTCAGCCTGCGCTCCCATGGGCGGGTGCTCACCTTCGGCAACTTCCTTTCCGACGAGGAGAAGCGTGGCTTCGCCGATGCGCTGAGGACTGCTCTGCACATGGTGAAGGAGGCGCGGGTCTAACGGCGCGGCCCGCTCCGACGTATCCGAGAGGTACTCTCAGCTCAGGAATGGAATTTCAACGAGCAGCAGGAATCCGTTGAACATCAAAAGCGTACCGAGTACGCCCAAAACTGCGCTCACCCACAGGAGGATCGGACCAGCGATAATAAGTGAGGCAGACGCCAGCACGATGGCGATCTGCAGCAGGGCTCCTGCCGTATCGAAATAGGGGTCGCGCTTCAGCGCCACTTCGCGTTCCGCCTCGAACTGGCGCGCCTTCGCGAGCAACTCCTTCTTACCCTCGCCAGTCGATGGCTCGCTTTCATAGCGATCCGCTGTCGCTCGGTAGCCACCGAGCTTCTCCTGCAGTTTCTGCCGCACCGGACCTGGAACCGCCGGATCGGCAAGCCGAGCCTCGAAATCATCCACCAGTGCCCTGACCGTCGTCTGGCGAATTGTCTTGGCCTGATAGAACGAATAAGTGTCCGCAGCCTGGATGCTGGCGCGGATCATGTCCTTGGTGGCATTGTCGCCGCCGACCGAGGTGATGGCGATCAGGACCGCAAGTGCGGCGATATAGATCGCAGTCAGCCTCCCTGGCGTGACGTCACTTGCCGGATCGAGCGGGTCTGGCAGGCTCATAGTCTCTCCCCCTATCCATCGACGAGAGCCTCAGCAAAAAGCGGCGTGATGGCGATCTGTCCCGGCGCATATGCTGGCGAAGTCGGAGCAAGCACACCGTTTCACGAAGAGATGCACCCACGCGCGATACCTCGTCCGGCTGCTCTCTACTGCGGGATTACGACACAGGCAAGAAACCGCAATCGCAGCGCCTCACTCCGCGAGTTCGCGCTTTTCAATAACGCTCCCGTCAGGATTGAGCCGGTAGACCAGCGGGACACCCGTGGCAAGATTCAGTGCCAGAACTTCCTCCTGCGAAAGCTTATCCAGCACCATCACCAACGCCCGCAGCGAGTTGCCATGAGCGGCGATGATGACCGACTTGCCTGCCTCCACCTCCGGGAGAATGTGCGATTGGTAATAGGGCAGCACGCGGGCCGCGGTGTCCTTCAGGCTCTCGCCGCCGGGCGGAGGGACGTCATAGGAACGGCGCCAGATATGCACCTGCTCATCGCCCCAGCGCTTGCGAGCATCGTCTTTGTTGAGCCCGACAAGATCGCCATAGTCACGCTCGTTCAGCGCCTGATCACGAATGATCGGCAGGTCAGTCTGGCCGGTCTCCTGCAGGATGATGTCGAGCGTGCGCTGGGCGCGTTTCAAAGCGCTGGTAAAGCCGAGATCGAAACGAAACCCCTCGCGCTTCAGCAGAATGCCTGCCTCGCGCGCTTCTTCCACCCCTTTATCTGTCAGATCGACATCACGCCAGCCGGTGAAGAGATTGAGCTTGTTCCACTCGCTTTCACCGTGGCGAACAAGGACGAGAATGCTGTTCATCAAACCTGCCTTCTGCTTTGATCCGGCCTAAGCGCCGAGCACGTCTTCCATCGAATAGATGCCAGGCGGCTTACCTTGGCCCCAGAGCGCTGCCGCGACAGCGCCGCGCGCAAAGATCTGCCGGTCGGACGCGCGATGCGTGAATTCCAGGCGCTCGCCCGGACCGGCAAAAATCACAGTATGATCGCCCACCACATCGCCGCCGCGCAATGCCGCAAAACCGATATCGCCGCGTTTGCGCACGCCGACATGGCCGTCCCGGGCACGTACGGAATTTGCCTCGAGTGCGATTTGCCGCCCTTCTGCGACGGCTTCGCCGAGCAGCAGCGCCGTGCCCGATGGCGCGTCCACCTTCATGCGGTGGTGCATCTCCAGGATCTCGACATCAAAATCGGCATCCAGCATAGCGGCAGCCTTGCGCACCATCGCGGCAAGAAGATTAACGCCCAGACTCATATTGCCGGATTTGATGATCACGGCATGCCGAGCGGCAGCCTGTACGCGCTCATTCTGCTCGTGGGAAAGCCCTGTGGTCCCGATCACGTGCACGATCCGGGCCTGGGCAGCGAGCGCCGCGTATTCGGCGGTTGCCTCGGGCGTGGTGAAATCGAGCACCCCTTCGGAGCGCACGAACAGCTCGAGCGGATCGCCTGTGATCGAAATGCCGAGCTTGCCGACCCCCGCCACTTCGCCGATATCAGTGCCGATGAAGGGCGAGCCTTCAGGTTCGGTGCCGCCGGAGATGGAGCAATTGGGCATGTCCTGCAACTGCCGGACAAGCGCCCTGCCCATGCGGCCCCCGGCTCCCATGATCGCGAGTTTCATTTCTGTAATTCTGCCATTTGGTAATCAGCTGCGATATAGCAGCGACCGACCCAACAAGGGAAGCGGCAGGCCTGTGCCGTCACAAAGTTTTTCTTGACGGCATTTTGAGGAATGCAGTCCTTCTTGCCGATCTGCCCCAGGCCACTCGGTCATGCCGCGAGCGCGGGGAATAGTGACCGATAGCGGAGTGCACGCTCGTCAAATTTCACGTCCCAGGAAGACATGGGCCGGGCAAGCGCCAGCCCTTCCAGCGATCGGCAGCGGCTGAGGGCGACATAGGCCTGGCCATGGGCGAAGGCGCCGCGGCCGAAATCGATATACACCTTGTCGAGCGTCATGCCCTGGCTCTTGTGAATGGTCAGCGCCCAAGCGAGTCGCACGGGGAGCTGCCGGAACGATCCGACGACGCGCTCGACAATCCTGTCCTTCTCCGGATCGTGCTCATAGCGCAGGTTTTCCCAGGTGGCCGGTTCAAGTTCGTGCTCCTCGCCGGCAATTTCGATCCAGACGGCCTTGTCCCTGATCCGCTTCACGTGGGCCTGCGTGCCGTTCACCCAACGCTTATCCGGATCATTGCGAAGGAGCACGACCTTGCAGCCTTCCTTCAGCGTAAGCATCGCGTCCGTTGGATAGGCCGCCGGCTCGAACTTGCCGGTCACCGTCGCCTCGAAGGTGGCGGCACTGCCGCTCAGGCGATCGAGGAATTCGCGATTGGTCTGATCGGCAGCCTGATTGATCGGCGTGAGCACCACATAATCATCCGGGTTCGGCAGAGAACGGAACGCAGCAACGCGCTCATTGATGATGCCAAGGTGATCGCGCGTTGGCTGACCGTTACGCACGCCATTCAGTGCATAAAGAAATGTCTCATCGCTTTGACGATAAACGTGGACCAGTTCGAGAAGGCTGAGCGGTGCATCGCGGAACACCGGTGCGTTGAAAAAATAGATGCCGCCAAAGCTCTCGGCAAACAGCTGCTGCAATTCCGCCTCGCGCACGACTGGCGGGAGCTGATGAAGATCGCCGAGCGCGAGCAATTGCACGCCGCCGAATGGCACGTTCATCTGCTTGCGGGCCATCCTCAGGGCGAGATCAATACCCTCCATCAGATCGGCGCGAACCATCGAGATCTCGTCGATAATCAGCGTATCGAGACTCCGCAGTAGAGCCGTGCGGCGAGCCCGCTTCACCACTTCAGGAGTGATGAATTGCGGCGGGAAGCCGAAGAACGAATGGATCGTCTGGCCCTGAACGCTGATGGCGGCCAGCCCGGTTGGGGCCAGCACCGCAGTCCTCGACTTGAGATTGGCGCGCAGGCAACGCAGCAGCGTGGACTTCCCCGTCCCCGCCTTACCCGTGATGAAGAGATTGTCGCCTTGATCCGCAGCTGCAACCGCCGCCGAGAACTCGGCCGAGGGTTGAATGCCTATCGGCCAGCGTATGTTTGGCCGGCTCACCGCGATTGCTGAACTCAAAGCCATGCTCATCCTCTTCCTCGGTGCGGATGCCGTGATTCAAACCTGGATGCGATTGCGCTAAGAGTGAACTTACTGGGAACATATATCAAACAAAAATAGAATCATCGCATGCACTTAAGCAGTCTATCGACAAGGAGGCCTACTTCGAGGAAGCCCCATCGGCTCGATTCGAAATGACGTTCTCTGTGGGACAGCGACGACATGGCCGGCGGATTTGCCAGCAGGAAACAGCATATTGCAGCGATTCTGGCGATTGCCCAGCTTTTCAAGGGGGCAATGACGAAGCAGAAGGCTACGCGTCTCGCAATGGACAGATGTGATCGCGTAGAGTGATTTATCTAATCAGACGTCAGTTGCCCGACAGCACTCCGGCGGTCGTGCCGGCGAGGAGCTGGATGACGTCCATCGCATTGGCTTCTCTGGCGTAGTCGAGCGGAATGCGACCATTGCCGAGCCGCTTGGTGGGATCGGCACCGAGCTCGATCAGGAGCTTTATCAGCTCCGGTCTGTTATGTGCAGCGGCGATTGCAAGCACGCTGGCGCCGTTACCATCGGTAATATTGATGTCCGCACCATACTGCACCATGATGCGGATGATCTGGATCGCCGCAGTCTTCTCTGTGGCCTCGAAATAATTCTCCATGGCACAAAAGAGCGGCGTGATCGGTGCAGGTTCGTCTGCCCGGGCATTGATGTCGGCACCAGCGCGGACCAGCAGTGGAATGATCACAGCGCCGTCGCGCATCTTGGGGGCGTAATGTAGAGGAGTCTTGCCGGTGCGGTCGCGCGCCCGCGCGTTCGCTCCGGCTTCCAGCAAAGTCCAAGCGAGTGGAAGCGCCTCTGCAGCCATCAAGGGCGTCATCAACGACAGCTCTTCTGTCGTGTTCGCATTAGCGCCGTGTTTTAGCAGTTGCTGCAGCTTCTCGTTGTCTTCGAATGCGAGTGCTGCCCAAATGGCCTGGTCGGCCGACAGCGCCAGCGCATCTGAGGCAATCTTTGCCGCCGTGCTCTTTTCAGCCAATCGCGGATTGGTGAAGAACTTCTCAAGCCCCTGCGCCTTGGCCGCAGCCGATTGACCGCAGACAATTGATGAAGCGAGGACGGAAGCTAGGAGGAAGCGACGGCCGCCCTGCAGGGCCTCGTGGCGCCAAATATCCCCCTTATCGAGCATATGCTCCCACAAGACCGCACCGGCCCGTTGCAAATCGCGCGAAACACTCTGGAATCGAGACTGTAGCGGGGTGACGTAAAGTCCGGCAACCCCCCCGCCGGCAACGCGTATTATAGACGAAGTGCCGTTAAATATGCCAGTCGGAAACGGTCTATCGTGGGCCAATATCTTAGATACCTGACTTCAAAATCTGGCGGGCTTCCGCGGAGCGAGCTACTAAATACTGAAAATGCCTAGCAATTCCTCGCTAAGCTGAAATTCCAGCCAATCGCGCGGCGACCTTCTGCCTCCCGATCAGGGGAAGAAGTGCTTTCAATTCCGGCCCATGCTCATGGCCGGTCAACGCAAGCCGCAAAGGTTGAAAAAGGGCCTTGCCCTTGGCGCCCGTTGCCACCTTTATCGCGTTCGTCCATTCGGCCCAGGTTGCCTCGCTCCATGGTTCGGGAGGAAGCAGCGAGCCCGCGATTGCGAGGAGCTCATCGGACTGTATCTCAGGATCGATCGGGCCGACGACCACATGCCACCAGTCTTTCACATCGGCAAAGATATGCAGATTCGGCCTCACGGCGTTCCAGAATGACGTTCCTCCCACAATACCCAGTGCCTCGAGCCGGCTTGCGACGGCTTCAAAATCCAGCTCCTGCAGAAGCTTGCCGTTGAGCTGACGCAACTCCCCGATGTCGAATCGGGCAGGTGCACGCGAAAGTTTGGCGAAATCGAACAACTCTGCAAGTGCGTGCAAACTCGTATAAGGTGCAACCGGATTGGAGCTGCCGATAGTGGCCGAATAGCTGAGAACGCTGAGCGGCTCGAGGCCTTCCTTCCGCAATGAGCGGATCGAGAGGGAGCCCAGTCGTTTCGATAGTGCCTGTCCATCGACATCGGTCAGCAAGTTGTGATGCGCGAAGGCGGGCGGGCGGGCGCCGAGCGCTTCAAAGATCTGGATCTGCACTCCGGTATTGGCGACATGGTCTTCGCCGCGGATGACATGCGTGATGCCGAACTCGATGTCGTCGACAACACTGGGAAGGGTGTAGAGATAAGTGCCATCCTCGCGCACCAGCACGGGGTCGGAGAGCGAGGCCGCCTCGATATGCTGATCACCGCGGATCGCGTCGTGCCAGGCGACGCTGCGTTCCTCCAAATGGAAGCGCCAATGCGGGCGGCGCCCCGCAGCTTCCAGTTCGGCGCGCTGCGCCTCGGTGAGCTTGAGAGCGGCGCGGTCATAGACCGGCGGAAGGCCACGAGCGAGCTGGCGCTTGCGACGGCGCTCCAACTCATCGGGCGTGTCGAAGGCGGGATAGAGCCGGCCGGCGGCTTTCAGCTTCGCTACCGCCTCGGCATAGGCATCGAAACGCGCGGACTGGCGCGCCTCCAGATCCCAGGTGAGGCCCAGCCAGCGCAAGTCTTCGCGAATGTCGTCGACATATTCCTCGCGCGAGCGCTCCAAATCGGTGTCATCGAACCGCAAGAGGTATTTGCCGCCCTCGCGCCGCGCAAACAGCCAATTGATCAGAGCAGGCCGCAAATTGCCGACATGGATGTGTCCCGTCGGGCTCGGCGCAAAACGGACGACGGGCGTCATAGCGATTCGCGGAACCTGTTGGTGATGGGATAGCGACGGTCACGGCCGAAATTGCGATCCGTGATCTTTACGCCGGGCGCCGCCTGCCGGCGCTTGTATTCGGCAAGGTAGAGCAGGCGTTCGACGCGCTTTACAGTGCTCTCGTCATGCCCGCGAGCAACGATGTCGGCGATCGGCATCTCGCGCTCGACGAGACATTCGAGGATGTCGTCCAACACCTCATATGGCGGCAGCGAATCCTGGTCCTTCTGGTTCTCACGCAACTCGGCGGTCGGCGCCTTGGTGATGATGTTCTCCGGAATCACGGTACCGCCGGGGCCGAGGCAATCCTTCGGGAGCGTCTGATTGCGGTAGCGTGAGAGGGCGTAGACCTGCATTTTGTAGAGATCTTTGATCGGATTGAAGCCGCCATTCATATCACCATACAGCGTCGCATATCCGACCGAGACCTCGGATTTGTTGCCGGTGGTCACGACCATCGGGCCGAATTTGTTGGAGATCGCCATCAGGATCGTGCCGCGGGCCCGGGACTGCAGATTCTCCTCTGTAATGTCGCGGGGCTTGCCAGCAAACAGCGGTGCGACACTCGCCTCCAGGCCCTCAACAGCCGCGTGGATCGGCAGCACCTCATAGCGCACACCAAGCGCTTCGGCGCAGGCGGCCGCATCGTTCAAGGATTCATTGCCGGTGAAACGATAGGGCAGCATTACGCAATGCACGCGAGCAGCGCCGAGCGCATCGACTGCCATGACCGCCGTGAGCGCGGAATCGATACCACCGGATAGACCCAGCACCACCCCTGGGAAGCGGTTCTTATTCACATAGTCCCGCAGGCCCAGCACGCAGGCTCGATAATCGGCGGCCTCGCCCTCCTCAAGGAGAACCCGCTCGCCCGGTTCGCAACGCCAGCCATCGGCGTGCCGTCTCCATTCACTCATCGTAATGGCGGAAACCCAGGCCGGCATCTGCACCGCCAGCGTTGCGCCACGGTTCAGCACAAAGGACGCGCCGTCAAACACCAGTTCGTCCTGCCCGCCGACCTGATTGACATAGGCGAGCGGCAGGCCGGTCTCCGCCACGCGGGAAACGGCAAGGCGCATGCGGGTATCGATCTTGGTGCGGGTATAGGGCGAGCCGTTGGGCGAAATCAGCAGATCCGAGCCGGTCTCCGCAAGGCATTCGCAGACCTCCTCGCTCCAGATGTCCTCGCAGATCGGAACGCCGACGCGCACATCCCGGAAGTTGATCGGCCCCGGCATCGGGCCGGGCGCAAAGACACGCTTCTCGTCGAACACGCCATAATTGGGCAAATCCACCTTGTGGCGGACGGCGGCGACGGCGCCTTCGTGCAGCAGTGCTACGGAATTATGCGGCTTGTTCTCGCCCGGCCAGGGCGTGCCGAGCAGCACTGCCGGCCCACCATCGGCGGTTTCCGCCGCGAGCATCTCGGTGGCTTCTTTAGCCGCACGGATGAAGGCTGGCTTCAGCACCAGATCCTCCGGCGGATAACCGACAAGAAACAGCTCTGACAGAACAACCAGATCGGCGCCCCGACTGGCGGCCTCTGCCCGCGCCTGCCGCACAAGCGCGGCATTCCCGGAAATGTCGCCGACGGTAGGATTGAGCTGTGCCAGCGCGATACGAAGCGCGTCAGCGGTGCCGGGCATCGGGCCAAGCCAGGTCGTTAAGCCTCGTAAACAGCCCGCTTTTCGGTATTGATCTTATCGAACAGCGCATAGACGTCGTCGTCGCTTTCCACTTTGTGCACCTGACCTCCATAGATCAGGTATTTCCACTTCAACCGCGGGCTTGACGCCAGCTCGAGCGGCTTGACCGCCATCAGGTCCTCCATCGAGGAGTTAGGCGAAGCCCAGGATGCGAACAGCACATCATCGCGCGCCTGCTCGGCGATCTCAAGCGGCAGCAGGCCGCGCTCCACCGCCGCGCGCACCATATCAACGTAGGCGTATTGGACGAAGCCCGAGCAGATGAACTCGACGGGGGCGAATTTCTTCGAGCGCTTCAGGAAGTCGGCGACCGTTGGCGCGCGGCCAAACAGCTTGTCGCGCAACTTGAAGATCATTTGGTTGTTGAAGGCCAGTGCCGCAAGCAGCGAGAAATTGTAGTCGTCGTCCTTGATGAAGCGCAGCATGCGCCCGCCAACCATCGGCCGCATCGCCGGAGTGAACCAGTCGTTCTCGAGCCGCTTGATGCCCACCACATAGCGCGGCTTGTCCTTGGTATCGGCATAGACCTTGGTTGGCGCGACGATCTCGGACAATGCGGCCAGGTCGACGCCACCGAAGGTCGCCTCGATCAGATAGGTGCGATCGACGCCGGGATAATGGCGCGGCGTGACGAAGGTCAGCGCGGCATGGGCGAAGCGGGAATTATCGAATCTTTTGACGAGGAAGGAAAAGAAGCTCTCCAGCCGCGTGGTGAGTACGATGTCGCCGGGCTCCAGATGATGACCGTGGCGGAATTCGGCGAGCGGCATGGGCCAGGAGGCGGGCTCCGGCGGTGGTGCAGCGATGATCGGCGTCGGCATCCCGGCCCAAGCGCCATTGCCCTCTTTGTCCCCTTCAGGGTCGCTCTTGCGGTTGGTGATCGCCTCCGCCACCGCATCCCCCACCGTCTTGGTCAGGTCGGCGGGCATGATCTTCTTCAGTGCGGATGTCCTGAGCAACTGGGCCATAACGCCGGCCTCCCCCGAGGGATCGGATTACGAGAAAATACCTCTCGCCACTCCTACACAGTTGGCAGGAGTGGCGCAAGCACGAGCCGGGCGACGGCAACTTAGAAGTGCATCGCCGCCGGGGCGAGCGGCACCGCACGGTCGCGGCGCAACCTCTCCGCAACAAGGAATGCGAGTTCCAATGCCTGGCTGGCGTTGAGGCGTGGATCGCAATGGGTATGATAGCGGTCCGACAAGTCGGTGTCGGTGATGAGCTGGGCGCCGCCCGTGCATTCGGTGACGTCCTTGCCGGTCATCTCGACATGGATGCCACCCGGGTAGCTGCCTTCCGCGCGGTGAACGTCGAAGAAGGTCTCGACCTCGCGCATCACCATCTCGAAAGGCCGTGTCTTGAACCCGCTCGCGGCCTTGATGGTGTTGCCGTGCATGCAGTCGCAGGACCAGACGACCTTGCCGCCCTCGCGCTCAACGGCGCGGATCAGCGGTGGAAGATATTCGCCAACCTTATCGGCACCGAAGCGGGTGATCAGAGTCAGCCGCCCTGGCTCATTCTTGGGATTGAGGGCATCGATGAGGCGCAGGAGGTCGTCCGCCTTTAGGGACGGCCCGCACTTCAGCCCGATCGGATTGTGCACGCCGCGGAAGAACTCGACGTGGGCGTGATCGAGCTGGCGTGTGCGGTCGCCGATCCAGATGAAATGCCCCGACGTCGCATACCAGCCGCCACTGGTGGAGTCGACGCGCGCGAGCGCCTGCTCGTAACCCAAGAGCAGCGCCTCATGGCTGGTGTAGATGCTGGTGGTGCGCAGCTCAGGCGTCCGCTCCGGTGACACGCCGCAGGCGCGCATGAAAATGAGGCTGTCGCTGATGCGATCGGCCAATTCCTGGTAGCGCTCACCTGCGGGGCTGTCCTTGAGGAATCCGAGCGTCCATTGATGCACGCGCTCAAGGTCCGCATAGCCGCCTTGAGCAAAGGCGCGCAAGAGGTTGAGCGTTGCCGCCGACTGGCGGTAGGCCTTCAGCAGGCGCTGCGGATCAGGCTGGCGGCCTTCGGCTGTGAAGGCGATGTCGTTGACAATGTCGCCGCGATAGCTGGGCAGCTCGATGTCGCCCTGTTTCTCGGTCGGCGTCGAGCGCGGCTTGGCGAACTGGCCGGCAATACGCCCGAGTTTCACCACCGGGCACCCGCCCGCATAGGTGAGCACGACCGCCATCTGCAGGAACACGCGGAAGAAGTCGCGAATATTGTCCGCGCCGTGCTCGGCAAAGCTCTCTGCGCAGTCACCGCCCTGGAGCAGGAAGGCACGTCCCTCCGAAGCGGCTGCCAGCTCGCGCTTCAGCTCACGCGCTTCGCCTGCAAAAACCAGCGGGGGAAAAGTGGCGAGCTCGGCCTCGACAGCAGCAAGCGCGGCAGCATCCGGATAGTCCGGGCTCTGCTCGACAGGTTTGTTGCGCCAACTGTCCGTGGTCCATGAGCTGGCCATGGTTTCTCTCCCCTATGTCTTGCGCGAGGATACTGCGGTGTCGTCGCCCTTCGCGTTGCGCGCATGAACCGCAGGCCAGCCGTTATATGCCATAGCGGTGGGAATGGCTAGAGGCTGGCCTTAACGACAGTCGGGGGGCCCAAGTTAAGCATCATCTTTGTCTTACAAGGATCGTAATAAACGGCGCGGCCTTACTTTTATGAACTGCCGGAGCGCTTCAATCTGGAACGCGACGCCAATGCCTTGACGTCCGGTTCACTGCGGATGGCTGTGCCAATGCGTGATAACGCCTCGCAGGAAGATCGCCCCGCAATGCGAGCGAACGGCATTGCGGGCACCTTTCCTAGGGACGGCTGCGTATGAGCACCTTGTCTTCCTCGCCCAGGAGGTAGGTGGCGACGAAGCTGGCCGGTGCAGTGGAAGAAGCGTTGTCGAAGCGCGCGATAATGACGCCCGCAGGCTCGATGAGGCTCTGGCCTGCGTCATAGGTCCGGGCGGGCTCGCCCTCGATCTGAACGAGAACCTGGCCTTCCGTCACATAGACGATGACCGGACCTGGATGGTCGTGACGCCCTACCGCAAAGCCCGGCGGAAATGTCAGGCGCTGCACTTCGACCCGGATGACCTTTTTATCGGGAACCGAATACGTCCCCAGGGGTTCGCGATGCAGTTGGCCGGTCTCGGCTTGCGCGGCTCGCGGCATGGGCAGGGCTATGCCGAGTACAGCCGGGATGATTTGCCATAGCCGTTTGCTCGGAGAGGACGCGACGCTCATGGGTATCTCCTGTTTCGCGTTTCTTGACAGACCGAAAAATGGCCCCGCACGATCGTTTAGAAAATTAGGAAGTTTTGAACATATTGTTCGAAATATTGGGATGATCGGCTATGCCTCGTGTCACCGGGACTACCGTAGGTTGGATGAATCTGCGGGACCCAACCTCGCCGGTGCTTTTCTGGAAAAAGTCGTCTAGACTGGATGTTCACGCCAGCCGTGAACGGTCACCCAAGAGGCGTTATGGGCCTTCGAGAACCGAGCTTCTCCTTAGGGATTGAGGAAGAATATCTCCTCGTTGACAAAACCAACCGTGATCTCGTTGCCGATCCTCCAGAACGCCTGCTGGATGACTGCCAGCACGCGCTCGAGGCGTTTGGCCAGGTCACCCCGGAATTCATGCGCTCCCAGATCGAGGTCGGCACCAAAGTGTGCTCCTCGATAGCCGAGGCGCGCCAGCAACTGGCTCAGATGCGGGCGACCATCGCGGACTTCGCCGGCCATTATGGTATCGCCCCCATTGCGGCATCGACTCATCCCTTCGCCAAATGGGAGGAGCAGCAGCGCACGGATAAAGAGCGCTACCACGCCATCGCTGCCGATCTGCAGATGATAGCGGGTCGCATGCTGATCAGCGGCATGCATGTCCATGTCGCGATCGAGGATGAGGACCTGCGCATCGATGTCATGAACCAGATGAGCTATTTCCTGCCTCATCTGCTTGCGCTGTCGACCTCCTCTCCTTTCTGGCAAGGCAAGATTTCCGGGCTGAAGTCTTACCGGCTCTCGATTTTCGATGAGCTGCCGCGCACAGGGCTGCCGGAATATTTCACGAGCCACGCCGAATATCAGCGCACGATCGCCGTGCTGGTGAATGCCGGGCTGATCGAGGATGCGACCAAGATATGGTGGGATTTGCGACCGTCTGCGCGCTTCCCAACGCTGGAGATGCGCATCACCGATACCTGCACCCTTCTCGACGACGGAATCGGTATCGCTGCACTTTATCTGTGTCTGTGCCGGCTGTTGTTTCGCCTGCGCCGGGGCAATCAGCGCTGGCGGTCTTATACACATTTCCTCCTGATGGAGAACCGCTGGCGCGCCCAGCGCTACGGTATTCATGAGCATCTCATCGACTTCGGGCGCACGGAGCTGGTGCCTTTCGCCGATCTCGTCGATGAGCTGATAGACCTCACCCGTGACGATGCGGCAGCGCTCGGCTGCACGCAGGAGGTCCTGCATCTGCGCACCATTCTGACGCGAGGCACGAGCGCGGACCGTCAGCTCGCGACCTATGAAGCAGCGATGGATGGAGGCGCGAGTGAACGCGAAGCGCTTTCTGAGGTGGTTGATGCTCTGATCCGCGAGACGATTGCTGGCTGTGAACTGGCGAAGCCAGTAACCGGGATACAGCCGGCTGAAGTCCCAGTTCCTTCGCTGACGTAAGCCGTCAAGCCAGATTGAGACTCATGCCGCCATCGACCATGATGCCTTCGCCAGTGGTGTAGGCGCTGTCATCGCTGGCCAGAAAGAGGGCCACCTTGGCCACTTCCTCCGGTGTGCCGAAACGGCGCATCGGCATTTGCGCGAGCAGCGCCTTGGCGAGATGCGGATTGTTTGTGTAACGGTCGGTGAGCTGCGTGGGTATGAAGCCGGGGCACATGTAATTGACGCGGATGTTATACGGCGCCAACTCGACCGCGAGACTGCGCGAGAGGCCGGCAATAGCCGCCTTGGCGGTGGAATAGGCCGAGAGCTGGCGGGCATGCTGGCTCGCCATGATCGAGGAGAGGTTGACGACCGAGGCGCCGCCCGCCGCCATCAACAGCGGAAGCGCGGCGCGGGTGACGCGGATCGTGCCCCACAGATGCGGGTTCAGCACCTTCTCCCAGTCCGCATCCTCCATATGGCGGAAGTCGGCGCGCAGCAGATTGCCGGCATTGTTGACGACGATGTGCAGCGTGTCGCTGGAGCGCTTCACCGCCCCGATCATCGCATCGACATCGCCTTGCGCGGTCACATCGGCGCGCATCGCTTCAGCCATTCCGCCCAAAGCCGTAACGGCCGCCGCGCCGGCCTCGACAGCTGCGGCGTCGATATCGCTCATGAAAACACGCGCACCTTCAGCCGCGAACAGCTTGGCCATGGCGAGGCCGAGTCCGCCGCCTGCCCCGGTAATCAGCGCGATCTTTCCGTCGAGACGCCCCACGAAGTCCCCCTGACTGGTCGAAATAAGCCGGCTGGCGCAGATTTCGCATTAAACCCCGGAGGGGTCAATCAGCCTGAGCTCTGCGGAGGAGAAGGCTTGTACATCTTGGCGAAACCTGGGGTTGCTATGGCTTCACAAGTTCAGGGGGTGGCCTTGCGTCCTCTCGCCTCAGCACGGACGATACGCACCGCTGTCATTCATACCAGCCAGCGCTAACAACACCGGTCTCGAGAACGCACGATATGATAACCATTACCAAGATCGAAACCCTCTATGAGGGCTGGAGCAAATTCCTGCTTGCTCATGTTCGCCTCGCCGACGGCACGATCATCCAGCGGCAGATCGAGGATCATGGCCGCGCCATCGTTGTGCTTCCCTATGACCCGCGGCGTCGCTGCGCCTTGCTGGTGCGCCAATTCCGGACACCGGTCTATATGACGGCCGGACGCCAGGACCTTCTCGAGGCGATTGCCGGAGTGGTCGATGAAAACGATATTGCCGCCGCTGCACGGCGCGAGGCGGCCGAGGAGGCGGGACTCAGTCTGAAGGAGCTGGAGCATATCGCCTGCGTCTGGTCGATTCCCGGCATTTCCACGGAGCGTTCGGACCTGTTTCTCGCGACCTACAGCGAGACCGACCGCACCGGCACCGGCGGCGGGCTGGCGGAGGAGCACGAGGACATCACGGTGGTCGAGATGCCGTTGGCGGAATTGGCAGAGATGGCGGATGGCGGTGGCCTGGAGGACACCAAGACATTGCTGCTGGTTCAGACGCTGCGGCTGCGCCGACCGGAGCTTTTCTCCTGAATGGCGGCGCTCGCCCGTTTGCGGCGAAGCGCAAAGACTGCCATCATCGCCCTTCTCTCAGCCCAACCGGAAAAGCAGCGGATCATGACCAAGCGCACTGGCGGACACATCCTCATCCAGCAGCTGGCCATTCATGGCGCGGAAATGGTGTTCGGCGTGCCGGGCGAGAGCTATCTGGAAGCACTGGACGGCTTCTACGACGTCGATACCCCCCGCTTCATCGTCTGCAGGCAGGAGGGCGGCGCGACGATGATGGCCGATGCCTATGGCAAGCTGACCGGCCGTCCGGGCATCGCTTTCGCCACGCGCGGCCCCGGCGCGACCAACGCCTCGGCAGGGGTGCATATCGCTTTCCAGGATTCGACACCGATGATCCTGCTGATCGGTCAGGTCGGCCGCGACATGATCGAGCGTGAGGCATTCCAGGAGATCGACTATCGGCGGATGTACGGACAGATGGCGAAATGGGTGGCGGAAATCGATGATGCTTCGCGCATTCCCGAATTTCTCTCTCGCGCCTTCTATACCGCCACATCGGGCCGGCCTGGCCCGGTGGTTCTCGCTTTGCCAGAGGATATGCTGACCGACGAGGTCGAGACCGAGGACGCTCTGCCCTACAAGCGGATCGAGATCGGTCCATCCCCCGAGGATATGCAGCGGCTGAATGCCATGCTGTCAGCGGCGGCCCGTCCGATCGCGATTATCGGTGGCAGCGGCTGGAGCGAAACCGCGCGCGCCGACTTTGAGGCTTTCGCCACCGCTCACGACCTGCCGGTTGCCGTCTCCTTCCGCTGCCAGGATTATTTCGACAATCGCCATCCCTGCTATGCGGGCCATGCCGGTGTTGCCACCAATCCGGCGCTGGCCGCACGCATCAAGGACAGCGATCTTCTGCTGACTGTCGGCGCCCGGCTTGGTGAGATGACCACCAGCGGCTACACCCTCATTGACATTCCACGCCCACGCCAGAAGCTCGTGCATGTCTTAGCGGACCCCGAAGAGATCGGCCGCGTCTATGCTCCAGAGCTCGGCATTGTCGCCAGCCCCGCTGCCTTCGCCAGGGCTGCGCGTCGGCTCACACCCGGACAATCCTCGCGGGAAGCGTCAGTCGCCGAGGCTCACGCGGCGTTCGTCGCACATTCCCGGCCAACCACCTCGCCCGGCGATGTGCAACTCTCCGAGATCGTTCGATCGTTGCGAGAGCGGCTGCCAGATGATGCCATCATCTGCAACGGCGCCGGGAATTATGCCGTTTGGGTCCATCGTTTCTGGGAATATCGCCGCTTCCGCACCCAGCTTGCACCGACCTCCGGCTCGATGGGTTACGGCGTGCCGGCAGCCGTTGCCGCCAAGCTCCTTCACCCTAAGCGCACTGTGGTCGCCTTTGCCGGCGATGGCTGCTTCTTCATGAACGGCCAGGAGTTTCTGACCGCCGTGCAATACGGTGCACCGATCATTGTCATTGTCTGCAACAACGCAATGTACGGCACGATTCGGATGCATCAGGAGCGCCATCATCCGGGACGCATGTCCGGCACCGATCTCGTCAATCCCGATTTCGCGGCGCACGCGCGCGCATGCGGTGGGTTTGGTGCGACTGTTGAGCACACTGAGGATTTTGCCGCCGCATTTGACGAGGCTCAGGCCTCCGGCCTTTCCGCAATTATTGAATTAAAGATTGATCCCGAAGCCTTGACCCCAGCAGCCAGTCTCAGCGAAATCCGCCGCCGCGCGCTCGAGGCGCGCGACGCTGACTGAGACAAACCGTCCGCCGGTTTCCTAGCACCCGCGGGAACTGCGGCTGAAAGCCAGCGTTCATACAGCGGGGGCAATCGTGCGAATTCGGCAGAGAGTTAGGACAGTCAGGGAATGAGGACGCTGAGGGTCATTCTCACCACGCTGGCTGTCTTCGTCGTCCTTGCCGCTGGTTTCTACGTCTACGCCTTCCACAGTGCGATCGCCCCACTCCCCACTCCTCCCGCGAATTTTGAGCCGCAGCTGGTTAAACGCGGCGAGATGCTTGCCGCAATCGGCAATTGCAGCACCTGTCACACTGTCCCAGGCGGAAAGGCGTTTGCGGGCGGGCGCGAGATCCCGACGCCGTTCGGCAGGATCTATGCGACCAACATTACGCCTGATCCCGAGACCGGCATCGGGCGCTGGCCAGAAGCCGCATTTCAGCGGGCCATGCGCCAGGGCGTTGACCGCGAAGGCAACCACCTCTATCCCGCTTTTCCCTATGACCACTTCACCCTTGTCACCGACGAGGACAACAAGGCGCTCTACGCCTATCTCATGACCCGGGCGCCAGTGCGCAACACGCCGCCCGCCAATACGCTGCCCTTCCCCGTCAACATCCGTCTTGCTGTCGCAGGGTGGAAGCTGTTGTTCTTCCGCGAAGGTCCCTATCAACCCGACCCCAATCATAGCGGCCCGTGGAATCGCGGCGCCTATCTAGCCGAAGGCCTTGCCCATTGCGGCGCATGCCATACGCCGCGCAACCTGCTCGGCGCAGAGGATAAGAGCAAAGCCTATAGCGGCGCGCCAGTCGAGGGCTGGTGGGCTTACGCGATCGACAGAAGCGCCCCCGCTCCGGTGCCATGGACCGAAGATGCCTTCGCCCAATTTCTGCGCCGCGGCTGGCATGAGGCGCATGGCCTTGCCCGCGGGCCCATGAGCCCGGTTGTCGAGAATCTGAGCGCAGTACCGGAGGACGACGTGCGGGCGATCGCCAATTACGTCGCCTCGATTGCCGGCCCCCCAAGTCCTGAGCAGCGCCAGAAGGGTGAGGCACTAATCGCCCAGGAGCGCAAACCCACGACGGCTTCGCCGACCGCCGACGTTCTCGCCGTTCCAAGCGCCGACAGCGCCGACGGCCCCGGCAGAACAATCTATGCCTCCGCCTGTGCAACCTGCCATGAAAGCGGCCGGCCTCTTCCCTATGGCGGTCTGCCGCTTGGCCTCAGTACAGCGCTCAACGGGCCGAACGCTTACAACCTCATCAATGTGACGCTCTATGGCCTCCCCCCAGCGCCGGGCGAAGCCAGCCCGATGATGCCAGGTTTTCACGGCAGCCTGACCAACGCCCAGATCACCGATCTCCTGCACTATCTGCGCCGTCGGTTCACCGACAAGCCCGCTTGGGCGGACCTCGAAAAGGACATCGCCGACGCGAGGTCCGGCAAGCGTGAGCCGGCTCTCTATCCAAGCCCGGGCAATCAGGCCGCTCCAGCGGATCCAACTCAGCAGGGCGAGATATGGTGAGACTCAGCGTCAACAGCCAAACCCACAATATCGCGGTCGATCCGGACACACCGCTCCTTTATGTGCTGCGCGAGGATCTGAAGCTGAACGCCGCAAAGTTTGGCTGTGGCCTCGGCCAGTGCGGGGCATGCACGGTGCTTGTCGGGGGCGAGCCTGTGTTCTCCTGCCTGACGCCGGTTGTGCTGCTGGAGGACAAGGAGATTACCACCCTCGAAGGCCTCGGCACGGCCGAACAGCCGAGCTCGATACAGCAGGCCTTCATAGAGGAGCAGGCCGCGCAGTGTGGCTATTGCATTGCGGGCATGATGATGCGCGCACAGGCGCTGCTGCAGAAGAACCCGCAGGCGAGCGACGCCGAAATTCGCGCGCACATGCAGCCTAACCTGTGCCGCTGCGGGACGCATATGCGCATCCTGCGTGCAGTGCACCGGGCGGGGCGGATGATGCATTCGGCGCAGGTCTCGCGTGCGCCGACAAACGGGGGAGGATCATGAACGCCCCCTTCGTCATCTCGCGCCGCAAGGTGCTCGCCGGAACTGGTGCGCTGGTTGTGAGCTTTGCCTCCAATCGTCTCTTTGCCCAGGAGGCGACGCCTGCCCCTGCTCCAGAAGCCCAGCCTGCTCCACCGCCGCCGCCACCCGCAAAGCTGCCCGGCAGCCTCAATAAGGCGCGGATGCTCGATGCCTGGATCAAGATCGACGCAAAGGGCGAGGTGACGGTATTCACCGGCAAAGCCGAGCTGGGCCAAGGCATCAAGACAGCCATTCTGCAGGTCGCCTCTGAGGAGCTGGACGTGCCGCTGCCGGCTTTGAAACTCGTCACCGCCGACACCGGCCGGACCGCGAACGAAGGCTTCACCTCCGGCAGTCAGTCCATGACCGACAGCGCCGTAGCGGTTCGCCACGCCGGCGCGCAGGTCAGAGCAATCCTCATAGCGGAGGCAGCGCGGCGCGCAAATCTGCCGGCGGAACAATTCAAGACCGAAGACGGGGCCGTTATCGGCCCGGACGGCAAGCACTTTGGCTATGGCGAGTTGGTCTCGGACACGCTGATCCATGTCGAGGCGCAGCCAACTTCCCAACTGAAGTCTCCCTCGACATACAAGATCGTCGGAAAACCCTATCCGCGCGTCGACATCCCGGCCAAGCTGACCGGCGGCGAAGCCTATGTTCACGACCTGCGCTTGCCCGGCATGGTGCACGCGCGCATTGTTCGCCCGCCAAGTTATGGCGCACAACTCGTCGCCCTGGACATATCAGCGACCGAAGGCATGCCCGGCCTTCTGAAGATCGTCCATGATGGTAACTTCCTGGCCGTGGTCGCCGAGCGCGAGTTGCAGGCGATCAAGGCCATGCGAACGCTTGCTGGGGCGGCCCAATGGGACGAGAAAGCCGAGTTGCCCAATCAGGCGGATATCGCGTCCGTTCTCATGAATCTGCCTGCACGCGACATGGTTATTCACGAGCATCACGACAGCCAGGCGCAAAGCGTACGCACATTGGAGGCGACCTACACCAAGGGGTATCACATGCATGCCTCCATCGGCCCTGCCTGTGCGGTTGCGCTGATGGAGGGCGACTCCATGACGGTCTGGAGCCATACGCAGGGCGTCTATCCGGACCGGCAGGCTATCGCCGCGCTGCTCAAGATGCCTCCTGACAAGGTCCGGGTCATTCACATCGAGGGTTCTGGCTGCTACGGCCACAATGGCGCCGACGACGCGGCGGCTGACGCCGCTCTGATCGCACGCACTCTCCCGGGTCGCCCCGTGCGGGTGCAGTGGACACGCGAACAGGAGCATGGCTGGGAGCCCTACGGGCCGGCAATGGTGACGCGCGTTCGCGCTTCGCTCGATGACGCCGGCCGCATCGTTGACTGGGACTATGGCGTTTGGAGCAACACCCATTCCACCCGCCCCGGCCCAGCCGGAGCACTGATCGCCGGCCGCCATCTCGCCGACCCTTTTCCCATACCCGAGCCGGAAATCATCCCGCAGCCATCAGGCGGCGGCGACCGCAACGCAATTCCGCTCTATCAGTTTCCAAGCGCCCGCGTTGCACATCACTTCATTCCCCAGATGCCGCTGCGCGTCTCTGCCACACGCGCGCTGGGCGCCTATATGAACGTGTTTACCATCGAAAGCTTTATGGACGAGCTGGCGCTGGCTAGCGGCGCCGACCCGGTGGAGTTTCGCCTCAGCCATCTGCAGGACCACCGCGCCCATGATGTCATCAATAAGGCGGCCGAACGCTTTGGCTGGAGAAAGGGCCAGCAGGCTCCCCGTGGTCGCGGTTATGGCTTTGCCTTTGCCCGATATAAGAACTACGCCTCATATTGCGCCGTAGCGGCCGAAGTCGAGGTGTCCTCCGAAAGCGGACGGGCGCGGCTGGTGAGGGCGGTTGCCGCGGTGGATGCTGGCGAGATCGTGAGCCCGGATAGCCTGACCAACCAGATTGAAGGGGGCATCCTGCAATCATCGAGCTGGACGCTCTTTGAAACGGTCGCCTTTACCGACACCCGCATCACGTCGATCGACTGGTCGTCCTACCCGATCATGCGTTTTAACGCCGTGCCCGACAGCGTCGAGGTTGAGCTGATCAATCGGCCGGGAGAACCCTATCTTGGCGCCGGCGAATGCAGCCAGGGGCCAGCTGCGGGCGCGATCGCGAACGCGCTTGCGAACGCAACGGGCAGCCGTTTCCGCACGCTGCCGATCACACGCGAACGCATTAAAGGTGCAATGAGCGCATGAGCAATTGCGCTTCGCATGCCCCTGCAAATTTGTAATCAGACTGCATTAAATCCGCCGCGCGAAAAAGTCGGCTTGCAACTTGGCCCCGTCTTGAGCAAGGATGCCACCTTCGCGGGGGTGAGGGGCAGTCGTGTGATGAATCCTGCCAGTTCTGGTCTCGAGTTGATCTCGTGGCAGGGATGGGGTGTAACGGGATCCATCGCTGCTCTCCTGATCCTTCTGACCACGATTCTGCTCTGGCTCCTGCCGTTCCCTGCTGCCTCGGTCCGCACACAGCTCGCCGACCCGGCGGCCGGTGCTCAATTGGCGGCAAGGCTGGGAGCTGCCTCGCTGTTCGAGCGCTATCGGCTTGCGATCCGCCAGTTCCAGGGATGGCTGAACCAATGGTTCGGCCCGGCCTGGAGCGTCCAGTCTTTCGAGCGCTGCGTGGCAATCGCCTTCGTCTTTCCGGTTGCGCTGTTCCTGCTCGCCTCGCTGCTCTACGGCTACAAGAGCGGCCAGCTCAGCACTGTGGAGCTGACCGTTTTCTTCGTATCAGCCTTAGTGCTGAGCCTGCTGGTACGCTGGCTGTTCCGAGCGGTGTATTGGTCCGCGCAGCAGGCGTGGGCAAGAATTGGCGGCGACTCCGAGCTCGCTGAGATCGTCGCGCGCATTCTCTTGGGCGCGTTCGCCGTCGTGTTTGCCTTTGCCATCGCCTTTGCCGTTGCCTCGAGCGTCGCCGGCGCGTTTTCGGATCTCGGCACCGTTGCCTTCGCTATCCTCGGTGGCTTTGCCTTCGCTCTGGCGTTTGCCGTCGCTTTCGCCATCGCTGGAACCTGGGCCTTTGCCATTGCCGTCATACTGGTCGCGGGAATTGCGCTGACCATGGCGAAGCAGTTCGCCTTCTTTCTCCTCTTGTTTTTCGTCATCCTGCCTGTGCTCAACGCGCTGATGGATTGGGGATCCTGGGCCGTAACGCGCTATCTGCTCGGGCCAATGGAGAGGGCGCCGGACGGCTTTCTCGGCGTGCTGATGGTGCTCGTACTCATTGCCGTGGATATCGTCGCCGCGTTGTTCTTCGTCGTGGCGCTCGCAGCGCTGATACCGATCGGGCTCGAACTGGTCGATCATATGCTCTCGGTGTTCGGGCGAGAGACCTTCGACTGGCGGGCGCTCGCAGCGCGAACGGTCCGGGCGCCTTGGGATGAGGGACTGTTCGTGACGGGCATGTTGCTTACCCCGCTCGCTCCGACGATTGCCAATATCACGCTCGGCCTTGCCGCCATTTTTGTTCCCCTGACGCCGGGGGCCTCGCAGGCCGTTGGAGAGATCGCCGAGACGCCTGAGGTAGCGCCCGAGGAGGCCGATGCCCGGCACATCGCAAAGACCGTACGCTGGTCACGCGTCTGGTACGTTCCCGCTCTTCTGATTGTGCTTGCCATCTTCGCCGGCTTGTCGGCCGCGCTCTACGCAACCGCAACGCCTGTCGGCCCCTTCCTGCACGCGCTGGCTCTTTGCGCTACGGCGTGGGGTTACGGCGGCTGCCCCTGGCTATGAGATTTGCGGTCCCATGGCTGCGCGCTTCATCGTCAACATCGATGTCGCCGAGCTCATGGTGGCGGCACAATT
>Ga0081540_1001081_pt1 | contig 24216 bp, 27 predicted proteins | sample TabmetS2T1R1_FD_71024 | JGI IMG/M metagenome (GOLD analysis project Ga0081540, IMG submission 71024) | Tabebuia heterophylla rhizosphere microbial communities from the University of Puerto Rico - S2T1R1 | ecosystem: Host-associated > Plants > Roots > Rhizosphere ... | reverse complement strand
CGTTTCAACCTCGAGCGGCCCGCCTTGCGGGCCGCTCGCTTTCCCGGGTTCGAGTCCGGCGCCCTCCGCGCCTACCCTTCAGAAACTGATTCGTGCGCCGGGATAAGTCCCCGGCTTCAGCCTCGAGCGGCCGCCTTGCGCGCCGCTCCCTTCTCGGGAATAGACTCGGCGCGTGGTCGAGCTCGAGGACCTGAACGACGCCGTGGTCCGGAAGTTCATCGAGGCCGTCAACGCGGGCGACCGCGACGGGTTCTTCGCCCTGCTGACGGATGGAGCAACGATGTCCGACGACGGGTCCGAGAGAAATCTCCAGGAGTGGGTCGACCGTGAGATGTTCTCCGCGGAGGGCCAACTGGAGGTCGAGTCGCAGTCGGACGACGGGCGCTCCCTGATCATCACCGCGAGCAACTCGACCTACGGGGCGATGCGCACCTACTGGAGGTTCACCGTCGAGGACGACAGGGTCGCCCGTTTCGAGACCGGCCAGGCCGGTTGACTGGGGTTCGCGGCCCGACAAGAAGAAGCGCTAGCCGGCCTCCGGCCGGCTTCTAAGAGCTGACCAGCCGCCCGACGGCGCCCATCAGCTCTTGCACCTGCTCCTCGCTGGCGCCCCTGCCGCCGCGCATGCAGTTGCGGACGTGGTCGTCGAGCAGGCCGAGGGCGATCTTGTTGAGCGCCGCCTCGGCGGCCTCGATCTGGGTGAGGACGTCGATGCAGTAGCGCTCCTGCTCGACCATCCGGCTGACTCCTCGGACCTGGCCCTCGACCCGGGCCAGGCGCTTCAGCAGCTCTTCCTTGGATGCCCCGTATCCGGGACCCTGTTGGCTCGTCATACGTGCAGCATATACCCCTAGGGGGTATAGTCGAAATCAGTGATGGAAGCAGCCGAGCACAGCCACGAGCACGAGCAGAGCGCCGCGGCGCTCACCTCGCTCGCGATCGCCGCGACGACGCACTGCCTGATCGGCTGTGCGCTCGGCGAGTTCACCGGCATGGCGATCGCCGAGGCGGTCGGCTGGGGCAACCTGCAGCAGACCCTGCTGGCGATCGCGCTCGCCTACCTCTTCGGCTTCACCCTCACCGCGGTGCCGCTGATCCGCGCGCGCCTTGCCCCGCGGAAGGTCGTCTCGACGGCCCTCGCCTCCGACACCGTCTCGATCTCGATCATGGAGCTGATCGACAACCTGACGGTGATCTTGATCCCGGCCGCCCTGGCCGCCGGGCTCGCGGACCCTCTCTTCTACGGCAGCATCGCCCTCGGCTTCGCGATCGCCTATCCGTTCGCGTTCCTAGCCAACCGCTACCTGATCGCCCGCGGCCGCGGCCACGCGGTGATGCACGAGTACCACGGCCACTGAGCTATTCGGTCGGCGAGACGGTCTCCCCCCCGGACGGGCCGGCCGTCGGACCGGTCTCACCCTCGAGCGAGAAGGGCGGGTACTTATCGGTCGCCATGATGAACGCGTAAGCCACGACCCGCAGGGCCCAGCGCTGAACACCCTGGACGAAGTCGAAGAGTGAGCGCGGGTATCGGCCCGTGAAGAGGATCGCGAACCAGGCGAAGATCACGGCGAAGAACACGCCGATCCAGAGGAAGAAGAGCACGATGTAGTGCGGGATCGCGAGGAACCACTTGACCAGCGGCATGCCGCGAGCCAGGTCCGTCTCCGCGTTCGGATAGTCGATGTCAAGGCGCACCCACTGCTGCTCGTCCGTCGAGGGGTACTGGTCGTTCATCAGGACGATGTAGGTGTGGACCCTCGCACCGAACCGGAGCAGCTCCCGGTTCCAATCGAACCACCAACGCGGGTACTTCTTGCGGAACAGGATCATCAGCAGAGGGGCCGCGAAGAGCAGGCCGCCCGCGGCGGCATAGGTCGACCCGTTCTCGTCCCAGCCGCCGTAGGTCGCGTGCGCGACGGTGCCCAGAACAATCGCGATCGGAATCACCGCGAAGATCCGGAAGAAGGTGGACAGCCGGTTGAGCGGGCGGTCTGGATATTCGACCGAGTAGGTCAGCGGATAGGTCTCGTTCATCGCACTCTCCCTAATTGGACGGCGCCGGAAACCGTACGTCCCGGCGCGGACCAATCCACAAGCGCGATGATTCGGACATGAACCATCGGATCGCCTGGCTCGATGTCTTCGCGGAACGCCCCCTGGCCGGCAACGCGCTGGCCGTTGTCGACGGCGCGGACGACGTCGGGGACGAGGCGATGCTCGCCTTCGCTCGGGAGATGGACCTCTCCGAGACGACCTTCGTCCAGTCGGCAGAGGCCGATGGAGCCGACTACCGCAACCGCATCTTCACCGTCTCGACCGAGCTGCCCTTCGCCGGCCACCCCTCGCTCGGCACCGCCGTGGCGGTCGCGCGCTGGCGCGGCCTGGAGGAGGCGAGCTTCACGCAGCAGACCGCGGCCGGGCTGCAGCCGATCGAGGTGCGGGCCGAGGGCAGCGCCTGGCGCGCCGAGATGGTGCAGAACGAGGCCGAGTTCGGCAGCGAGCTCGAACCCGAGCCGCTGATGCACGCCGTGGGCCTGAGCGGCGCCGAGGCGCACCAGGACCTCGCCCCCCAGGTCGTCTCGACCGGACTGCCGACGGCGATCGTGCCCCTCTCCGAGCCGGACTCGCTCGAGCGCGCGACGCCCGACTTCGCGGCCTTGGACGCCGCTCTGGCGGGCACCGAGCCCAACGTCGGCGAGCCGCCGAACTTCTACCTCGTCTGGGCCGACCTCGAGGCGGGCGAGGCGCGGGCGCGGATGTTCGCGACGATCGTGCCGGGCGGTGAGGACCCCGCGACCGGCTCGGCAGCGGGGCCGCTGGGCGCCTACCTCGCCGAGCGCGCGGGCATGGAGCGGGTGCGGATCCGCCAGGGCGAGGAGATGGGCCGCCCGAGCGTGCTCGAGGTCGAGATGGTGGACGGCCGTCCGCGGGTGGGCGGGGGCGTCGTCCCGCTGATCGACGGCGAGGTCAGCCTGCCGAGCTGACCTTGCGGCGCTTCACCGAGCGCAGCCGGTCGCGAACCCGCCTACGCCGGGTCTCGAGCTCGCCGGTGAGCTTCTCGATCTCGTTCCGGCGGCTGCGGAGCAGCTCCAGCTGGGAGTCGATGTGCCCGAGCGACTGCTCGAGCACCTCGCGCTGGCGGACGGGATCCTCGATCCCCTCGTGCCACTCGCGCCGCAGCGAGGCGCGGGCGCTCTCGGCGGCGACCAGGTCGCGCAGCTCCTCCAGCGAGACGCCGAGCAGCTCGCGCAGGCGCAGCAGCTCGCGCAGCCGCTCGAGGTCGCCCTCGTCGAAGGTGCGGTGGGCGCCGGGCTCGCGCTCCTCCTCGGAGGGCAAAAGGCCGATCTCCTCGTAGTAGCGGATCGTCCGGGGGGTCGTCCCGGTGAGCTTGGCGAGGTCGCCGATCCGGTAGCGCTGCTCGCTCATGCCGCGATCCTCTCCAGCCCGGCGTCGACTCCCGGCTGGCGCACCGTCTCGTGCCGCGGGCGCAGCAGGGAGACCCCGGCGCCGATCAGCGAGGTGATCGCGAGCACCCAGAGGGCGGTGTGCATGTTGTGGATGAAGGGTGCGAGCTGTGCGCTCGAGAGACCGGAGGCGAGTCCGGAGAAGATCTGGAAGAGGACCGTCTTCGGGACCGCCGCGGTGACGATCGCGAGCACGAACGCGATCGAGATGACCGCGCCGGTGTTCTGCAGCATCGTCCGGGCGCCCGATGCGATCCCGCGCCGCTTCGGGGGCACCGTGGCCATCATCGCCGCGGTGTTGGGCGAGTTGAACATCCCGGAGCCGATGCCGACGAGCCCGAGCCACAGCGTGCTCTCCCAGTAGGGGCTGGTCTCGCCGAGAGTGGTCATCCCGGCCAGCGCGAAGGCGCTCACCAGCATCCCCAGCGCGGCGAGCATCCTGGAGCCGTGCCTGTCGGCCCAGATGCCGGCGATGGGCGAGGAGATCAGCATGCCGATCGCCATCGGGGTCAGCTTGATCCCGGCGGTGATCGGGTCGTCTCCCATCACGCCCTGGAAGTAGAAGACGAAGATGAAGAGCAGGGCGAAGCGGGAGAGCCCGTTGATGAAGGCGGCGCCGGTAGCCGCGGCGAACATCCGGTTGTTGAAGATCGAGAGGTCGAGCATCGGCGCCTTGGCGCGCTTCTCGATCAGCACGAAGGCCGGCAGGAGCACGGCCGCGGCGATCAGCGAGCCGATCACCAGCGAGTCGTCCCAGCCGTTGATGCCGCCGCGTGAGAGTCCGTAGACGAGGCCGGTCAGCCCCGTGACGAACGTCGCGGTGCCCAGCAGGTCGAGCCCGCGCTGCGGGTCACGGGTCGAGAGCTCGTGCAGGACGAGCCAGGCCCAGAGGGCCCCGGCCAGACCGAGCGGAACGTTGAACCAGAAGACCCAGTGCCAGGAGATCGCGACGAGCGCGCCGCCGAGAACCGGGCCGATCACCAGTCCCACCGCGGCGACCATCGTGTTGGTGCCCATCGCGACGCCGAGCTGCTCGCGGGGGAAGGCGTCGGTGACGAGCGCCGGCCCGTTGGCGAAGATCAGGGCGCCGCCGATGCCCTGCAGGATCCGCCAGAGGATCAACTGGGTGCCGTCGGCTGAGAAGCCCGCGCCGAGAGAGGCCGCCGTGAAGAGCAGAAAGCCGCCGACGAACGCCTTCTTCCTCCCGAAGAGGTCGGAGAGCCGCCCCGCGGTGAGCACCAGGACGGTCGAGGCGATCATGTAGGCGAGGATCACCCAGACGAGCTGGAGCAGGCTGGTGCCGAGGGCACGCTCGAGGTCCGGCAGGGCGATGATCAGCGTGCCGGAGTTGATCGTCGCCAGCAGCATTCCCAGACTGGTCGTGCTGAGGACCCACCACTTGTAGTGGGGGTGCTCCGCATCCACACCGGGCCGAAGCCTGCGGGCGCCTGATCTGTTCAAACTAACGTTCACGTAAGAATTAGTTTAGCGTGAAAGTGCTCCGGGCCGCGATCCTCCTGGGGACCCTGGCGATCGTCTGGGAGGCCGTGCAGCTGGCGGAACTGAAAGAGCGGCACGCGGGATACTTGGCGCATGCGTGACTGCGACGTCGTTGTCGTCGGTGCGGGCCTCGCCGGGTTGACCGCGGCGCGCGAGCTCACCGAGGCGGGCCTCGAGGTGAGGGTGCTGGAGGCCCGCGACCGGGTCGGGGGGCGGACGCTCAGCCAGTCCGTCGGCGAGCACCCCGAGGACATCGTCGAGCTCGGCGGGCAGTGGGTTGGCCCGACGCAGCACGAGGTCCTCGGCCTGGCCGAGGACTTCGGAATCCCGACCTACCCCACCCACGCCTCCGGCAAGAACCTCTTCGAGGACGGGCGCGGCCAGCTGAAGCGCTTCAGCGGCACGATCCCAATGCTCCAGCCACACGTGATGGTCGACTACGGCCAGGCGGACCTGCGGCTGAAGCGGCTGATCAAGACGGTCGACCCCGAGTCGCCATGGGCCGGTGAGGACGCCGAGCGCCTCGACGAGCAGAGCTTCGCCAGCTGGATCCGGCGGACCGCGAAGACCGGGACCGCGCGCGAGGCGCTGACAACGGCGATTCGCGCGGTCTTCTCGGTCGAGCCGGCCGATGTCTCCCTGCTCCACGTCCTCTTCTATGCAGCCGCCGCGGGGGGCTGGGACGACCTGCTCGACACCGAGGGCGGCGCGCAGCAGGACCGCCTCGCCGGCGGCACCCAGCAGCTCTCGGTCCGGATGGCCGAGGAGCTCGGCGACCGGGTCGAGCTCTCCACACCGGTCCGGTCCATCCAAACCGATGGCGAGAGCGTGCTCGTCGGGGATCTCCGTGCCCGCCGGGTGATCGTGGCGATCCCGCCGGCGCTGGCCGGGCGGATCGAGTACGACCCGCCCCTGCCGGGCATGCGCGACCAGCTCACCCAGCGGATGCCGATGGGCACGGTGATCAAGTGCGTGGCGGTCTACGAGGAGCCGTTCTGGCGGGACGACGGTCTCACCGGCCAGGCGCTGAGCCTGCCCGGTCCCGCCCAGGTGGTCTTCGACAACACCCCGCCGAACGGCAGCGCCGGCCTGATCGCCTTCCTCGAGGGCAAGGACGCGCGCGAGCTGGCGAGCGTCGGGGTGAGGGAGCGCCGCGAGGCCGTCCTGCGCACCTTCAAGCGGCTCTTCGGTGAGCGCGCGACACACCCCGTCGAGTACGTCGACAAGGACTGGAGCGCCGAGCCCTACTCCCGCGGCTGCTACGCCGGGGTCTTCGGGCCCGGAGGCTGGACTGGGTACGGACGCTGGCTGCGGGAGCCGGTCGGCCGGGTCCACTGGGCGGGAACCGAGACCGCGACCCGCTGGATGGGATACATGGACGGCGCGATCCAGTCGGGCCGGCGTGCGGCGGCCGAGGTGCAGACGGCGGAGGGGGCGGCCGTGGTCGACGCCGCCGGCGCGCAGGCGGCTCAGGCGGCGCGGATCATCACAGGGTGAACCTGATCGACGTCCGGCATCTCGGCCGGGAGCGGGTGATCGGATGCTGGGAGCTCGACGGGGTCCTGATCGACCCGGGCCCGACCAGCTCGCTGGAGACCCTGGTCGAGGCGCTCGGGGACGAGCAGCCGCGGGCCGTCCTGCTCACCCACATCCATCTCGACCACGCAGGCGCCTCCGGATCAATGGCCCGGCGCTGGCCGGACCTGCCGATCTACGTGCACGAGCTGGGCGCCCCGCACCTCGCCGACCCGGCGAAGCTGGTGGCGAGCGCCGAGCGCCTCTACGGCGATCAGATGGAGCGGCTCTGGGGCGAGGTGGAGCCGGTCCCCGACGAGAACCTGCGGTCGCTCAGCGGCGGCGAGGAGCTGCTCGGCTTCGAGGTCGCCTACACGCCGGGTCACGCCTCCCACCACCTGAGCTACTTCCATCCGGCGAGCGGCCGTGCCTTCGTCGGCGACACCGCCGCGGTCCGGATCCCTCCCGGCGACTTCGTCATGCCCCCGACTCCGCCGCCCGACATCGACCTCGAGCTCTGGGAGCAGTCGATCGACCGCATCCTCCGGTGGCGACCGAGCAGTCTGGGGCTCACCCACTTCGGCGAGGTCGCCGATCCCGAGGCCCACCTGAAACTCGTGCTCGAGCGCCTTCGCGAACAGGCCGGGCTGGCCGCTGAGCTGACGGGCGAGCAGTTCGAGCAGCGAGTCCGCGAGCAGGTCGCCGAGCACGGCGGCGACGGGAGCGGTGCCGCGATGCTGCAGGCCGTCCCCCCGGAACAGCAGTGGGCCGGTCTGGACCGATACCTACGCCGGCGCTCGACCGCTTGATGTAAATTCCTACCCAATAGGTGGTAGGGGACAGCTGCTTCGTCCCCCGTTTGCGGGGAATTCCGGATGGCTGAGGGGGCGATTCGACCGACTTCACCTCGAGGTGTCGGTAGTGCGGACATATTTCGCTCCCCAGCCGGATGCCTACGCCGGCGGCGACCTCGACAACGCCCAGCGAATCGGGAAGGTGGTCTGGGGCCTGCTGGTCGTCCTGCTGGCGTTCCTGGTGCCGCTGAACCCGCCGACCGAGCCGTTCGGCGAGGCCGGCTGGATCGTCGCGGCCCCAGTGATCATCGCCGGGCTCGTCACCTTCGAGCTGATGCGCGCCGGCCGGGTGCGGAGCTGGGACGCCCTGCTGGCGATTTCCTACGGAACCGTGATCGCGATCGGCCTGCTGCAATGGCTCGCCGGCGGCGTGACCGCCCCCTTCCGCAGTCTCCTGCTCCTCCCCGTGCTGATCGTGGCGGCGACCCACCCGCCTCGCCGGATCGCGCCCTTCATGGGACTGGTCTTCGTCGTGCTCGCGGCGCCATTCCTCTACGACGCCTGGGACGCCACCCGGGCCGAGGGGATCGTCGCCACGTTCGTGATCTGGTGCGCGCTCGCGGTGGGGGCGAGCCTGCTGATGACGGGGGTCCGGGTACAGCGCGTCGCCCTGACGGCCGAGGGCCACGAGGCTCGGGCGGAGGCTCGGATCGACAGTCTCACGGAGCTTCCCAACCGCCGCGCCTTCGACGAGGTGCTCCGCACCGAGGTCGCCCGTAGCCGCAGGTTCAGTCTGCCGCTGTCGCTGGTGATGCTGGACGTCGTCCACTTCAAGGGCATCAACGACGGCTGGAGCTACGCCGAGGGCGATCGCTGCCTCCGCGAGGTTGCGGAAGCGCTCCGGACGGCCGTGCGACAGCCGGACTCCTGCTTCCGCTGGGGCGGGGACGAGTTCGCGTTGATCCTGGTCGGGACGAAGGCCGAGGAGGCCCGCCTGCTCACCGAGCGCCTCGACGCCGAGGTGTCCTCGAGCTGTCGTCGGCCCGATGGGAGACCCATTCGCCTCCGCTTCGCGACGGCGGAACTTCGCGACGGGCTCTCTCCGCGCGCCCTCACCGAGATGGCCGGCGTCGCGCTGACGGCCGCGAAGCTCGGCGACGCTCAGAAAATGAACGCCACGTCGTCGACGTAGCAGTACGACCAGTCCTCACCCGGCTCCAGCGAGCTCACTATCGGATGATCGCTCTCCGTCACATGCTTGCTGGCGTGGCGGCTCGGCGAGGAGTCACAGCAGGCGACGTGCCCGCAGCTCCGGCAGACGCGTAGGTGCACCCAGGTCCCGCCGGTCCTGAGGCAGTCCTCGCAGCCCTCGAACTCCGTCGGCTTCTCGACGGTTATCTGGTCGAGATGGGCGCAATCGGGCACTCGGCCGAGACTACAGGGGCACGTTCAGGCCGGACTGAGCTCGCCGCCGGGGGAGAGCACGGTCCGGTCGCGACCCGTGCGCTTCGCCTGGTAGAGCGCGGCGTCGGCCCGAGCGAAGAGCTCCGACCCCGGCTCGGACCCGTCCCACTGCGCCACGCCGGCCGAGACCGTCTCGTCGAGGGGGACGGAGTCGCGCAGCTCCTCGATCACCTCCTGCGCCTGAACCACGTCCGTGGCCGTCAGCAGCACGGCGAACTCCTCACCGCCGTAGCGCGCGATCAGGTCGGCGGACCGGAGCCGGTCCCGCCAGAGCGCGGCCACCTGCTTCAGGTGCGAGTCGCCCGCCGGGTGCCCGTTCAGGTCGTTGTACTGCTTGAAGAAGTCGAGGTCGAGCAGGGCCACGCACAGCGGCGCTTCGGTGCGGCCGGCGTGGAGGATCTCGCGCTCGAGCGCCTCGTCCCAGGCGCGGCGGTTCGGAAGGCCGGTGAGTGCGTCGGTGCGGGCGGTCCGCTCGAGCCTGGCGGCCAGCATCTCGCGCTGGCGGACGAGTTCGCTGAGGGTGAACCCGGCGATCCCCGCGATCACCATCCAGAGCAGCGCCGCGATCAGCTCAGTCGCCGGATAGCCGCTGCCCAGGGCGGGCGAAGGGACCGCGTAGGTGAGGCCGACGCAGACGACGGCGACCAGCAGCTGAGGCCGCGTGCCGTAGAGGGCGAACCAGAAGACCGGGAGGAGGACCACCGGGCTGTAGGCGGCGATCGGGCTCTCGTTGAAGCCGCGAACGAGGGCGATCATCACGAAGGGGAGCAGCGATGGCAGCGCCTGCAGCCAGGCGGGGTGGCGCTCCCAGCGCGGGAGCAGGGCGAACGCGACGCTGAGCGGCAGCAGAATGCCGGCGAGCAGGTTGCCGAGGTTGGCGGCGCCGGGCAGCAGCGGCAGCAGGACGAACGCCAGCACCCCGGAACCGATCCAGGGCAGCAGCCGAAGTCCGGCTCCCTCGCCCTCGAGCGGTCTGCCGCGGGTTCCGTTCAGTGCCGCCTCGATCAGAGGCTGAAAGGCCCGTCGCCCATGCCTGCGCATCGCTCCCACCAACATCGTCCGATTCGGCGGTGTGGGAAAGCCTCTTTAGTGAGTATTTGCCGCGCGGAACGGCTAGTCGGTGACGTCCGTAGTGCGCATCACGGCGCCGCCGAGCAGGGCGAACACGGCGGCCCAGGCCAAGAGCACGAGGCCGCCGACGATCTGGCCGAGCGGCTCGTCGAGCTTGTCGATGCCCGCCTGATCGCTGGTGGCGGTCACCTCGGCGATCGCCGCGTTCAACGTGAACCGCACCAGGCTCGAATTGAGGACGACACCGGTGAGGATCGTCTCGATCACGAAGAGGTAGACCAGGACGCCGACGATCGCCGCGGTCTGCCGGCGGATCAGGGCGCCGACCCCGACGCCCAGGGCGGTGATCAGCGCCCCGGCCGCGGCCATCCCGGCGACCAGCTTGAGGAACTCGCCGAACCCGAGATCCATCGAGATGTCCCGGGTGGGGAGGATCACGGCCTCGATCCCCAGGCTCAGCAGCTCGACCAGCACCCCGATCGCCGCGCCCACCGCGGAGGCCGCGATCAGCTTCGCCGCCAGCAAGCGCGGGCGGTCGGGCTCGACGAGCAGGGTCGAGGCGATACTGCCGTGCCGGTACTCGGTGGTGACCGAGAGGGCACCGAGAATCAGCGCGAAGAAGAGGACGAAGGAGGCGTTCAGCGTCGCGTCGATCGGGGGCGGAGTCGCGCCGGGATCCTCGAACTTGGTGAGGAAGCCGCTGAGGGTGGAGATCAGGACGGTCAGGCCGACCGCGATGCAGATCAGCACGATGAAGCTCCGTGCCGTGCGCAGCTTCAGGATCTCGCTGCGGACCAGAGCGGTCACGCCTCGGAGGTCAGCTCCAGGAAGACGTCCTCGAGCGAGCGGGCGATGGGCGAGAGCTCGGAGATCACCAGCCCAGACTGGGCTACGACGCGTCCGATCTCCTCACCCGAGAGCCCCTGCACGACCAACGATCCATCCGTGCCCGGCTCGACCGACGCCCCGCCCGACCGCAGCCTCTCCGCGAGCCGCTCGACATCGGGCCCGGCGATCCGCATGCCTCCCGCCGTGCCGCCGGTCAGCTCGGAGATCGGCGCCTGCACCACGCTGTGGCCGTGGTTGATGACCACGGCGTCGTCGGCGATCGCCGAGACCTCGGAGAGGACGTGGCTCGAGATCAGGATCGAGTGGCCGGCGGCGGCGAGGGAGCGCAGCAGGTCGCGCAGCCACCGCATCCCGGCCGGATCGAGCCCGTTCGCGGGCTCGTCCAGGACGAGAATTCGGGGGTTCCCGAGCAGGGCGGCCGCGAGGCCGAGGCGCTGCTTCATCCCCAGCGAATAGCCACCGGCGCGCCTGTGCGCCGCCCCCGTCAGGTCGACCATCTCGAGCACCTCATCGACGCGCCCCGGCGGGAGGTCGGCCGCGAGGGCGAGCGCGCGGAGGTGGTTGCGGCCCGAGCGGCCGGGATGCGCGGCACCCGCCTCGAGCACGGCGCCCACCGTGCGCCCGGGCTCCTTGGCCTCGACGAAGGGCCTGCCCTCGATCAGGGCCTCGCCCGAGGTCGGCCGGATCAGTCCCAGCAGCGAGCGGAGCGTGGTCGTCTTGCCCGCGCCGTTCGGCCCGAGGAAGCCGACTATCCGCCCCTCGTCGACCTCGAAGCTGAGCCCGTCGACCGCCACGGTCTTGCCGTAGCGCTTTCGCAGGTCGGTGATCTGGACCGGGGGCGTCACGGGCCGGGAGGCTACCCGCGTCGCCGCGGTTGCTGTTAGACCTCCGCCCTCGATGAAGAGGCTCCTTCCACCTCTGCTCGCTGTTGCCGGGCTGTTCGCCTGGGCCCAGCCCGCGCTCGCCACGCCGCAGGGCCTGGTCCAGGGCGGCTACGACGAGTCGACCAGCGCGCTGGAGGGCGGCTTCAAGATCATGGCGATCAAGCGGGTCTTCTCCGAGGACGAGTGCTATCCGCCGCCGAACGAGATCGTGACGGTCCTGCGGCGGGACCTGCACAGGGACGTCGTGGTCAGCCCGGACCTCGATTCCGTGCAGGGTCTCAACCTGATCAACGTGATCGCCAAGGAGACCGACTGCGAGCGCCTGGTGCTCGCGATCCGGGCGGGTCCGAAGCAGCGAGTCTTCGTCCTGGACTCGAACTACGGCCCGGTCTATCTCGCCGGTGGGAAGAAGGACAACGGCCAGCCCGAGGCTGGTTCCGCGGGCCCGCTGCGGGACCTGAGCTCGGCCTCGAAGGAGTTCCGGATGCGGGATCCCGACGGCACCTCGCGGCTCGAGGTGCTCTGTCCCGACGGCGACCATCCCATGGGCGGCGGCTTCCTCAACACGACGCCCCTCGGGAATGACGGCGAGGGCGTCTACTCGCACTCATATGAGCGCCTGGGCGCGCAGGGCGGCTTCCACGACACCGCCACCCTGGTCTCCCCGAGCCAGAAGCCCGCGACGCGCCGGGTGGTGCTGCAGGTCGTCTGCGGCCAGGGACTGGTTCCGACAGCCTCCCCGCACGCGACCACCTACGTCCACCGGCACGAAACCGCGACGGTCACCGCCCACTGCCCCAAGGGCACTCAGATCTTCTCGGGCGGCTTTCAGCGGACGAACTTCACGACTCCCGGCGTCAAGCGGTTCGGCGGGCACATCTACGGCGGCGACTACATCACCGAGTCGAGGGCCGATGGCACGGACGCCTGGACGGTCAGCGGCGGTGCCACGGGAGAGAACGGCGGCGAGCTCACCGCGATCGCCTACTGCGGCGAGGATTCGAGCCTGCCGATCAAGGAGGTCTCAACCGAGGTCTCGGTCGGCGAGAAGAAGGCCGCCTCCGCGACGACCCCCGGCTGCCCCGACGGCTACGCGCTGATCTCGGGCGGCTTCAGCCTCAACGGCTCGCACAACGCGCTCTTCGCCGACGGCTACTTCACCCGCGAGGGCACCTGGGCGGCCACCGGCTACGGCTGGTTCGGCTCCGCGAACCTGACCGCCTACGGCTACTGCGCCCAGGCTCGCGACACGCTCGACCGCAGCGACTTCCCCAACGAGCCGCCCCCCGGGCCGCCGCCCTCGGACGAGGGCGGCGAGACCTGGCTCTACATCCTGATCGGGGCGCTGGCGCTGATCGCCATCGCCCTCTTCCTCCGTCGCCGCCAGGTCGTGCGCAGACGGCGCAAGCGGCGGAGGCGACTCGGCGGGCGTCCACGCCGGGCGGCGCGCTAGGAAAAGTGAAAGGATCCGGCCGATGGCGGACTCGGAGCCCAGCCCGGCCGAAATCGAGGAGCGTGTCGAGAGTCTCGCCGACGCCGTCAGCAAGTTGGTCGAGGTCGTCAAGCGGATCGACGACGAGACCTCGGACACCGCTGCCGCCGCCTTCGACAGCGACGTACCGCGGGTCGCCGGACACCAGGCGACCGCGGATCAGCTGAAGAGCCTCAGCGACAGTCTCGACGCCTGGCAGAAGGAGTGGGGCGCCGGCAAGCGCGCTTAGCGCCGGTAGTAGCCTCGCCTGATGGCGAGCGACAGGACGCTCCTCATCATCGATATCCAGCGGGACTACTTTCCCGGTGGGGCCTACCCGCTCGTCGAGCCCGAGGCAGCCGCCGAATCCGCCCGCCGGGTGCTCGAGTCCTTTCGCGAGGCGGGGGATCCGGTGATCCACATGAAGCACGTCTGGGACGCGCCCGAGGCGGAGTTCATGCGCCCCGGGACCGAGGGCGTCGAGATCCACCCGGCCGTGGCCCCCGCCGACGGCGAGCTCGTGCTGTTGAAGAAGAGCCCGAACTCGTTCATCGACACACCGCTCGACCGGGAGCTGAGAGAGCGGGATCCGGACCAGCTCGTCGTCGCCGGGATGATGAGCTCGATGTGCGTCGATGCCACCGTCCGTGCCGCCGCCGACCTCGGCTTCTCAGCGACCGTGGTTCACGACGGCTGCGCGGCGCCAGACCTGCAGTTCGACGGCGTGGATGTACCCGGCGCTGCGGTGCACGCGGCCTTCATGGCCACGCTCGCCGACGGCTACGCCGAGGTGACGAGCGCGGCCGAGCTTCTCGCTGGCGACGGCGACTGACCGGCCCAACGGCGAACGCCGCGCGCTCAGGCTCGAGCAGCCGGCTCTTCCTCGGCGTCCTTGGCGGGCTCGTAGAACTGAGTCTCGCCGTTGCCGAACGACCAGTTCTCGGCGGCTGTTTCCAGCACGCAGATCAAGACGTCCTCCGGTCGGACGCCCGGGTTTGCACCGAGGCGCTCGACGATCCGCTCGTACATCGCGAGCTTGGCGTCGACGGCCTTGCCCGGCGCCCAGAACACCTGGATCTGAACGAGATCGTCGCTGCGGTCGATGCCGAGGAACGATCCGTACGCGAATTCGTGCTCGCCGTGCTCGGTGATCGCCATGAAGCGGTCCCCGTTCTTGATGGCGACCGTCTCGCGCATCGCCTCGTAGATCTCGTCCATCAATGCCCGCTTGTACTCGGGCGTCTTGCCTTCGCGGATCGCGATACGGGTCACGGGCATCTGGAGGCTTCCTTGGTGGTGTGACGGGCGCACCGGCAATGTCCCTCTTGCGCGGTCGCCTCGCCATGCCCCTGCACCCGAGAAATCGCTCGGGCTGATGCGAGCTTCGTCCTGGGGAAAACCCCAGGCTCCGCGGTCAGCCCTGAAGCCGGACGTTGTTCGTCGGCAGCTCGATCAGCCGCAGCCGGTGTTGTTGCCGCACGAGGAGCACGTGTAGCAACTGCCCGTCCGCTGCATCATGCCGCCGCACTGATCGCACGCCGGGCCAAGCTCCAGGTCCGCGCTGATCTTTGCGGGGATGACCGGCGGGGTGTCCGTGAGCGCGGCCGTGGGCGGCTTCGACTCGCCGTTGCCGTGCCCGTTGCCACCGTTGCCGTGGCCCTCTCCGTTCGAGTGACCGTTGGTGTCCTCGAGCGGGAAGGCCTGCTGGGCCTCCTTCTTGGCCCGGACCTCGTCGGTGAGGATGCCGAGGTTCTCGAGGTAGTCGGTGTCCTCGATGAAGCGGCTGGCGAGCCAGCGCATGATGTAGTCGGGCATCGACTTCGCGAACGGGATCTCCGGGTTGGTGGTGATCCCCTCCGGCTCGAAGCGCATGTAGCTGAACTTGCGCACGAAGTCCTCGAGCGGCACGCCGTACTGGAGGCCGATCGAGATCGCGGTCGCGAAGGCGTTCATCAGGCCCTTGATCGTCGAGCCCTCCTTGCCGATGTCGGTGAGGAAGATCTCGCCGACCGACCCGTCCGGGTACTTGCCGGCCGTGATGTAGCCCTCCTGCATGCCGATCCGGAACTTGTGGGTGATCGACTCGCGCTCGCGCGGCATCTTGTGACGCTCCGGCCTGGCGGGAGGCTGATCGGCCGGCTCTGGCTTCTTCTCGCCGGCGTCGGTCTTCAGCGCCTGGGCGGTCTTGGAGCCGTCGCGGTAGATGGCGAGCGCCTTGAGGCCCTTCCTCCAGCCGTCCGCGTAGGCGTCGGCGATGTCCGAGATCGTGGCCGACTCCGGCAGGTTGACGGTCTTCGAGATCGCGCCCGAGAGGAACGGCTGGGCCGCGGCCATCATGTCGATGTGACCGGTGTGCGAGATCGAGCGCTCACCGACGGCCACGTCGAAGACCTCGAGGTGCTCGTCCTTGAGGCCGGGCGCCCCGATGATCGTGTTGTGCTCGTTGATGTGGGCGTCGATCTGCTCGATCTCCTGCTCGGAGTAGCCGAGCGTCTCGAGCGCCAGGTTGACGGAGCGGTTGACGATCTTCATCTGGCCGCCACCGACCAGCTCCTTGAACTTGACCAGCGAGAAGTCGGGCTCGATCCCGGTCGTGTCGCAGTCCATCAGGAAGCTGATCGTCCCGGTCGGCGCGAGCACCGTGGCCTGGGCGTTGCGGTAGCCGTGCTGCTCGCCGAGCGCCACGGCTTCGTCCCATGACTCGCGAGCGGCGTGGAGCAGCGGCTCCTCGACCTGCTCGTCCTCGATCTCGTAGGCGGCCGACTGGTGCATCCGCATCACCTGGTTGTGCGGCTCGCGGTTCAGCTCGTAGCCGTCGTAGGGGCCCATCGTCCCCGCGATCTGCGCCGACATGCGGTAGCCGCGGCCGGTCATCAGCGCGGTGATCGAGCCGGCCAGCGCGCGACCCTCGTCGGAGTCGTAGGGCAGGCCGTTGGCCATCAGCAGGGCGCCGAGGTTGGCGTAGCCGAGGCCGAGCTGGCGGAAGGCGCGGGCGTTGCCGGTGATCTGCTCGGTCGGATAGCTGGAGAAGCCGACCAGGATCTCCTGCGCCAGGAAGACGATGTCCACCGCGTGGGTGAAGTCGTCGACGTTCAGGGTCCCGTCCTCGTTGCGGAACTTCATGAGGTTGAGCGAGGCCAGGTTGCAGGCCGAGTCGTCGATCGACATGTACTCCGAGCACGGGTTCGACGCCGTGATCGGACCGGTGTTCGGGTCCGTGTGCCAGCGGTTGATCGTCGTGTCGTACTGGATGCCCGGGTCCGCGCACTGCCAGGCCGCGTCGGCGATCTGGTCCATCAGCTCGCGGGCCCTGACCGTCTTGATCGGTTCGCCGTCGACACGGCCGACCAGGTCCCAGTCCTCGTCGTTCTCGACCGCCTGCATGAACTCGTCGCTGACCCGGACCGAGTTGTTGGCGTTCTGAAACTGGACCGAGGCGAAGGCGTCGGAGTCGAGGCGCATGTCGAAGTCGGCGGCCTTGAGCGCGGCGGCCTTCTTCTCCTCGTCGGCCTTGCACCAGATGAACTTCTCGATGTCCGGGTGGTCGACGTCCAGCACGACCATCTTGGCCGCGCGGCGGGTGCCGCCGCCCGACTTGATCGCGCCGGCCCAGGAGTCGGCGCCGCGCATGAAGCTGACCGGGCCCGAGGCCACCCCGCCCTTGGAGAGGGGCTCCATCGAGCCGCGGATCTTCGAGAGGTTGATCCCGGAGCCGGAGCCGCCCTTGAAGATGATCCCCTCCTTGGTGTTCCAGGAGAGGATCGAGTCCATGTCGTCGGTGACCGAGAGGATGAAACAGGCCGAGGCCTGCTCGGAGCCCGGCTCCTTCCAGCCGACGTTGAACCAGACCGGCGAGTTGAACGCGGCCTTCTGATTGACCAGGATCGAGGTCAGCTCGTCCTCGAAGGCGTCGCCGTCCTCGTCGCTCGCGAAGTAGCCGGACTCGCGGCCGACCTCGGCGATCCGGCCGGCGACTCGGCTGACCATCTGCTTGACGGAAGTCTCACGCTCGGGGGAGCCGAGCTGCCCGCGGAAGTACTTCTGGGCGACGATGTTGGTGGCGTTCTGCGACCAGGTCTTGGGGAACTCGACGTCCCGCTGCTCGAAGGCCGGCTTCTCGGGATCGCCGATCAGCGCGTCCCGCGTCTCCCACTCGAGCTCCTCGTAGGGGTGCACCCCGGCCGTCGAGAACCGGCGTTCGATGACCAGGCCCTTCTCGGTTGTCCTCGCTGCCTTGGAAGCGGCCCTAGCCATCAGCTTTCTCCTCTCGCTCGTCTATCGGGGTGAGCAGAGCAGCATCCTCCGCGAGTCGGACGGAATCGGAGCGCGACTTGTGCCGTGTTTGCGGGGATTTTCACGATCGGCTCCGAGTGGCATCGGGCAGAGTTCCCGCAAACTGCAGGTAGGCGCCGCGGTCGAGCTTTTCGAGGCCTTGGAGACAGAGCTCGGCGATGCGGGAAGCGCTCAGCTCTCCGCCAGCGTCCCTGAGCTCCTTCTCAACCCCATCAACGATGAGGGAGAGGCGGCGAGGGTCGACGTCGCGCTTGTGGCTCGCCCTATTCAGGCTGCCGAGCAGCTTCTCCCGATCGAACGGCTGACTGGAGCCGTCCCGCTTGATCACCTCGAGGGCCTCCGGAACGGCCCGCTCATAGGTGGTGAAGCGGTGGCCGCAGCTCGTGCACTCGCGGCGCCGGCGAATGGCGCCGTCGGGGACGCGGCGGGTCTCGAGGGTCTTGGTGGCGGAGTCGCAGCGGGGGCAGTGCACTCGTCAGAGTGTACCGGGCCGTAGTGTTCGACTAACACCGACAATGAAGGCAGGCACTAGATGTAGTGGCAGGATGTCGGGAAGTCCATTCTGCGTCGAATTAGTCTCGCTGAGCGAGACAAACGGGACGCAGAACTCGGCCGGGCCCACCCTCCTTCGTTGCCGCAGTTGAAGTCCGCCCCGTACCCTCCCACCGTGCCCGACTACTTCCTGGTCGAGAACGCGAAGGGCCCGGCCTACGACCACTCCCGCGGCCGGCGCGAGCAGGACGGCTGGGACGAGCACGCCGAGTTCATGGATGCCCTGGTTGATGACGGCTTCATCGTCCTCGGCGGGCCGATGGGCGAAGGCGACGGCGAGAACACGCTGCTCGTGATCGACGCGCCGGACGAGGCGAGCGCGCGGGCCCGGCTCGCCGAGGATCCCTGGTCCGAGACGATCCTGACGATCGACTCGGTCCGGCCGTGGTCGGTCTGGCTGCGCGCCTCCTAGCGCGCTGCTACTCGACCGGTTCGGAGTACTCGCGCCGGGCCCGGCGCCCCACCTCGGGGTCGACCCCAAAGCGGTCGGCGTAGTGCTCGTGCAGCCCTGACCACGTCTCGTCTGAACGCCGCGCCGTGCCCTCGCCGGCGAGCCTTGCCTCCAGATCCGCCAGGCAGACCTCCCAGCCGGCCGCGTTCTTGGCCGTCTCCTCCCGCGGCAGGGTGTCGGTGAAGACCAGCCGGCAGCCGTCGCCGTCCGGCTCGAGCTCGAAGCGCAGGGTGGAGGGGCCCCAGGTGTAGGCCAGCAGGCGGGGCGGGTCGAACTCCGTCACCCGGCCCGTCGCCGGGAGGCCCATCTCGACGAACTTCGGGAACCGGACCTCGGCGTCCGGGCCGAACTCGCCCTCGATCGTGTCGGGGAACCAGGCCGCCAGATCGTCGGCGTCCGTGATCGCACGCCAGACCCGCTCGGGCGGATGGGCGAGACGGCGCTCGAATCGCACAGCGGCGCCGCCGTCCTCCAGCTCGACCAGCTCGCCATCTCGCGTCACAGAAGTCATCGCTCCTCCTCATCCAGGTGTCTTTCAAGGGCATCGAGGCGGTCGGCCCAGAGGCGCCGATAGGGCTCGAGCCACTCGGCGATCTCCTCGAGCGGCTCGGGGCGCACTCCGTATATGCGCCGCTGGGCCTCGTTTCGAACCGAGACCAGGCCGGCATCGCGAAGAACCCGCAGGTGCTTCGAGACTCCCGGCTGGCTCAGCTTCAGTTTCTTGACGAGCTCGCCGACCGGCCGCTCGTGGTCGAGGAGCAGGTCCAGGATCCGGCGGCGGGTGGGTTCCGCCAATACGTCGAACGTCGTCGCGGTCATCGCCGCACAGTATAACCAAATAGCTATATAGCTAAACGGCTATGGATGCTGGGCGAGCAGCTTCGCGAGCTTCTCCGGCGTATTCGCCTTGTCCACGGCCGAGTAGAGGACCAGGCGCTGCTCCGGGTTGTCGTTGGGTCGGAAGGGGGCGTGCTCGAAGTAGAGCTTGCCGGCGATCGGATGGTTGACCACCTTCCGGCCGACCCCGCTGGTCGCGACTTCATGGAGATCCCACCATTCGCGGAACTCCGGGCTGCGCTCCTGCAGAGCCGAGATCAGGTCCTCGAAGTCGGGATCGCCGACGTAGCGTGCGGCCTCTCCCCGGAAGCGGGCGACGATCCGACGCGCCCCCTCCTCCCAGTCCGGATGGAGCTCGCGGCTCGCGGGGTCCGTGAACAGGCGCCAGAGCAGATTCCGACGCCCCTCCGGCATCTCGGCCGGGTCGCCGAAGACGGCGGCGTGGCCGCGATTCCACGCGAGGATGTCGAAGCGGCGGCCGGTGATGCAGGCCGGATTCGGGTCGAGGTTCCGGACGAGTCGCTCGATGGTGGGATTGACGGTCTCCCTGGGCGCCCTGGTCGGCACCACTTCCTCGCCGCGCCCGAGGAGCATCACGTGCGCGTGCTCCGCCGGAGTCAGCTCGAGGGCGCTCGAGATCGCTTCCAGGACCGAGGCGGAAGCGCGCACGTCCCGGCCCTGCTCGAGCCACGTGTACCACGTTGTTCCCACCCCGGCGAGCTGTGCGACCTCCTCGCGCCGAAGGCCCGGGGTCCGACGCCGGCCGCCGCCGGGGAGGCCGACGTCCTCGGGGCGCAGCGCCTCACGCCGGTTGCGCAGGAAGTCAGCGAGCTCAGCCCTCTGCGGCCCTCCGTCACTGCCCGCCGGAGTGGTCGAGCCGTTCCCGCTGCTGCTCTTGGGTGGTGCTTTTGATACCAGGATAAATCCCTCTCTTGTACCTGGATCGGGATCATCGCAGACTGTCCGGCAGATGGCAAGCCAAGCGACCAGACCACCTCACGGACCACAGGGGGTCCTTCGTTGAATACGCAGATGAACGCCGCCCAGACAGCACCATCCCGCCGCAGCCCATGGTTCCTCCCGATCCTCTTCGCGCCGGTCTTCATGGTCATCGTCGACGTCTTCATCGTCAACGTCGCGGCGCCGTCCCTCCATGACGACATCGGGGCGAGCGACTCGGATCTCCAGTGGGTCGTCGCCGCCTACCTGCTCACCTACGCGCTCTCCCTGATCACGGGTGGGCGCCTCGGTGACGTGCTCGGACGGCGGCGGATGTTCAAGGCCGGCGTTGCGGGCTTCACCCTTGCGTCGGTGCTCTGCGCCGTCGCACCCAACCCGACCGCCCTGATCGCCGCCCGGCTGCTCCAGGGCTTTGGTGGCGCCGCGATGTGGCCGCAGGTGTTGTCGATGATCCAGGTCGAGTTCTCTCCGGCGGAGCGGCCGAAGGCCTTCGGCATTCAGGGCCTCGTCCAGGGCCTGGCCGCGATCACCGCGCAGATCATCGGCGGGGGCCTGATCGCGCTCGACCTGCTCGGACTGGGCTGGCGCTGGGTCTTCCTTGTGAACGTCCCGGTCGGCGCCGTCGCCCTGCTCGCCGCGAACCGCGTGATCCCGGAGTCGCGCTCGGAGACCGTCCGCCGCCTCGATCTCGCCGGCGTCGGCCTTGCGACCCTCGCGCTCAGCCTGGTGATGGTTCCGGCCGTCGAGGGACGCGAGCTCGGTTGGCCGGCGTGGACGTTCGCCGCATTCGCCGCGGCGATCCCGGCCGCCGTCGCCTTCGTCGCCTCCCAGCGCCGGATCACGGCGAGCGGCGGCTCACCCCTGGTAGAGCTGCGCCTGTTCGAGACACGCGGCTTCCGGATCGGTCTGCTGTCCGCGACCGTCCTCTACTTCGTGATCTCGTTCTTCTTCCTGCTCTCCATCTACCTTCAGGAAGGGCTCGGACTGAGCGCGCTCGACTCCGGCCTGGCCTTCACGCCGATCGCCTTCGCCTTCGTCGCCTCGTCGCTCACGGGCCCCCGGCTCGCCGACGCCGCGCGCGAATACCTGCCGCAGATCGGGGCGATGCTCGCCGCGGTCGGTCTACTCACCACCATCGCGGCCGTGCAGGCGACGGGCGACGGCTCGATCTCGGCCTGGCTGATCCTCTCGATGGTCCCAGTCGGGGCGGGCATGGGCCTGGCGATTCCGCCCCTCATCAACCTGGTCCTGCGAGCTGTCCCACCGACGGACGCCGGCGCGGCGTCGGGCACCCTGGTCACCGCCCAGCAGATCGGCAACGCGCTCGGCGTGGCGATCGTGGGAACCGTGTTCTTCTCCGAGCTCGGATCCTCGGTCAGCACCGCCGCGTTCGGCGACGCCTTCTCCGTCGCGCTGGCGGTCCAGGCGGCGTTCGCTCTGAGCGCCTCTGTGCTGGTCTCACGGGCGCGGCAGACCGCCGGTGAGCGCGCGGCCGGCGCGATGCCCGCGGGTGAGGGTGTCTAGCCGACGCGATTAACGATCCGGTGGCATCGCCCGGCCGGGGCGGGGCTATGGTTCGAGCCGTGACGGCGGACGGAGCCCAAGCGGATCGCGATCCCATCGGGGCGGCTCGCGAGGCGGCCGAGGCCGCGAGCGAGCGGCTCGAGCAGGCTCGCAGCGAGGCGGGCGAGAGGCTGGAGGCGGCGCGCGACGCCGCCGGCAGGAGCCTCACCGCGGCGCGCGGCCACGCGCAGGCGGCGGCCGAGGCGGCCGCCAACGTGCTCAACCAGAAGCCAAGGCTGCGCGGCGTCTCCCACCAATGGGCGTTCTTCGTCTCCCTCGCCGCCGGCGCCGCCCTGGTGGTGCTCGCCAACGGTTCCAAGGCCACCGTGGCTGCCGCGATCTACGCCTTCAGCCTCTCCGCGCTGCTCGGGGTGAGCGCCCTCTATCACCGGATCAACTGGCAGCCCACGGCGCGCCGCTGGATGCGCCGCCTCGACCACACGATGATCTTCGTCCTCATCGCGGGGACCTACACGCCCTTCGCGCTTCTGGTCCTGCAAGGCGATCTGGCGCGGATCGTCCTCATCGCCGTCTGGGTGATGGCCGGCGCCGGGACGGTGCTCAACCTGGTCTGGTGGAACGCCCCGAAGCCGGTCACGGCGGCGGTCTACATCTCGACGGGTTGGGTGGCCCTCCTCGCCATCCCGCAGCTCTGGGACACCCTGGGGCCCATCGGCTTCGGCCTGATCGTCCTCGGCGGCATCCTCTACACGGCGGGAGCCGTGGTCTATGCCCGCCGTCGTCCCGACCCGCGCCCCGCCGTCTTCGGCTACCACGAGATCTTCCACCTGCTGGTCATTGCGGCCGCCGCCTGCGACTTCGCGGCGATCGCGGTCTACGCCCTGCCGGCCGCCTAGGCCGACGCGCCCAGCGCGCTGCTGGCGCGCTCCTTCCGCTCCTCGATCAGGCGCTGCACCTCGTCGGCGCGCCCCTGCCTGATCAGCTCGATCGGGTCCGGGTCGCCGTTGACGATCCCCTCGAAGAACTCCTTGCGGTCCTGATATGTAGGGAGCGTGCCCTTGGCCCAGCCGCGATGGTCGTTGAGGATGACGGCGAGGCGGGCGTACGGCTCGCCATAGGTCTCGGCGATCTCCCGCTTCATGCGCTTGGCGAGCGCCGGCGAGGCGCCGGCGGTGGAGATCGCGATCGCCAGCGGACCGGTGCGCACGATCGCCGGGAGGATGAAGTTGCAGAGCGGCGGCACGTCCACGACGTTGACCAGCATCGCCCGGCGCTCCGCACCCTCGTAGACGGCGACGTTGACATCGGTGTCTCCGGTGGCGGCGATCGCCAGGAAGGCGCCATCGAGGTCGCCGTCGTGGAACTCACGCTCCTCCCAGCTGATCGAGCCCTCGGCCGCGTAGCGAGCGAGCTCGGAGACCACGGTGGGGGCGATGACCGTGACGTCGGCGTCGCAGAGGAGCAGTCCCTCGACCTTCTCCAGACCGACGTCGCCCCCGCCGATGACGAGGCAGCGCCGCCCCTTGAGCCTGATTGCGGCCATGTAGAACGGGGTGTCGAGCATGTCGCGCACGCAGCTCTGGTCGCAGATGCCGCGGCGGAACTGGCAGATGCACTCCTTGCCCTCGAAGGCCTGTGCGGGCATGCGTCAGAGGTTAGTGAGGCCCACCAATCGCCTCGATCGTCTGTTCGAGGCCGGTCTCGATCGTGCGCTCAGGCCGCCAGCCGAGCCGCTCTTCCGCCGCGGCCCGGTCGAGCGCGGTCCGCTCGATCTCGCCCTCGCGGGCCGGCGCAAACTCGGGCTCGAAGTCGTCGCGCCGGGACGCGGCGCCGACCAGCTCGACGAGCCTCAGGACGCTCGTCTCCACCCCCGTGCCGACGTTGAGAGGGCCCGCGCTGTCGCTCGTCTCAGCCGCGAGCAGGGCGGCCACCGCGTCCGCGACGTGGACGTAGTCGCGCGTCTGCTCTCCAGTCCCGAAGACGGTGGGAGGCCTGTCCTCCGCGGCCGCCTCGCAGAAGATCGCGACCACGCCCGCCTCGGTGGCGGGATCCTGGCGCGGTCCGTAGATGTTCCCCAGGCGCAGGACCGTCGCCGGCAGCCCGCGAGTTCGCCCGTAGAGATCGATGTATCCCTCCGCCGCCAGCTTGCTCTGGCCATAGATGGAGAACGGCTCGCAGCGGGCCGACTCGGCGAAGGGCAGCTCGTCGGTCCGCTCAGCCCCCTCTCCATATATCGCGCCACCGGTTGAGGTGAAGACGAACTTCGAGGCCTGCGCCCGCGCCGCGGCCTCGAGCGCATTGACGGTGCCAACGACGTTGAGGCGGGCGTCGAAGCCGGGATCGGCCATCGAGCGGCGCACGTCGATCTGAGCGGCAAGGTGGAAGACGCTCTGCGGCCCGAAGGAGCCGACGGCCTCGAAGATCGCCTCGGCGTCGGCGACATCGAGCACAAGCGCCTCGACACCCAGGTCGAGCGCGCCGGCGAGGTTCTCGCGCTTGCCGCTCGAGAAGTCGTCGAGTACCAGGACGTCGTCGCCTCTCGCCGCCAAGGCATCGACCAGGTGCGAGCCGATGAAGCCCGCGC
>Ga0081540_1001080_pt1 | contig 24226 bp, 25 predicted proteins | sample TabmetS2T1R1_FD_71024 | JGI IMG/M metagenome (GOLD analysis project Ga0081540, IMG submission 71024) | Tabebuia heterophylla rhizosphere microbial communities from the University of Puerto Rico - S2T1R1 | ecosystem: Host-associated > Plants > Roots > Rhizosphere ... | reverse complement strand
GGGATCTTCTGGAGCTGGGCCTCGCGGATCTTGGCGTTCATCGTCATGCCGCGCTCGTCCAGCTCGGCGCGGAAGCCGCGGGAACGGAGCAGGTCCAGCACCTCGTGGGCATAGGGCAGCTGCCGGTCGGCGACGGTCACGATCTCTACTTGTATCGGGCTAAGCCACGCCGGGAACGCGCCGGCGTAGTGCTCGATCAGGATGGCGATGAATCGCTCGAAGCTGCCGTAGATCGCCCGGTGGAGGACGACCGGCCGATGCTCGGCGTTGTCCTCGCCGACGTAGGTCAGGTTGAACCGCTCGGGCGCGTTGTAGTCGGCCTGGATGGTGCCGAGCTGCCAGGTGCGGCCGATGCTGTCCTTCACGTGGAAGTCGAGCTTCGGCCCGTAGAAGGCGCCATCACCGGGGTTCTGCTCGTACGCGATGCCGAGCGACTTCACCGCCGACTCGAGTGCCGTTTCGGCCCGGTCCCAGAGCGCGTCGTCGCCGATGCGCACCGCCGGCCGGGTGCCGAACTTCGCGACGTAGGTCAGGCCAAAGGCCGCGTACACCTTGTCCAGGAGCTGGATGAAGCGCTTCACCTCGTCCGCGAGCTGGGCCTCGGTGCAGTAGATGTGCGCGTCGTCCTGCGCGAACTGCCGCACCCGGGTGAGACCGCTGAGGCTTCCCGAGGCCTCGTTCCGGTGGAGCACGTCCTGGGTGGCGTACCGGAGCGGGAGCTCGCGGTAGCTGTGCTTGCGCGAGGCGAAGTACAGGTGGTGCGAGGGGCAGTTCATCGGCTTGAGGCTGATGTCGTGCTCGCCGGTCTCGCTGTCCAGCACCAGGAACATGTTCTCCCGGTACTTCCCCCAGTGGCCGCTCTTCTCCCAGAGCGCCTTGTTGTAGAGGAGCGGGGTCTTGATCTCCTGGTAGCCGTTGTCCCGGGTCCAGCGGCGCATCCGGTCCGAGAGCACCTGGTAGAGGACCGTCCCCTTCGGGCTCCAGAACGCGGAGCCGGGGGCCTCCTGGAAGAACTCGAAGAGATCCAGCTCGCGGCCGAGCTTCCGGTGGTCGCGCTTCTTCGCCTCCTCCTGCTGCTTCATCCAGGCGTCGAGGTCCTTCTTGTCGAAGAAGGCCGTGCCGTAGATGCGCTGGAGCATCGGGTTGCGGTGGTCACCGCGCCAGTAGGCGCCGCTGGTGCTGAGCAGCTTGATCGCGCCGATCTTTCCCGTCGACGGGCCGTGGGGACCGAGACAGAAGTCCACCCAGTCGCCGTGGCGGTAGAGGGTCAGGGTCTTGGCGCCCTTGGCGACGATGTCCTGGATGATCTCGACCTTGAACTTCTCGCCCTTGGACTCGAAGAGCTTGATCGCGTCGCCGACCGAGACCTCCTCCCGGACGAAGGGGACGTTCTGGGCGATCTCCTTGTTCGCCTCGACCTCGATCTGCTCCAGCTCCTCGGGGGTGAAGGGCTTGTCGCGGAAGAAGTCGTAGTAGAAGCCACCCTCGATCGCCGGGCCGATGGTCACCTGCGTCCCCGGGAACAGCTTCTGGACGGCGCTCGCCATCACGTGCGCTGCGTCGTGGCGAATCGTCTCCAGGGCCTCGGGCGTCTTCGAGGTGAGGACCTCCAGCTTCCCGCTCTCGGTCAGTGGCCGCGCGAGGTCGACCTCCTGGCCGTTGAAGCGCGCGAGGACCGCAGCCTTGGCGAGGCCCGGGCCGATCGACTCCTTGACGAAGTCGCCGACGCGAATTCCGGCCGGCGCCGCCTTGCTGCTGCCGTCCGGGAGGGTGATCTGGATGGAGTCCGCCATGGGGAGGGCGAATACCTACGAGAAACGCGGGATTGACGCCACTCGAAGGGTCGAGGCGCCCTTCAGAACCTGAGGAGGCGGGAGAACGAGAGCGTCGACAGGGACACGGCGACGAGGAGCACGATGACGGACCAGAGGAACCATCGCAGCGTCTTCCGGTAGTTCACCGGCTCGTCATCCTCGAGCTGCAGCGCTCTCCAGAGCGTCAGGAGCTGACCGAGGATGGAGATCGCAAGCAGGCTCGCCGCGATGCCGGAGGAGACGTTCCACTCTCCCGGCAGCTCGAATCCCCAGAAGCGGAGGAAGACCAGCGAGAAGCCGAGGACGACGGTGACCGCGGTGATGATTCCCTGCCGGAAGCCGGACGGAATCTGGCCGCGCGGCGTCTCGGTGGGCATGCCGGGGATTCTGGCGAGCGAACGAGCCCGGGTCCACGCCCGGATCGCCCGTCAGCGCTCTAGAAGATCGACTCCAGCGAGCGGAGCGCCGTGCGACGCTCGAATTCCTCGACGAACCGCCCGGCCAGGAACGCCGAGATGGCGAGAAGGGCCTCCTGGAGGATCTGTGCCCAGAGCACGACTCCGGCGATCCCCGAGCTCTCTCCGAGGCGGGTACCGAACAGCGTGAACACTCCGATGACGCTCGACGCGACGAACGTCCCCCACCACACCGGCAGATGGAGATTTAGATCGGTGGGTCGCTGCCCTTCGTCCCTGAAGAGCTCCTCGACCTTCGTGTACGGGAGGAAGAGGTTGAGCGCCGGAATGAACCAGACGATCACGGCGTCGATCGGCGAGATCTCCTCCTCGGCCCCGGACGGCGTCATCGCAGCGAACCAGCGCTGGCGCGCCCGTGCCCGGTAGATCCACACCAGGAAGACCGGGACCGCAGACAGGAAGGCGAGAACGTAGAGGCAGGACCCGCTGAGATAGGCCTGCTCATAGACGCTGTAGTGCTCACCATGCGCCTTCGTGACCTCGATCGAGGCGCCAGCCAGGCCGGAGGCGACGAGGACCAGCGCACGCAGGACGCAGATCGCTCCGACGGCACGGAGCGCCCAGCTCGCTCCGACGCCCCAGCCGGCACTCGATGGCGCAGCGCTCACACACCCCCCCGACCGCACCGCGTGGGTCGCGGTTCCGGGTGGCCCCTGGCGGTCAGCCTACCAGGGGAGCGGCCTCGACTCCCGCCGACTACTTCGCGGGGGGCGGTGTGGTGCTGGGCTCTGTCGGGCTCGAGCCGCCGGTACCGGTCGCGCCAGGTGCGGGCGCAGGGGTCACGGTGGCAGTGGTGCTCTTCTTGGTGACGACCTGTGGCGGGAGGGTGGTGACGATGGTCGCGTCGAGCTGGTCACCCACCCTGAGCTGTCTCCATGACATCTCCTGCGGTCTCGACGGGGTCTCCCGCCCAGGCCGGAGAACGGTGAGGTCTCTCCCCTCGATGTCCTGCGCCCGGAAGCTCGTCAGCTTTCCGCTGGCGTCCCTCACGACGATTCCCCCCGGCGCGACCTGCGCCACCTTTCCGGAGACATTGCGGGTCAGCGTCACGTCGCGAGTCGTCGTCTCCTTGGTGAAGGTGCCCTGGACCTTCATCCCGGGCTGGAGATCGGCCACCGTGATGTTCTTCCCGTTCATCTGGAACTTGAAGTCCTCGGGAACGGTGTACTCGTGCGTCTTTCCGTCGGCATCCTTCAGCACGACGTGGTTCCCGTAGACGGTTTCGACCACCCCGCTCTTCTGCGTCGTCTGCTTCGTGGTCGTCTCGGTCGTTTGAGCTGCAGCAGATGCGACGACACACAGCGCAGCGAGAAGCACGCCGATCTTGAACGTGTGCGACATGTCTTGGCTCCTCCCCCCGCGGGCGCGCGACACAACGCCGCACGACACGGCCCGGGGCCCCGTAGTTAGTCACGCTCACCGGGATGGGTTAGCCGCGGCCTGGAAACAGCTCTCGCCGTGCTCCCTGCGTTCACACCGCCCCTGACTCGGGTCAGCGGGCCGCAACTAGGGTCCGAGTTTTCGGACTACCCACCCAGTGACGGTTCTTGCCATCGTCCTGCGCATGGGCCGGCAACGGTCCTGCCCCGACTAGGTGCGCGCGATTGGGCAGAGCGGACCGGCCTGCAGTCAACCTCGGGGGTGCCCGTGAAGGTTCCGAACGTTGCGGTAGTGCGAGCCGTTCTTCTTGCCGCCTGCGTCTTGTCCCCGCCGGCCTTCGCGCAAGTCATCAACCGCGCGGACCCGGACGCTTCACTGACGCAAGTCTTCATCAAGGGAACCGCCTTCGGCACGGCCGTTGGGACGGTGGCGCTCGGCGGGACCAACGCCACCATCGCGTCTTGGTCACCGACCGATGTTGTGATCAACATCCCCGCAGGTACGACTCCGGCGAGTTACCTGCTCACGCTTACGACGTCGCAGAAGAAAGTCGTCACCTTCGGCGTCACAATCGGTGCGGACGGCGTCAAGTTCAACGACACGAAGCAAAACACGGCTGTTGGCACGAATACGCTGCCGATTAACTCGGGAAACGGCAATACGGTCGTGGGCAATGGGGCATCGGCATTCAATGTCTCAGGTCAACTCAACACCGCAATCGGCCTTTTTGCGCTAAGGTTCAATGGCTCTGGTTCTGATAATACGGCGCTCGGATCGAATGCTTCGTTTTCAAACACGAACGGCTCCGGCAACACGGCCGTAGGCAACGCCGCTTTGAACTCGAACACCGCAGGGGGCTTCAATACGGCCGTCGGACACGGTGCTTTAATCGCATTAACTGGAAACGTGCCCAACAGCGGAAACGGAAACATCGGAGTAGGAGATTCTGCTGGTGCGAACGTGACGAACGGCTCGTACAACATTCTGATTGGTAACAGAGGAGTGAGTAGCGATTCGCAGACTATCCGCATCGGAGACAACAGCCTTCAGGCGAAGGCATATTTCGCCGGCGTCATCGGGAACGACCTAAGCTCAACTGGCACACCAGTGTTCGTCAAGGCCGATGGCCAGCTCGGCACCGGGGCCTTGGTGCCCGGCCCACCGGGGCCGCAAGGTATTCAGGGGATTCAGGGCATTAAGGGCGATACGGGGTCGACGGGAGCGCAAGGGCCCGCAGGAGCAACGGGGCCACAAGGACCGCAAGGACTCATGGGCTTCACCGGAGTGCAGGGACCGATGGGGCTGCCTGGAGTCGACGGCTTGCCAGGCCCTGCGGGGCCACCGGGCCCAGCGGGCGCTCCTGGGACCGGCCTCGCCTTCAGTGTGACCGACTCATTTGATTCATCCGGTGGTTTGGGCTGGCATCGCATCGCAGCCGAATCGATCCCGCCCGGCTCCTATCTAGTCTTCGCCAGCGTTACCGCGGCGAATAATGCGACTAGTCCAGCGACCGCTCATTGCCTTCTCATCCAGGGCGGAATCGTACCAGTGAACACTGATCCGGATGGTCTGACCGGGACGTTCCTTGGGCTTCAACAAAACACGTCTATAACTGCGCTCGGTACGTCATCAACGGGCTTTGTCAAAATGACTAGCGCCACAGGGTCAGATACTCTTCGACTTTCCTGCTTCATGAGTGCGGACATGAATGTGGCTGTGGATCTAGCCGCGCTTCAGCTCAGCGCGCTCTGATAAGGCCGCCCTCGACCGCTACCTTCTGCGCAGGTCGGCCCTGGAGCAGTTGCAGGGCCCTCACCGGCGGGCACCGGGCTGCCCGACCAGCCACCCCTTCTCCGGCCGGCGCAGGACGAGCTTCTGCCAGAGCGACGTGCGCCCACCCTGATACGGCGCGCCCGAATACTTCGCCACGACGCCCTCGAGTCCAAGTTCTCGGACGCTCGCGAGCATCGGCGCGGGGTCGCCCTCGATGTAGTGCACGGGCTTGAGCACGCCATCGCAGCTGCGGATTGGTTCAGTGCTTCGCGGATCGAACCGGATGGTGGCGCAGAGGGGGAGTGCGCACGGGCGTTGTCGGCCTGACTTCGAGACGCGGAGCAGGATCGGGACTTGCGCGGGTCTTCGAGATTTCTCTGACAATGAATCCGCCAGCCACGAGGGTCCCGATCGCAAGCATGCCCCTCCACCCCAGAAATCTGACGGCGCGCCAAAGGCCGACGAAAACGGCCCCGACGAGGAACAGCAATTGGCCGAAAAGCGCGCCACCGATGAGGCCAAGACCAACACCTAAGATGCCCCCTCCAACGGGGCCTAGCTCACCCCCGCTCAGGACTCCCCAAAGCCCTAAGGCCAACGCGCCGAGGACACCGCACACCAAGGAGGGCAGGCGTGCCCCTTCGGGAAGATCGGTGGAAGTGCCCGGGGCGTTCGTCCAGGCCTTCCCGGCCGCAACAATCGCCTCGTTGGTTCGCTGAGCGTTGTCCGCAATCCTTTGTGCTTCCTGTGCCGCGCCTTCCCGACGGATCTGTTCGTTCCGACCAGCGATTGCGCCGGGACTCAGCATGTCCTGAGCGACGCCACGGTTGGCGACCGTGGAATAGTCACGGTGCCATTCTTCGTCCATCATCTTGAAAGCCCCCGCGCCGGACCGTGAGACGCTCAGCGCCTCGGGGCTATTCACCCTCGAAACGGCACGACGGACAAGCTCGCTGGCAGATGTGCCAAGTCTCTGCGCCCTTCAGCCGCTCGGACAGTGCGGGTTGCATCGGCCGCCCGCTCCCAAAGTCCGGTCAGGAGGTCAGTGAGCGTCGTGGTTGGCGATGAGCCCTGGGAGGAGTGGCGATGGGAGGCGCGGGAGTGGGGCGTCACCTCGCCCATCGTCATTCGCTTCCGATGGACGCCGGAAGGTTGGCGGCGGGTCTAACGGAACGGCCCCCATCGCCCGTGTTGTCACTCTGGTCGTAGCCAAAGACGAACTTGGCCTTGGACAGCAGCTCGTTCATCGCGTGCTCAGGCGTGGTGTTCGGCGTGGGCCCGATTCACGTGCTCGAGCTCGCCGTGGAAGCCCCAGCAGTCCCAGTGGCTGACGTGGTCAGTCATTCGACCGCCCGGAGCTTCAGGATTGCCTGCCACTCTTCGAGCATCCCGTGCCGTCCGCAAAGCGCTCCGATGGCGTCCAGGTCGGCGTCGGGGTTGCTCCTCAGCAGCTCGAGCACATCCGCAGGGGACTTGCCGCGCATCCCTGCGTAGAGCTTCAGCCCGATCAAGTGCGGGAGGTCCACTGAACGAATCCCGGATGACGACTCGATGGCCGTCGCAATGGCCTCTTCGGCGAGTCCAGAAGAGCCGTACCAAGGGTTGTAGAAGTTGACGATCTCAATCGGGTCGATGCCGTCTGCTTCGAGCCTGATGAGGCCGCCAAGCGAGTCCCCGGGCTCCGGGATACGGACTTCGACTCGGAAGCCCTCGGCCTCGAATGCTTCGGTGAGTCTCGATGGCCAGCGGCCCTGAAGGATGTTGAACGCCGCAGCGAGATCTACGTCCTCTGTCGGTCGCTCGTAACCGTGCACCACCATCGCCCAGCCACCGATGAGCGCTGACCCAAGGCCCAGGCACTCAAGGATGCGCGTAACGCGCACGACGGCCTCAAGCGTCGCATCGGGGTTGGCCATCGGACTGGATTCAGCGCCGAAAGGCGGCTCGCAGCTCGCTGGCGCGGTGCCGGAGCTCGGCGTCCTTCGCCATGCGCTGCTCTGGTGTCCGGGCAGCCTGACGATCCTCGACAGCACGCACCCCGGTCTCAGCAGTCTTGCTGTGCTTGACCGGGAACTGCTCGAGTATGGCGCGCTGCCGCTCCGTCACGGGTGACCTCGGGAAATACAATACCCACGCGCTAGTCGACTCGCCAAACACCTCGACATACGGGGTGTTAGACGGAAAGCCAGGTTACCGAGGTATTGAATATGGGCAGTCGGCCGGACTCCGGAAACCGTATGCCCTCGCGTATGCCCGAAGTGCCAACCGAAGCCGAAATCAGAGCTAAGTGCCTGTGGGCCCTAGTGGTTTCGAACCACTGACCCCTACCGTGTCAAGGTAGTGCTCTACCGCTGAGCTAAGGGCCCCGAAGAGGCAGGGGAAATACCCGCCTGCCCCCCGGGGGTGTCAAGCACGGTCGACCCGCGCCGCGTAGCAGCCACGCCCGGCGTTGTGCACGTGGAGGTAGGCCGCTCCCGGAACCGCGAGGAGACGCTCGAAGGCCTGCCCCGCCTCGCGGCCGTTCACCACCACGGCATCCACCATCTGGCCCGCCTCGTCGAAGGCCCGGACCGAGAGCGTGCGGCTGGCCAGGACCTCCGGAACCTCGTCCACGCCTGGATGTGCCTCCTCCGCACCGTCCTGGACGAAGATCGCGTGCCGCGACCGGTACGGCGTGTTCGCCGGCTGGTGCTCGAAGTTGAGGAGCAGCATCCGCGCGCCCTCCGGCGCGTCCCGGAGCGACACCCGGCAGGGGAACCCCCTCGGAGCATCGGCGATCTTCACCTCGATGCCCCGCTCGGCCAGCTCCTGCCCGGACAGCCCGTACAGCGGCTGGAACAGCGACGACGGTAGACCCACGACCTGGAACCCCACGGTGAACCTCCTCACTCGAGATGGTCAGCAGAGTGCTGCCGGGGAGCGCGCGGCGCGTTTCGCTTCTTGCGGCCGAAGACCGATGGGACGTCTCAGCCGGCGTGCTCGAGCGCCCGTCGGAGGACCGCGTCGAACATCGCCGGCGTGAGGCGGCCGGTCTGCGTGTTCTGCTGGCTCACGTGGTAGGCGCCGACCAGCCAGGGCGCTCCCGGGAGCGACACCTCGGCGCCGTGCGCGAACCTCGGCGCAGGCCGCGGCACCGCGACTCCCCGCCCCCGGAAGACCCGCAGGACCGACGCCCAGGCAATGGCCCCGAGCGCGAGGATGACTCCTGGTCGGAGCAGCTCCAGCTCCCGGTCGAGCCAGGGGGAGCACCGGAGGAGCTCGTCGGGACGCGGCGCGTTCCCCGGCGGAGCGCAGCGGGCCGACAGCGTCACCCAAACCCCCCGGAGGACGAGACCGTCGTCGCGGGAGACGCTCCGCGCCTGGTTCGCCAGCCCCGCGCGATGCAACGCCGCATAGAGGAAATCCCCCGAGCGATCGCCGGTGAAGACCCGCCCCGTCCGGTTCCCCCCGTGCGCCGCCGGGGCCAGGCCGACGATCGCCAGCCGCGCCCGCGGGTCGCCCCATCCGGGCACCGGCCGCGCCCAGTACGTCCAGTCGCGGAAGGCCCGGCGCTTCACCTGCCCCACCTTCTCCCGCCAGCGCACCAGTCGAGGGCAGGCGGTGCAGGTCGGGATGCGGTCCTCGAGCTCCTCGAGCGTGCTCAGGCGCGGAGCGACGACCGCTGGACGGGTCGTGACGCGGGACGCTCCCCGACCGCGCGTCGCGGCGCTCATCCGAGGCTCCGGAGGACGAGGGGGGTCAGGGTCCAGGAGCTATAGCAACAACCCTCATCAGCGGTGGAACGGAGCGACGACGGTTCAGGAGCTTGAAGGACAGCTCCACGCACTCCTGGTTCGAGGTGTTGCTATAGCCTCTCGAGCGACGGACACGGGGCGCCCGCGCCTCACGCCACGCCCGGCCCGCCGGCCGCTCGCCCGCCCGGGTGCGATGAATCGCTCCCGCTCCGGCCGTCCCATCCCCAAAGGAAGGACACCATGCTCAAGACATCCAAGGCCTTCAGCGGCTTCGCGGTCAGCGACATCCCGAAGGCAAAGCAGTTCTACGGCGAGACGCTCGGGCTCGCGGTGAAGGAGGACGAGGGGATGCTGGTCCTCGATCTCGGCTCGGGCGCGAAGGTCCTCGCCTACCCGAAGCCGAACCACACGCCAGCCACCTTCACCATCCTCAACTTCCCGGTCGACGACGTCGAGAGCACCGTCCGCGCCCTCCGGGAGCGCGGCGTTCGCTTCCAGGTCTACCGGGACGGGCCCAACAAGACGGACGACCAGGGGATCTTCCGCGGCGGTGGCCCGACCATCGCCTGGTTCACCGACCCCTCCGGGAACATCCTCTCGGTGATCGAGGCCGAAGGCCCGTACTGACGCCCGGACAAGCCCACGGGCGAGTCACCGACTGCCGGCGTCCGCGGGGCGCCGCGCAGGACCCTGTGGCGTCGCCGCGGCGAGCCGGTCGACCAGCCGCCGGGCCGCATCGGCGCGTCCCACGTCGTTGCCCACCTCGACGAGCAGGTCCGCCGACGGATGAAGCAGCAGCATCCGCTGCACCTCCTCCGGGTCCGCGTCCGCCGGCACCTGGATCCGGAGCGGCAGCCCGCAGATCCCATCCGCCGTCACCTTCGCGAGCGGCAGTCGCACCCGCGCCCGGCTCTTCGGAGGCACGACGGCGCAGTCCTCCGGGCCCGGATTCACGAGCTCGACGCCGGGGAAGGCCTTCGCCCGCGTCCACTCCTCGTGGTCCGGCCACCCTCCCCTCGTCCATCGCACCGCGACCGGCCGCAGCGTGCGAAGGCGCGTCGCCAGCTCCTCGGTGAGTGGACCCTCCACTCCGACCGCCAGCCGTCCCGGAGACCACCGCCGCACGCGCGCCACGTCCACGCCGCGCTCGTCGATCCACGGACCCACCCGCCCGACGAACGGCGCGAGCGCCGGCGCCCCGAGCGGCGGCCGCACCTGGACGAAGGCCGCCCCCGCCAGGCGCAGCGTCTCCGCCGTCGACCGACGGAGCCCGTTGCTCCGCGTCTGCACCCAGAGCACCACCTCGGGCCGCGCCAGCGCCCGCAGGCGATCCGGGTCCAGCTCCTCCGAGGCCTGGAGATGGACGTGGACCCCAGGCAGCGCCCAGTCCGCCGGTCCGGCGCCGAGCGCCAGCGAGAGCAGCACCCAGGTCATTCGCCCGCCCTTCGCGCCGGAGCCACCCAGAGGTGTCCCCAGCGAAGGAAGTACTGCGCGGTGCTGATCGCCACGCACAGACCCGTGAAGTAGCCCGCGACCAGGAGCCAGGCGTGCAGCAGCGGCGAGTCGCTGAAGGTCTCGTCGAAGAGCCCGAGGACGATGAAGCAGCTCAAGGCGAAGGTCGCGTACTTCCCCACCCGCGAGGGTGCGGTCGGCAGCTCCAGCCCCTTCCGCTTCACCACCACCGCCCCGAGCGCCAGCGAACCGTCACGAAAGGCCACCAGCAGCACCATCCACAGCGGAGCCTCGTTCTCGATGAACAGCATGATCAGCGCTGCCCCGGTCAGCAGCTTGTCCGCCAGCGGGTCCAGGAACGCCCCGAGCTTCGTCCGCTGGTCCAGCAGCCGCGCCAGGAACCCGTCGAGCGAGTCGGTCAGCGCCGCGGCCAGGAACACGACGAGCGCCCAGCCGGGCCGACCGCCCAGGTGCAGCGACACGAACAGTGGCACCGCGATCAATCGCAGGTAGCTCAGGACATTGGGAACGGTCCACGCCTCGGACGCCACGGGCAGCACAGATCAGAGTCGATCCGGTTTGCCCCCGCAACGGTCGCCGCGTTCCTCGCTCCCGGGGAGTGAGCTGGCATGGCCAGCATTCGAGAAAGAGACGGTCGATGAGAAGGCAGCTCCTGGCGTTCTCGCTGGGCTCGATGTGTCTCGTGGGGTGTGGCAGCAGCCCGGAGGGCCCTGGAGGTCCCGACGGCGGACCGACGGCCACCCTCGACATCCACGGCCAGGTGGTCGGCCCGACCGGCGTCGCGCTCTCCGGGATGAGCGTCGCGATCGGGCAGAAGACGGCGGTCAGCGGAGAGGACGGACGGTTCTCCATCTCCGGCGTGACGGCTCCGTATGACCTGACCGTCGAGCTCCCCGCCACCAACCCCTTCATCGGCCGCTTCGAGGGCCTGACCCGCGCCGACCCGACCATCGTCTTCCCGTTCCTCTTCAGCACCGGCGAGCCGAACACCGCCACCATCGCCGGCACCGTCTCCGGGGGAGGTCAGATCGGGACCGCCGGCGTCTTCACCACCGCGTTCTTCACCACCACCGACGTCCGGTTCGACCTCCTCGCCATCGGGATCGGCTCCCACAACAACCCGTTCACCCTCCCCGTCTCCTGGTTCGGCCCCGAGGCCATCTCCGGGACCGTCCACGTGCTCCAGTTCACCACGCCCGCCCCGGGGGACCCGCCGACCGCCTTCACCGGCTACGGGACGCATTCCGCGCTGGCCGTCTCCCGCGATGGCACTCTCACCGGTGCGGACGTGACGCTCACCGCGCCCGGGAACGCCACCATCGACGGAACCATCGTTCCGCCCGACGGGTTCACGGTGCTGGAGAAGACCCTCGGGCTGGAGGTCGCCGGCCTCACCGCCGTCCCGCTCGGCCACGTCGAGACCGCGGACACGGACTTCACCTTCACCGTCCCGGAAGGCATCCCGACGACGGCGGCCGTCACGGTGAACGCCCAGCGCGACGGAGCCGGGAGCACCTCGCGGCGCCTCTCCGGCATCTCCCCCGGCGCCACCGGCGTCTCCATTGCCCTTCCGTCGCCCGTCGAGCTCCACGCTCCCGAGGACGGGGCGACGGTCAGCACGGGAGCGCTCGTCGGCTGGGCCCAGGCCGAGCACGCCGTGCATCTGCTGATGCTCACCGGCGGTCCGAACGACCCTGCGTTCTACGTCGTCACCGGCGCGGCCACGACGCACCTGCCGGAGCTCCGGAGCGGCTCGACGTACCACTGGTTCGTCGCCTCGCTGGGGCCGTCCGACGGGATCGACGCCTTCACCTCGGGCCCGAAACTCTTCCCCGCCCTGGGGGACTCGTTCGAGACGGTCAGCGCGACGCGAAACTTCGTCGTGCGCTGAGCCTCATCGAGCGGCGCCCTCGCGCCGCCACATCGGCGTCCCCCTGCTTCGGGGGGCTGACTCTGCTCACGGGTGCTTCTGGAGGAACTTGTCGATGGCGTCCTTGGTCTGGGTCGCCTTGCCGCTCTGGAACTGGGTGTCGGTGATCCGGACCTGGCGTCCGGCCTGGAGCTCGACGAAGCGCTTCTCCCACTCGTCGGCGGTGACCTCGGTGGGGCCGGGGACCTCGTGGCGAGGCCCCGGCGGAGGCTTCTTCGCCGCCTTCTTCACCTGCGCGTTCACCGCCACCCGGCCCTCGGTGACCCGCACCACCGTCTCGCGGATCTTCGGCGGACGCGTCCCGACGATGAGCGGCGTCGCGTCCACCCGGAAGATGGTTCCCCGGACGCCGGCGACCGCCCGCGCCGCGCTCACCTCGAAGGTCGAGTCGCTCCCGGCGATGGCCTTCTTCACCTTCGCCCAGACCCCGCCCACCAGGAGCTGCAGCGACACCTTGCTCCGGTCCTGCCCCGCGAACTCTGCCCGCTCGATCAGCATCTCGCTGTCCGGGCCGAGCACCACCACGCTCTGGTCGGTGAGTGTGAGCTTCACGTTCCCGGCCGCGCCGGTGCGCAGCGTGTCCTCGAGCTCGATCTCCGCGCCTTGCTGCAGCGGCTGCTCGGTTCCGCCCTTCGGCGTCCGGAAGGCGGGTCCCTCGACGACGGTCACGCTCCCCACGGCGGCCAGCGCCGAGGACGCGGAGAGAAGGGCCAGGAGGAGCGCGGTGCGCATCACTTGCCGAGCTTGACCTCGAGCGCGTTGCTCGAGACGCCGGTCACCGAGACCTTCTTCTTCCCCAGGGACTTGCCGTCGATCTGCTCCGCCAGCCGCTCCGCCGTCCCGAGGTAGGTCACCTCGAGCTTTCCGGTGCCGCCCGCGAGCTGCGGCGAGCCCACGTCTCGCACGCCCGCGCTCCAGACCGCGAGCTGCGTCCGGAACGACTGAAGGGTCGAGAAGTCACCCGCGTTCGAGATCTGAAGGACGATGCGCGCGCCGTTCTGCTCCGAGGCGCGGAGCGACTCGATGACCGCCTTGCGCACCTGGCCGGTGATCTCCCCCTCGTGCCCCCTCACCAGGTTGTAGGCGCTCTCCTCGCGGGAGTTGACGCTCACGTCCTTCATCTCGCTGCGGAGCTTCCCCGAGACCTTCGCCAGCTGCGACCCGGCCGAGGTCTCGAACACTCCCAGGTCGTAGTCTCCGGTCAGCGGGAAGGCCGACCGCGGCTGTCCCTGCTGCACCAGCACCCCGTCCGGGGGCACGTCGCGGAACGCCACCGTGCCGTAGAGGATGTAGTCGGCCTTGCTCAGCGTGCCGATCTCCTTGGCCTCGGTCGCGCCGAGGGCCACCGCCGACGAGACCCGCACCTTCCCCGCGGCGAAGGACGGGTCGATCATCGTCCACCCGTCGCGCTTGAAGGCGTCGGTCAGGACCGTCGAGGTGACACCCGAGGTCGTGGTCACGCCCTTCTCGTCGATGGTTTGTTCTTGAAGGAGCACCACCAGCTTCCGGCCCTGGAGCCGCTTCACCAGCGCCTGGACTGCCTGGAGGTCGCGATCCAGCTCGGCGGTTCCGACCTGGGCCCGGACCTTCACCTTCACCACGCCCTTCTCGGTGGTCTGCGAGAGGACGTCGTAGCTGCGGACGTAGCCCGCGCTGTGCGAGTAGACCTGGTCGGAGACCAGCTGGCTGTTGACCGCCAGCGACTGCGAGCTCACCAGCACGCCGGCCACCTGCTCCACGGCGCTCCGCAGCGCGGCCTCCTTCGCCTCGCGCGCTGCCTTGTCGACGTTGCCGCCGACGATGGCCGCCTCGCCCTCGGCCTCCTTGGTCACCACCGGGGGGACCTTCTCCGCCGCCTGGACGGGGCTCAGGGCCACGGCCAGCAGCAAGAGCACGGCGCCTCGACGTGCGTTCCTCATGGGACGATGGCCACCCGGCCCTCGGTCAGGGCCTTCGAGGAGAGCTGCTCGAGCGCACGGGCCTCGGCGTCCGCCAGGATGAGATCCGAGCCCTGCGCCTTCTGCGCCTTGACCAGCAACGGCGTGCCGCCCAGCGCCGGGGCATGGGTCGCCTGGTCGAGGCTCTTGAAGTACCGCGCGGGAACGGCGTCCTTCCGGGCGTCGCTCCCCATCATCTCGGCGGAGTAGAGGACCTTGCCCGAGGCGTCGAGGATCCGCGGCGCCAGCACCGGCTGCACTCCCAGCCCGCGCGCGTCGACCAGCAGCCCCGAGTACCGGCCCTCGGTGGCCTTCACCGCCACCGCCTCGACCGGCGTCCCGCTGGCGTCGAGCACCGCCTGGGCGATGCCCGAGAGCGGCACCTCGACGTCCATCTCCACGCCCTGGTCGCTGTAGTACCGCTTCTTCACCACCTTGAAGCCCTTCACCACGCCCTCGACGCGGCCCTTCACCTCGTCCTTGGCCATCGCCTCGCCCACCGTCTTGTCGGACGAGATGTGGATGCCCTTGGCCTGGGCGATGAGGTTCCGGAAGGCGTCGAGCTGGGCCGCCTTCTCCGCACCGAGCCGCGCCTGGGCCGGGCTGAGCGAGCGCATGTCCGGGGCCCCCGAGCCGGTGGCCTTGACGACCTGGCCCTGCCAGTCGACCGCGCCCTCGCGCTTGGCCGGATCGGTCTTCGGTGGATCGCTCTTGGCGGGTTCCGCCGCGAGCAGCGACAGCATCAGGACGACGGGATGCAACAGCATCGTGGCGGAGTACCTCCACCTGCCCCCTGAGGCGCCGCGCAATCGGACGTCGCCACCAGTCGCGGGAAGGTTCGGAAATCAGACGTGACCGGTCCCGAGCGTGTCAAGGATGGCCCGCGGGACCCGCCCGGCGGCTGGGGCAAAGCCACCCCGGACGTGTGCACGCCGGGGCACAGCGACAACGACCCTACTGCTCGACCTCCGCCGCGTCTTCCGCGTCCTCGACGAAGCGGCGGATGAGCTGGCGGTGACGCTCGGTGAGCAACGTGAAGCGGACGCCGTCGGCCTGCGCGTTCTCCGCCTCCACCCACTCTCGCACCACCTCGCCCTCGGCGTAGATGACCTCGCTCGAGCCGGGGAGCTGGAACTGGAGCCCCACCCGCTTGCCGGCGTGCTCGGGCTCGAGGAGCCGCGCCAGCCGGACACCACCCGGGCTGATGTCACGCGCACGCGCGGTGTAGGGAACACCGCCGACGTACTTGTTGAGCAGGATGTCGATCTGCGCCCGCCCCGTCCTGCGTTGCTCGGCCATCGCTGAGGTGACCTCCCTCCGGGCTCCGGGGGAAGCATGCCTCCCGGGAATGACAGGCCGCTGCAGACCTGTTCACTCGACCCGAACGGTAGGCCAGGGTGTCGATCGGTCAAGAAAACGCCCGGACTTCCTGGTAAGCGACGCCGCCACATCTCCGACTGAAGGGAAAGCATCAGACATGCAACGACTGTCCTGGCTCCTCCTCGCGATCGCCGCGCCGGCCCTTGCCGCCGCGCCGGACGGAGGCGTGAGCGCCGCGTCCAAGAACAAGCCCGATGGCGGCGTGGCGGCCGCTCCCGAGAAGCCCGTCGGCTACCTCAAGACCGCCGACGACAAGGAGCTCTACGCGCTGGGCTACAGCTTCGGACGGAACCTCCAGGTCTTCGACCTCAGCCCGGCCGAGCTGGAGATCATCCGCAAGGCGCTCACCGAGGGCGCGACGGACAAGAAGCCGCTCATCCCGCTCGAGACCTACGGACCGAAGATCCAGGAGCTCGCCGCCGCGCGCCACACCCGCGCCGCGCAGAAGAAGGAGGCGCGTGACAAGCCGTACCTCGACGCCGCGGCCAAGCAGAAGGGCGCGCAGGTCCTCGCCTCGGGCGTGGTCTACATCCCGGAGAAGGAAGGGACCGGCCCGAACCCCAAGGCCTCCGACGAGGTCACCGTCAACTACGCCGGCAAGCTCTCCAACGGCACCGAGTTCGACTCCAGCTACAAGCGCAAGGAGCCGCTGAAGTTCCAGCTGGACAAGGTCATCCCCTGCTGGACCGAGGGCGTGCAGAAGATGAAGGTGGGCGGCAAGGCCCGGCTCGTGTGCCCGGCCAAGGCCGGCTACGGCGAGAACGGCCAGCCCCGGGCGGGCATCCCCGGCGGCTCGGTGCTCGACTTCTCCGTCGAGCTGCTGGACGCCAAGGCCCCGCCGCCGCCTCCGGTTCCCACGCCCGGCGCCTCGCCGGGCTTCACTCCGCCGCCCGCCGGCAAGTGACGCGGGCGCGCCGCTCCGGGAAGACGACTCCCGGCCGGCGCCCGCACGCCGCGGGCCTCCGCGCCTCTCGGGCCGCCACGCGCGGCCGGGACGTTCCCGACGTCTCGGCCCTGCGGGCGGCCCTTCGCGGCTGGACGCAGGACTGCATCCGGCGCCCGCATCTGAGGTTCCGCCATCCCTGGCTCGCGCCGATGCCGCTCAGCCCCGCGGCGGCGCGGGTTCTCGCCGGCAAGGCCTCGGCCGGACAGCGCGCGTCGGCATCGGGAGACGGCTTCAGCTCGGGTGACTACTCGCTCGGCCTCTTCCACCACGACGCGAGCGAGGCCTCCATCGCCCTGCTCGAGGAGGAGGAGTTCCGGGCCGCCGCCGCGGGCAGCCTGCTCTGCCTGCTCGACTGCGCCGACCCGGACGGACGCGTGCACCGCGCCGAGCTGCCCCACAAGGCGCGGGAGGCCGAGCCCTCCAAGCCGGTCATCGCCCAGTACGCGCTGCGCTGCGCCCGCGCGCTCGGGGCGGAATGGGCGGACCGCCACCGGGTCTACCCCCGCGTCGTGGCCTTCCAGCGCTGGCAGGAGCGGCACCTCGCCGGTCTCCACGGGCTGTTCTTGACCTGGAGCTCGCTCCAGAGCGGCTTCGACACCGACGTGCTCTCCGCCGGCTTTCCTGACCGCAGCGTCGAGGGCCCCGACACCAACGCCTTCATGGTCCTGGAGTACGAGGCCCTGGCCGACCTGGCCCGGCTCGTGGGGCGGGAAGCCGATTCCGACGAGTGGCTCGAGTCAGCGGCGCGGATCCGCACCCGCATCGAGGAGCTCCTCTGGAACGAGGCCCTCGGGCACTACGTCGCGCTCCGCTGGTCCCACGGCGTCGGCGCGCCGGACGCGGAGATCGTCGGCACCCGCGACGTGGACGGGCTGGTGAATCCCTTCGTCAGCTGGACCGGGCTCCTCCCCCTCTACGCCGGCGTCCCGTCGAAGGCCCGGGCGCGCCGGATGGCGGAGGTGCTGCTCCGCCCCGAGGGCTTCTGGGGTCCGGTGGGCGTCCGCACCTGCCCCGCCGACGACATCTACTTCCAGCAGTCGCCCCGGGTGCTCCTCTACGACTTCAAGAAGGAGCGCCGCGGCCCGGTGTCCAACTGGAGCGGCCCGGTCTGGGTGCTCTCCAGCTACTACCTGGCCGAGGGGCTGTCCCGGTACGGCTTCGCCGGTCCCGCCCGGGAGCTCGCGGTGAAGACTGCCCGCCTGATGGCGGACGACCTGGACCGGACCGGGCTGCTCCACGAATGTTGGGACGACGCCGGCGTGGGCCTCTGGCCGCAGGGCGCCACCTTCGCCTCCTGGAACGTCCTCGGGCCCTGGATGCTCGACCGGCTGGCCTGACGTCCAGGACCCCGGACGTGCGAAGGCCCGGGACCCCTACGACGGAGTGCCCGGGCCTATCGTGAAGGTGCGTTCAGTGCGGCGTCAGATCAGACGGCGCGAACGTTCTGCGCCTGCAGACCCTTCGGGCCGCGGGTGATGTCGAAGCTCACCTTCTGCCCCTCTGCGAGGGTGCGGAAGCCATCAGCCTGGATGGCAGTGTGGTGGCAGAACACATCCTCGCCACCCCCATCCTGGGTGATGAAGCCAAAGCCCTTCGCATCATTGAACCACTTCACGGTACCAGTTGCCATTTCGTTGCTTCCTTCATGAACGGCCGGGACTTCGTCCCGAGCCAGCGACCCCGGCCGTCATGGCTCGAGCGTCGGCTCGCAACATAAGAGCTTCTTCCTCCACTGTCCACGCGCTTTTCCAGGAAGAACGGCTGGAAAGGCATGACGCGGTGCCTCACCACCCACAGGTCCGGCCGCGGTTCTGGTTCTTCAGCCAGCCCTGGAGGGGGGCGAAGTACTCCAGCAGTGCGCCGCCGTCGATCTTGCGCTCTCCCGTCAGCGCCTCGAGGGCATCCGGCCAGGGCTTGCTCGCTCCGAGGGCAAGCATGGCCTGCAGACGCCGGCCGGCCTCGGTGCTCCCGGCGAAGCTGCACTGGTGGAGCGGGCCGGTGTGCCCGGCCGCCTTGCACAGCGCCCGGTAGAACTGGAACTGGAGCACCCGCGCCAGGAAGTAGCGGGTGTACGGGACGTTGGCCGGCACGTGGTACTTCGCCCCGGGGTCGAAGTCGGCCTCGGTCCGGGCCACCGGCGGGGCCACGCCCTGCTCCTTCTCCCGCATCACCCACCAGGAGGCGTTGTAGCTCGCCGGGGTCGCCTTCCCGGCGAAGACCTGCCAGCGCCACCGGTCGATGTCCCTGGCGAAGGGGAGGAACGCCACCTTCTCCAGCGCGCTCTTCAGCTGAGCGTTGATCACCGCCTTCTCGTTCTCCGGGGGAACCTTGTCCAGCAGCCTGGCCTTCACCAGATAGGCGGGGGTGACCGACAGCGCGAGGGCGTCGCCCACCGCCTCGTGGAAGCCGTCGTTCGCCCCGTTCATGTAGAGGAAGGGCTGCTGGAGGTACGCGCGCTGGTAGTAGTTGTGGCCGAGCTCGTGGTGGATGGTGATGAGGTCCTCCTCCTCCGGCCGGATGCACATCTTGATGCGGAGGTCTCCGGAGAAGGTCACGTCCCAGGCCGAGGCGTGGCACACCACCTCCCGGTCGCGCGGCTTGGTGAACTGCGAGCGGGTCCAGAAGGTGGCCGGCAGCGGCTCCAGCCCGAGGCCGGTGAAGAAGCTCTCACCGAGCTTCACCATCCGGCGGGCGTCCCACTTCTGCGCCTCGAGGGTGCGGGTGACGTCGAGGTTCGCGACGCCGGGGTACGGCTCCACCAGCGGATAGACGTTGGTCCACTCCTGCGCCCACATGTTCCCGAGGAGATGGGCGGGGATGGGCTTTCCGTCGGGGACCAGCGCCTTGCCGTACTTCTTCTGGAGCCCGGTGCGGACGTAGCAGTGGAGGTCGTCGTAGAGCGGCTTCACCTGCGCCCAGATGCGCTCGGTCTCGCGCTCGAACTCCTCCGGCGTCATGTCGTAGGCGCTCCTCCAGAGCGCCCCGAGATCGGAGAAGCCGTTGTCCCTCGCGCCCTCGTTGCCCAGGACCACGAAGCGCTCGTAGAGCGGGCGGATCTGCCGGCCCACCGCGTGCCATCCGGTCCAGGCGTCGAGGAGCGCCTTCGGATCGCGGCTCCGGTCGAGGACCTTCTCCAGGGCCTCGAGGTCGCGGCACTTCCCCTTCCCGTCCGGCCCGCAATACTTCCCCGACCCGTAGATGCCCTCCATCTTCGCGAGGATCTCGGTGAGCTCCGCGCGGTGGGCGGCGTTGGCCGGGGCGAGCACCGTGTTGTTGACCCGCAGGAGCCGGATCATCCGGGCGGAGTCGGCGTCGAGGGTCACTCCGTCGAACCGCTTCGCCTGCTCGAGGAAGACCCGGGTGGCGGCGAGCAGGTCGTCGTTGGCCCAGGCCGAGGCGCGCTCGGTGTCCTCGGTGATGTACGTCGACTTGATCCAGTCCGCGGTGGACTGCTTGACCGTCAGGCCACGAAGGTCCTCGTTGACCTTCTGGACGAACGCACGGGCCTCGTCGGACGTCGGCGCCGCGGGCGCGGCGGCCGCTGCGGAGGAGACCAGGACAACCAGGAGCAGAGAGCGCATGGGGCCGGCGACGCTAGAGCAGGCGCCGGGGCCGGAGCGAGCCGGAATCCGGCGCCGGCGCTCGCTCAGACGATCCGGCTGGCGTGGAAGTGCACGCACTGCCACCGGCCGGACCGCCGGACCCAGACGGTGCTCCGCCGGTACCGGATGACGCTCTGCCCCTCCCGGGTGCGGACCGTGGCGTCGTTCACCGCCGTGACCACCGCCGTGTCCCCGTAGAGGCGCGCCTGCACGTCGCTGATCTCCTCGGCGAGGATCTCCATCGTCGGCGCCGGGGCGCCCTCCGGCCTCGCCCGCGCCTCGGCCAGCTCGTCGGCGCGAGTGGAGGTCACACCCCGGCCGTCGATGCCGACGAACTCCTCGCCGAGCAGCCGCTCGATGGAGCCGACATCGTGTTTGAGGTAAGCGGCCGACCACGCCCGCTCCAGCGCGGCGAACGTCCGGTCGGCCTCGGCCGAGCGCTTCGGCGCGGCCAGCGCGAACGGCGGAACGAGAAGGAGCAGAACGAGTGCGGAGCGCATGGCGTCAGGGACGGTAGATCAGCCGCCGGGGCGGGTCCTGGTCTTCCTGAAGGGCGGCATCGGCGACGTCGTGTTCGCCCTGCCCCTCCTCGCCGACCTGCGCGCAGGGTTCCCGGGCGCCGAGCTGGTCGCGCTCAGCCACGACCAGGGCGCGGACGTGCTCCGGTACGCGCCGGCCGTGGACACCGTGCGCTCCACCGGGCCGATGTCCGCCCGCGCCTCCGTTGCCGCCTCGCTCCGGGCGCTCGGGCCGGAGCCGTTCGACGTCGCCGTCACCCCGGTTCGCTCGGCGCGCTCGGCCTGGCTGCTGCTGCGATCCGGCGCCCGCGTCCGGGCCGGGTTCGGTGGAGGTCCCGAGCGGCTCCTCCTCACCCATGTCGCGCCGGTCCACCCCTTCCAGGTGGTGTTCTCGCGCCGCTTCGAGCGGCTCGCCACCGCCCTCGGGCTTCCGACCGGAGCTCCGGCGCGCCTGTCGATCGGGGGCGCCGCGCACGAGGACGCAGTCCGGCGCCTCGCCGCCGCGGGCCGGGAGACGGGACGCCCGCTGATCGCGCTGCACGTGGGAGGTGGGTGGCCCACCAAGCGCTGGCCGGTGCCGCATGCGCGGGCGCTGGTCTCTCTCCTCGTCTCCCGCGGCGCGCAGATCCTCCTCGTGGGTGGCGACGCCGACCGACCGCGGGCGCAGGAGATCGCCGCCGGCGCCCCGGCGGGAGCGGTCCTCGATCGCGCCGGCGCGACCGTGGCGGAGACGCTCGCCGAGCTCGCGCTCGCCGGCGCGGCGGTCGGCCTCGACTCGGGGCTCTCGCACGCCGGCGTGGCCCTGGGTGTCCCGACCGTCCTCCTCTTCGGGCCGAACGACCCGGCCTCGGTCGAGCCGGTCGCGCACGCGCGGCTCGTCACCCAGCCGCTGCCATGCCGCCCGTGCAACCGCGCCGGCAAGGAGCGGTGCCCCGAGGGTCACCACCGCTGCATGCAGGACACGACCGCGGAGCAGGTGCTCTCGGTCCTCGACGCGCTCACGGCCCGCTGATGGTTTGCAGCGCCTGGAACCACTGCTGGGCCATGCGCCCGTAGGCCGGCTGGGACGGGTGCAGCCCGTCGGGGAGATTCTCCACGCCTCCGTCGATGGCGTCGGTCATCCCCGCCACCCAGGTGATCCGGTACCCCGCGTCCGCGTACCGATCGACGACCGCGTGGACGTCGTCGTTGAACGCGGCCACCTGGTCCGACGGCACCGCGGTCTTCCACGGCACCGGCGAGGCCACCACCACCACTCCGGGGGACAGGCCGAAGATCTGGGCCAGCATCCGGTCGTACATCGCCGACGTCTTGTCCGGGTAGAGCGTGTCGGGGAAGTTGAGGTTGTTGGTTCCCGCGAGGAGCAGGATCACGTCGGGCTGATAGGTGCGCAGCGCGGAGTCCACCACCGGCCCCTCGAGCTGGTGCCCGCCGTCCGCCGACTCGATCTGGTAACCACCGTGACCCTCGTGCCACGGCCGCGGCATGGCCTGCGGCGAGCCGACCCGGATGCTCCCCACGTAGTCGAACGCGTATCCGGCATCGAGCAGCAGATCTTCCAGCGGCCAGCGATAGCCGCCGAGCTCTGCCTGCGCACCCTCGGTGATCGAGTCGCCGAGCGGCATGATCTTCACGCCCGCGTCACGCTGGAACCAGAAGGCCGGTCCGGCGTCGATCCCCGCGTCGGCTCCGCCGTCGGTTCCGGCGTCGCCCGCATCGAGCGCAGCACCGCTGTCGGGGACGATCGACGGCGGTCCGGTCCCCACGCCGCAGGCCGCCAGCATCCCGCAGGCCAGGGTCGACAGGACCCACTTCCCCCCCCTTCCCTCACCCATGGACACGGCGCGCCAAGCTGGGGACGTGCCTGCTCGCACGCAAGCCCGGGACGTCGCCGAGCATGATTACAGCGTCCGATGGCCTATGCTCCGGGCAGAGTCGTGGACCTGGACCTGGACACTGCCAGGGTGGGAGCTGCTCCCGCGCCCTTGCTGGGCGATGGGTGGGAGCTTCGTCTGCACACCGGTCGCGCCGCGGGCACGGTGCTGGTGGTTCCGCGGGACGGTGCCGTGCTCGGCAGCTCCCACGACTGCGAGCTCGTGCTGTCCGACGACGGCGTGGCGCCCCGGCATCTGAGGTTCAGCGAGGCACACAGCGGACTGGAGTTCGTGCACCTCGGTGGCCGCTGGCCGACGCTGCTGGACGGTGAGCCTCGATCCGCCGGCGCGCTGCACGAGGGCAGCCAGCTCCAGGTCGGCGCGGTGTTGCTCTCCGTCGCCCGCCGCTCGATGACCGCGCCTCCCGGTGGCCCGGCGACCGAGGATGAGGAGCCACCGCTCGCCCCGGGCACCGTGCTCGCCGAGCGCTACCGGGTCCACGAGCTCCTGGGCCGGGGCGGGATGGGCGCGGTGTACCGCGCCGAGCACCTGGCGCTGGGCAACACCATGGCGGTGAAGGTGCTGCGTTCCTCGCACGGCGCGCACGCCGACCTGGTCCGCCGCTTCCAGCGCGAGGCGGTCGCCGCGAGCCAGATCCGTCACCCGGGCATCGTCGAGGTCACCGACTTCGGCCGCACGCCCGACGGGCACTTCTACCTGGCGATGGAGCTCGTCGACGGCGAGACCCTGGCGCGCCGCCTGGCCCGGCTCGGTCCGTTCCCGGTCTCCCAGGCGCTGGGGCTGGTCCGCGAGCTCGCCCAGGCGCTCGGAGCGGCGCACGCTCGCGGCATCTTCCACCGCGACATCAAGCCGGAGAACGTGATCCTCACCCGTGACGGCAGCGCGAAGCTCGCCGACTTCGGCATCGCCCGGCTCGCCGAGGGCCCACGCGATGCACGCGAGACGGCCGCCGGGCTGATCTTCGGGACGCCCCACTACATGTCCCCCGAGCAGGCCGCTGGCCAGCGACAGGACGGCCGGAGCGACGTCTACGGCCTCGGGGTGCTGCTCTTCGAGCTGCTCAGCGGTGCGCCGCCGTACCTCGGGGCGAGCGCCACGCACGTCCTCGCCGCGCATCTCCTCTCGCCGGTGCCCCGGCTCCCGGCGCAGGGACCGCACGGCCCCATTCCTCCGGCGCTCGCCGACCTCGTGGCGCAGATGATGGCCAAGAACGCCGCCGAGCGTCCGGCGACGATGGCCGACGTCGAGGCCGCGCTCGACGCGGTGCTCGCCGGCCACGAGCTGCCCCCGAGCATCCGGCGGCGAACGACGCGCCGGCGCACGCGCCAGGCGCTTGCGGCACTCGGCGCAGTTGCCCCGGTGGCGACG
>Ga0081540_1001079_pt1 | contig 24242 bp, 22 predicted proteins | sample TabmetS2T1R1_FD_71024 | JGI IMG/M metagenome (GOLD analysis project Ga0081540, IMG submission 71024) | Tabebuia heterophylla rhizosphere microbial communities from the University of Puerto Rico - S2T1R1 | ecosystem: Host-associated > Plants > Roots > Rhizosphere ... | reverse complement strand
CGACACGGCCAGCGCGCATACCGCGAACGCCGATCACCTGCTCGACGCGCTCCGCTTCGGTCACTGGAACGTCGTCGCCGAATTTGCCGACATCGTCAAGGAATGGCCGGCGTCGGCGCTCGGCGATCTCTATCTCGCGCTCGCCAAGCTCCCTTCCGGCGAAGCGCGCCACTGGCTTCTGAATCACGGTCTCGGCGGCGATCCGCGGCTCGGCGACGGTCGGCTCGTCGCCGACGCGCTGGTCGATCTCCTGCCGGCGAGCACCGCCGCACTCGCCGACCTTGCCTCGCACGCCGTTCCGATCGGCGGCGCCGGACTCGTCGCGCGTCTCCTCTCGACGGCACAGCGCGGCGAAGTCGGCGCGCCGCTGCGCGCGCTTGCGGGCCGGCTGATCGAGCGCGGCGCCGACTGGTGCGGCACGACGACCACCGACAGCTCCGCGCTGCACGCGGCGGTCGCGCTCGGCGACGTCGACCTCGCTCGCACGCTCGTCGCGCGCGGCGCGGATCCGAACGCCCGCGACGCGCAGGGCTGCACGCCGCTGCACCTCGCGGTCAAGCTCGACATCGCCGTCGCGGTGCCGCTGCTGCGCGTGCTGATCGGCGCCGGCGCGAGCCCCGAGATCGCATCGGCCAGCGGCGAGACGCCGCTCGGCCTCGCGCTCGCGCGCAGCGAGCACGAGCCCGCGTACTGGCTCAACTGGTCGCGGTGGAAATTGCCGCATCGACCGCTGCGCCACTCGGATCTCGCCGCGGCCGCGTCGCTCGGCGACATCGAAGCGGTCGAGCGCATGCTCGCGTTCGGCTTCCCGCTCGACGCGGAGGACGCGCAAGGCGCAACCGCGCTGATCCGCGCCGCGGGCGCAGGTTACGCGGGGCTCGTCGTCCGCCTGCTCGAGGCCGGCGCGAACACCTCGCATGCGGCGAAATCCGGCATCCATTGCCTCGCCGCGGCCGTCAGCGCGCGGCGCGAAGCCGTCGTGCGCACGCTGCTGACGCACGGCGTCGCGCCCGACCTGCGCATGGCCGGCGGCGGCACCGCGCTGATGCTTGCGGCGGCGCTCGGCCTCCGGCGCCTGGCCGAAGCGCTGCTCGAAGCCGGCGCCGACGCGAACGCCACCGACGAGCAGGGCACGACGCCGCTGCTAGCCGCCGCGCAGTCCGCGTTCGGCAGCAGCGACACCGCCGCCGCGCGCGAGCTCTTCGAGATTCTCCTGCGCGCCCGCGCAAACATCGCGACGCGCAATCCCGCCGGCCAGGACGTCGTGCTGACGCTGCTCGGCGCGCGCGCGCAGCCGGGCGCGAAGTGCGACGGCGAGCACCTCGCCTCGCTGCTGAAATTCCTGCTGCAGAACGCCGCCGCGGTCGACGCGCAGGATCAGCGCGGCATCACGCCGCTGCACGCATGCGCGGTGCACGGGCTGCTCGGTTGCGCCCGAGCGCTCAAGGCGCGCGGTGCGCGCATCGAGCAGGTCGATCTGCTCGGCCGCACGGCCGGCGAAGTCGCCGCGATGCTGGGTTATGTCGACGTCGCGACCGAGCTCGGCGCCGAGCGCGCGCCGATTCCGAGTGCGCGACAGACGCTCAGGCGACCGGCGCGCGCGCAGGACTGAGCTTTCCCTCGCCCGCTTGCGGGTGAGGGCACCTGGGATTTCGGCCCGCAAGTCCCGTCTGCGATCAGCCCTGCAGCCGCCGATACACCGGCCAAGGCAACAGCCGGACGACGAGCGCGACGAACGCCCACCACGCGGGCACGCGCCGCCGAAACGATCCGCGGCGGAGGCTTCCCACGACGCGACGCGCGACGCGATCCGGCGATACGGCCGGCAGCGGCAGTCGCGTCCCATAGGTGAGATTCGTCGCCATGAACCCGAGCTCGTAGAGCTGCACGCGAAGCTCGCGCGGCGCGTAGCGCTGACGCAGGCTTTCGTACAACGAGACCAGCGCCCGTTTCGCGCTCGCGTAGACGACGTTGCGTCCGCGCCCGCGCGTCGCGGCGACGCTGCCGAACAGCACGACGGTCGCGTGCGACTCGACGAGCACCGGCAGCAACGCATGCACGATCGCGAGCGGCGCGTGCAGGTTGATCGCGAGCAATCCGCCGATGCGCGCCGCGTCGAGCGCGAGATCGTCGTCCTCGCGCGATTGTCCGATCGGCAGCAGCAGCGCGGCGGGCGGCGGCATGCCGTCGAGCGCGGCGAGGATGCGCGCGCCCGGCTCCGCTTCGCGACCGAGATCGAGCGCGAGTGCGCGCACGGCGATGCCGTGTTCGAGGTTGAGGCTCGCGCCGAGCGCGTCGAGATCGCGCCGGTCCGAAGCGACCAGCAGCAGCGCGTACTGCTCGCGCGCGAGCTCGCCAGCCAGTGCGCGACCGAGACCGCTCGATGCGCCGACGACGATCGCGGTGGCCGCGCGCTCGCTCACAGCGCGAGCCTGCGCGCGAGCTCGGAGGCGTGCAAGCCACCGGGATTGTGCGCTGCGAGCCGCTCGCGCGCGGCGTCGAAGCCGCCGACCGCGCGGCGCGCCGTCGTCGCATCGAGCGTCGATTCCTTGATCAGGTTCGCGCGACCGCCGTGCGTGATCGCGATGTCCGCCAGCGCTTCGAGGAACGCACGCTGGCGCGGATCGGCCGGTGCCGGGAGCTGGATCGCGAGCGCGACGCCATCGCCGTCGAAACCGAAGCCTTCGGGTCGGCCCGCGAACAGCTTGCTCGCGATCAGCGCGATGCGCGGCCTGTCGCGCGCGACGCGCTCGGCGAGGACGCCGGCGAACTCGTCGAACAGCGCGTGCGGCACGAGCCACTGCGCCTCGACCATGCCGGCCGTACCGAAGCCGGCGAAATAGCTCCGCGCGTCGTTGAGCGGAAACAGCGCCTCGGCGAGCGGCAGCGGCGATTGTCCGGCACGCCGCCAGCGCGACCCGAACCACACGTTCGCCGCGGCGATGCCGACGTGGTTCCACAGCGCGAACGGCATCGGCGGGGTCTGCGCCGGCAGGTCGCGCGAGGCCGGCGGAACGCGCTGCGGGCGCGCGTCGGCGGCGTCGCTCGCGAGTCCGATGCGCACGACGCCGCGACCGAATGGCTTCGGGCGTCCGTCGTGCCATCCGTACAGCACCGGCGCATTGGCCGCCTCGCGCAGCACGCGCGCGGCATCGACGAGATTCGCGACGGGCACGCGGCGCACGATCAGCGCCGCGGGCGGTCTTGCGAGCCGCAACGTCGCGCGCGTGATGACGCCCGTCAGGCCGAAGCCCGCGAATGTCGCGACGAGGAGCTCGGCGTTCTCGTTCGCGTCGGCGACGACGACATCGCCGCGCGCCGTCACGAGCTCGATGCGCTCGACCACGGCGCGAAACGTGCCGTCGCGCGCCGGATTCTTGCCGTGCACGTCGGCGGCGATGCAGCCGCCGACGGTCGCGGCCGGATGTCCCGGCGCGACGGCGAGATACCAGCCGCGCGCGAGCGCGAAGCGCTGCACGTCGCCGATGCGCGCGCCGGCTTCGACTACGAGCCGGCCGCTGTCCTCGTCGAAGGCCAGCACGCGGTCGAACGCCGCGAGCGACTGGCTGATCGCCTCGGCGCCGAAGCTCGCGGCCGTGTACGAAACGCCCGAGCCGCGCGCGACGCGCGTCGCGTCGCGCGGCAGCGCTTCGATCAACCGGTAGCGATCCGGCCGCTGCACGCGGCTGCGCGTGCGGAACTGGCGGTCGAAGCTCGAGAGATCGACGTCGGCGAGCGCGAATCCGCGCGTGTCGGCCCGGCCCGCGCCGTTCAAGCGGATTCTTCCTCTTCGCCGGTGTCGACCTCGAAGAGCCGCTGCAGGTCGTCCCGCGCTTCCTGCGTGGTCTGCAGCAGCGCCGCATCGTCGTCGTAGACCGGATACTGGTTCAGCAGTACGCGCTCGTCGTGCTCGCGGAAGCGGTTGAGGTGCTCCTCGGCCGTCGCGGGATCGTAGCCGAGCGCTTCGAGCACGTGACGCGCGAGCTCGAGGCTCGAGTAGAACGTGTCGCGCACGATGGCGTCGACGTTGAGGTCCATCAGGCGGAACACGTGCTGGCGGTTGCGCGCGCGTGCGAACACCTTGAGATTCGGGAAGTGGCGCTTCAGGAGGCGCGCGGTGCGCAGGTTCGCTTCCGGATCTTCGGTCGCGATGACGAAGATCTCGGCCTTGTCCGTCTGCGCGGCGCGCAGCAGATCGAGCCGCGTCGCGTCGCCGTAGTACACCGTGTTGCCGAAGTGGCGCACGAAATCGACCTGTTCGGCGTCGCGCTCGAGCGCGGTGAACGGAATGTGATGCGCGTTCAGGAGGCGCGCGACGATCTGGCCGACGCGGCCGAAGCCCGCGACGATGACGCGCGGCGTCGTTCCGTCGAAGCGGTCGAACTCGCGCGACGGCTTGCTTTTCTTTTCGATCGGCGAGAACTCGGCGCGCAGGCGCACCATCAGCGGCGTCGCGACCATCGACAGCGTGACGATCAGGATCAGCAGGTCGCGCTGCGCGGGATCGATCAGGCTGTTGCCGGCCGCGAGCGTGAACACGATGAACGCGAACTCGCTGCCCTGCGCCAGGATCGCCGCGAGCGCGATCGATTGGCTGTTGTCGTCCTGCGCCGCGAGGCGCGAGATCGCGTAGAGGAGGATTGCCTTCACGACCAGCATCGCGGCGAGCAGCGTGCCGACCAACTGCGGCTCGCTCATGATGAGCTCGACGTCGAGCGACATGCCGACGCTGATGAAGAAGAGCCCGAGCAGCAGGCCCTTGAACGGCTCGATCTGCGCTTCGATCTCGTGGCGATATTCGGAATCGGCGAGCAGCACGCCGGCGATGAACGCGCCGAGCGACATCGACATGCCGACGAGATCCATCAGCCAGGCGGTGCCGATGACGACGAGCAGCGCCGTCGCCGTGAACATCTCCGGCGCGCCGACGCGCGCGGCGGCACGGAACATCGGGCGCAGCAGATAGCGGCCGCCGACCACGACCACCGCGATCGTCACGATCACGCGCAGCGCGGCGAGCGCGCCGCCGCCGGGATTCGTCATCGGCTGCGCCATCGCGAGCGCCGGGATCAGCGCGAGGATCGGGATCGCGGCGACGTCCTGGAACAGCAGGATCGCGAAGCCGAGGCGGCCGTGCGGCGTCGCAAGCTCCTTGCGCTCGCTGAGGATCTGCAGGTCGATCGCCGTCGACGACAGCGCGAGCCCAAGCCCGATGATGAGCGCGCCCTTCCAGTCGAGGCCGAGCGCGTACGCGATGCCGCCGATCACGAGCGTCGTCCCGACGAGCTGCAGGCTGCCGATGCCGAACACCGTGCGGCGCATGACCCAGAGGCGCTGCGGCGAAAGCTCGAGGCCGATCACGAACAGCATCAGCACGACGCCGAGCTCGGAGAGCTGGCTGATCTGCTCGGTATTGTTGAGGAGCCGGACGCCGGACGGTCCGATCAGCGCGCCGGCGCCTAGATAGCCGAGCACGGCGCCGAGCTGCCAGCGCCGCGCGAGCGGGACCGCGATGACGGCGGCGAGCAGGAGCACGACCGCGTACTGCAGGAATCCGTGGTTTTGCACGCGTCCTCCGTGACGGGATTATGGCATGCGAGGCGTCGGCGCCGGTCTCAGCCGCTGAGACCGGGCCGGCGCAGCATCGGTCCATTCCGACGACAGGAGTGGACCATGCTCATCGCCGATTTCTCCGCATCCGCCGACGTGCGCAAGCGGATCGCCTCGCCGCCGCGATCGGGCGCGCGCGTGCACGGCCGTCCGCACCGCGCGCTGACCGCATGGCTGCTGGTCGGTCTCGCCGCGCTCGCTCTCGTGCCGTTCGCGAGAGGCGATCGCCTGCTCGGCGCGACGCTGCCGTTCTGGCTCGTCGCCGCGCCGCTGATCGATCTCGCCTGGATCGAGCGCGCGCGGATCGCGCGATGCATCGGCGGATGGCTCCGCACGGCACGCGGCGCGCCGCGCATGGCGCGGCGTCAAGGGGTCTCGCGCGCCGCCGCGTGCAGCGACGAGAGATCGTAGAGCTCGTAATTCCGGTCGTCGACGACGCGCACGCCGGACGTCGCGCGCAGGCGCTCCGCCGCGTCGACGACCGTCTTCGTCGGCGGCCGGTTGAGCTTGACGGGCCGCTTCGGCATGACGAGGTAGTCGATGCGATGGAGAGCGAGATAATCGATGAACGTGTCGGCGCTGGCGAGCACCTTGGGCTGCCAGAAGTCGTAGAAATTGATCGTCTCGAAGGTCGCCGCCAGGCGGAATGCGGGCCCGTCGGCGACATAGCCGACGCCGCGCGCGATGCCCGGTACGGCGCGCAGGTATTCGGCGATCGCCTCGATGCCGTTGGCCGCGAAGATGCGCCGGTTCTGTAGCTTGAGATCGCGCACGTTGCGCGTGAAGTCGAGATCGAACGCGCGCGTGCCGGCGGCCCAGCCGGCGCTGACGAAGCTGTAGCTCGCCTGGCACAGCACGAACAGCGGCAGCAGCGCGAGCAGGAGGCGCGTCGGCAGGCCGGGCGGCAGGCGCTTCAGTGCGGCGAAGGCGCCGAGCAGGATCGCGAGCGCGATCGGCAGCACGAAGTAGTTGCCGTCGCCGCCGCGTTCGACCGTGCGGAACGTCAGCAGCAGCACGAAGCCCGTCAGCAGCGCGATCGTCCAGACGAGCGGCACGCGCGGCGCGTCGTCCGACGGCTTGCCGGCGAGAAGACGCGCAGAGAGCGCGAGCGCGAAGAGGAACAGCCAGACGTTGCCGATCCAACTGATCACCATGTGCGACAGCCGCTCCGGGCGGAAGAGCTGATCGACGAGGAGCTCCGGCAATCCGGTCCAGTCGACCGGCGGCCCGCCCTTCAAGAGGCCGACCGGCGGCTTCAGCGGCATGCCGAGTTTCGCGAAGAGATCGATCAGTGCCTCGGGCCCGACCAGCGGCACGCCGGCGAGCAGCCATGTGCGAGCGGTCACGAACGCCGCGACGACGAGCGTCGCGATAGCGATCGACAGGGCGAACCTGTTCGTGTCCCGCGCGTGCGGACGTCCGCGGCGATACCAGACCGCGACGGCGGTCGCGCCGATCGCAACAATGAAAGGCGGCGCGGAAAGCTTGCTCGAGAACGCGAGCGTGAACGCGATCAGCATCCACAGCAGCGCGTCGCGCGAACCGTCGCGCGCGAAACGCGCCGCATCGACGCACGCGAGCAACAGCAGCCACGCCGCGAAGAGGTCGGGCTTCGGCGACAGCGACGCATTCGCGATCGCCGGCACGGTGACGCAGACTGCCGTCAACAGAAGCCGCGTGCGAAATCCGAGCTGGAAGGACTTCAGAAGCTCCATGCAGGTCAGCGCGAACAGGACCAGCACGACGAGCGACATCCCCTCGATCACGCTGATGTCGCGCAGCCCGCTGACCGGAATCAGCAGGAGCTCGAAGAGCTTCGGGTAGTAATTGACCGGCGCGACGAGATCGAGCGACTTGAACACCGAGCCGCCGGCGACCAGCACGTAGTCGCCGCGCAGGCCATACCACCACGGATCGAACCCGCTGACGAGATTCGTGCGCGCGGCGAGGCAGAGGAACCACCCGGCGAGCGCGGCGACCGCGGCGCGGCTCGAGCCGTCGAGCGCCGGGAGCCGTTGCCAGAGGAACATCGACAGCGGGCGCTGCCGCGCCATCAAGGCGGGGACGGCCAGCAGTAGCGTGTACGCGCGCAGGATCCTGAGCGATCCGAATCCGAACGCGGACAACGTCCACGCGCCGAGGCTCCACAACACGATGCCGGCGATCGCGAGCCGGAGATAGCCGCGCACGTCCTCTGCGCGCGGAGCGCCTGCGAGACGCGCCGCGCCGGCGCCGAGGCCGATCAGGACTTCTAAATACAGGATGTCGATCAGGATCGGCAGATCGACCGCGTGGCGGCGAAGGTACGCGGCGCCGAGCGCGATCAGCAACACCGCGCGCCAGCGCGGCGAGCGGACGCAGCCCGCGATGATCGCGAGGAGCGCGGCGAGCGCGAGCACTTCGAGTCCGCCCTGCCACGTGCGCTCGCGCGAGAGATGCCAGCCGAACGGGCCTTCGCCGACGAGCTCGGCGATCAGATCGCCGATGAAGAACACCGTGCCGCCCGCAATCAACGCGGCGAGCACGTACGACGGCCAGCGTTCGACGGAAGGATGCGATGCGGTCATTGCGGCATCGCGGGCGGCGCGTCAGCCGCGCAAGCCAAGCCGCTTGCGCTCCATGCGCCGCAGGAACTCGTCCATGATGCGGCGGTAGAGATCCTCGCCGAGGTAGGCGTCCTCGATGCCGGCGTCGATCGACGGGTTGTCGTTGACCTCGATGACCGCCAGGCGGTCGCTCGACTGCTTCAGGTCGACGCCGTAGAGCCCGTCGCCGATCGGCGCGGTCGCGCGCAGCGCGAGCTTGACGACGTCGGCCGGCGCTTCGCGCACCGGCAGCGTCTCGAAGCCGCCGGATTTCGCGGTGCCTTTCGCGGCGTGGTTGTAGATCTGCCAGTGCCCGCGCGACATGTAGTACTTGCAGGCGTAGAGCGGCTCGCGGTTCAGCACGCCGACGCGCCAGTCGAAGTCGGTGAACATGAACTCCTGCGCCAGCACAAGCGCCGTGTGCTGGAACAGGTCCTCGGCGGCGGCCTTGAGCCGCTCGAAGTTGTCGACCTTGACGATACCGCGCGAGAACGAGCCGTCCGGAATCTTGAGCACGATCGGAAAGCCGAGGACGTCGGGGAGCTCGGCGAGCTTCTTGGCCTCGTCGCGATAGATGATCTCGGTCTTCGGCGTCGGCAGCTTGCGCGCCTTCAGGAGATCGTGGAGGTAAATCTTGTTCGTGCACTTCAGGATCGACGAGGGATCGTCGATGACGACCATGTCCTCCTTCTCCGCCTTGTTGGCGAAGCGGTAGGTGTGGTTGTCGAGCGCGGTCGTCTCGCGGATGAAGAGGCCGTCGTATTCGGCGAGCTTGGTGTAGTCGTTCTTCGAAAGCGTGTCGACTTCGATGCCGAGCTCGGCGCCGGCTTCGACGAAGCGCTTCAGCGCGCGCTTGTTCGAGGGCGGCATCGGATCGTTGGCATCGGCCAGCATCGCGAGATCGAAGCGGAATTTCTTGCGTGCGCGCGGCTTGCGCCACAGTTTCTTCGAAAACTTGTCGAGCGCCTGCGCGAACGCGTCCTCCTGCGGATCGGACAGCGTGTGCAGGCCGGTCGGCTTGATCGCGCTGATCTGCCAGACGCGCTCGCGCTCGAACTCGATGCGCAGGATCGGGCACGGAAACATCTCGAACACCTGGCGCGCGATGTCCTCGAGGCTTTCCGAGGCGGTCTCGCCGAAGTAGACGAGCACGCCGAAATCGGTCGTGTCGCGTCCGCCGTCGGGCAGGAACTTCGAGAGCTTCTGGTTGAGATCGTCGATGTCGAGGCCGTACAGCGAGCGGCGGCGCAGATCGTTGATCGCGCGGACCGACGGAATCACCTTGTGCCCGCGCGCCTCGGCCAGCAGCGAGACGTAGTAGCCCGTGCCGAGATACTTGTACGTGCGGCAGAGGTTGATGACCTGCGTGCGCTCGTCGTCGGCGCCGACCGGCTCCTTCAGGTAGTCCTGCGCGGTGACGACGTTGTCGGACGGATAGTACGAACCCCAGTCCGACGCTTTCTCGACGACGATGACGAGCCGACTCATGCGGAGGAATCAGCGACCGGACGACGGAGCGCCGCGTATCGGGGCAGGGGCGGAGGGGACGGTCGGCATTTGTGCGGCGCGGAGTTTGACACAGGCGCACCGTTCCGTGGGGGACCGGATTTGCGGGCCGGAGGGGTCTCGACTAGGCTCGCCGCGTGCCGCCGCGACCTTCCCCGAGACAGCCCGTCCGCATCCGTCGCGCGCGGCGCACCGATCTCCCGGAGCTCGTCGCGCTCGAGAACCGGGTTTTTGCCGGCGATCGCATGAGCGCGCGCCAGTTCCGTCGCCATCTCGGCAATCCCGGCGCGTCCATCGTCGTCGCCGTGCGCGACGAGGCGCTCGTCGGCGCGGCGGTCGTGTTCTTCCACGGCGCGCACCGCGTCGCGCGGCTCTATTCGATCGCCGTGTCGCCCGAAGCGCGCGGCGCCGGCGTCGGCGAAGCGCTGCTTTCGGCGGCCGAGCGCGGCGCGCGGTTGCGTGGGTCGACATCGCTCCGGCTTGAAGTGCGCGCCGACAATACCGCGGCGCAAAACCTCTACGACGGGCGCGGCTATCGACGCTTCGGGCGCAAGGACGGTTATTACGAAGACGGCGCGGCGGCGCTGCGCTACGAGAAAGCGCTCGTGCCGCAGCGCCGCGCGGTAGCGGACGTCAGTCCTTTTCGTCCTTGAGCAGCGCGCCGGTCGTGGCGTCGATCGCCATCTCCCAGTCGTCGCCCTTGCGGTCGGTGACCTCGACCTCGTAGATGTAGCCGCCTTTCGACGCCTCGATCTTGCCGTCCTTGACGTGCCCGCCGCGATGCTCGGAGAGCGCGGCGTCCATGAGCGCATCGAGCGGAAGCACGCGGCCCGACTTCACCAGCGGCTCGAGCTCTTCGGGTGAAAGGTGACCGGCGGTAGCGGTGCCTGCGACGAGCAGAGCGGCCGCGCCGGCGGCGGTGACGAGCCAGCTTGTCTTCATCGGAGGTCTCCAGTCTGCGGCGCCGATCGCGCCAGAGCGGATTCTCGAAATGCGTGCCTGAACCTTCGCGCGACCGCTGCGGTTCAGTTGCTTTTCATCCGCTCGTCGCGCGGAGCTTCTCCGCGGTCGGCGCATCGGCGGGGCGCGCGACGAGACCGCCGGCCGCAGCCAGCGTCACGCTGAAGCGGCCGCCGTCGACGAGCGGCAGGTACGCGCCGCTGCCATAGTCGGCATCGACCCACGGCAGCCAGCGCGGGAAGCGCTGTTTCATCTGCCACAGATCGAGCCGGGACGGCTCGGACAGGACGACGACGCTCTTCGGCGCCGACGCTTCCTGCGCCGCGTCGCGAAAGCGGCCGCTGAGGCGATCGAGCCGATACAGCGGCGGCGCGCCGAGCACGACCGCGCGCACGTCCCACTTGATCACGTGCGCGTCGAGCTGCCATTCGTCGCCGGAAAGCTCCGTGGCCTTGCGCGTGCCGTCGGGCAGCGTGATATCGACCGCGAAGCGCTGCGGTCCGAGCTGGCGCGTACCGAGCTCGGCGACGAGCGACTCGGACGCGAGACGCCGGTAACCGACGAGCGCGGTGCCGCCGAGCGCGCCGAGCAGAGCGAACAGCACGAACACCAGCGACCACACGGCGCGATGGCAGGCCGCGAAGCGCCGCCGCGAGCGCCAGTGACGCCGCGCGCCGGCGCCGTGTCCGAGCGCGATCAGGGCGCACAGGATCGCGAACGCATAGAGTGCGGTCAGGAACGCGGTCAGCGGCATGGTCGAAGCATAGCGGGTTGGCCGGTCCGTCGCGCGGCTATACTCTGTGCCAGATCGGCGCGCGGATCGTCGCGCCCGCTTCTCCAGGTATCGTCATGCGCACTGTCCGTTTTTCCATTCTGCTCGCCGCGCTCGCCGCCGTGCTTTCGCTCGCCGCGTGCGGCAACAAGGGCGATCTCGTCAAGCCGACGCCGAAGCAGGAGTCGGCCACGACGCCCGACACGACGCCGAAGCCGGCGCAGGACGCCGGCGGACACTGAGGCCGAGCCGACGCGTGGGACTGCGCTTCAGCAAGATGCACGGCCTCGGCAACGATTTCGTCGTCGTCGATTGCCGCGAGACGCCGCTTCCGCTCGACACCGCCGCGATCCGCCGGCTCGGCGACCGCCATTTCGGCGTCGGCTTCGATCAGCTCCTGACCATCGAGCGCGCGAGCGATCCCGCGTGCGCGTTCGCCTACGGCATCTGGAATACCGACGGCTCGCCGGCCGAACAATGCGGCAACGGCGTGCGCTGCGTCGCGCGCTGGCTCATGCGCGCCGGCGCGCTCGGCGCGGGCGCTGTGCGCCTGCAAAGTCCGGCGGGGCCGATCGCGATCGAGCTGCTCGACGACGGCCGCGTGCGCGCCGAGATGGGCGAGCCGCGCTTCGAGCCGGCCGCGATTCCGCTCGTCGCCGAGGAGGTGCATGATCGCTACCGGATCGACGTGGCCGGTCGCGAAGTCGAGGTGGGCGCGGTGTCGATGGGCAATCCGCATGCGGTAGTCGAAATCGACGACGTCGGCTCGGCGCCGGTCGAGTCGCTCGGACCGCAGATCGAGCACGCCGCCGCGTTTCCGCAAGGCTGCAACGTCGGTTTCGCCGAAGTGCGTTCGCGCAGCGCGATCGGGCTTCGCGTCTGGGAGCGCGGCGTCGGCGAGACGCTCGCCTGCGGCAGCGGCGCGTGCGCCGCGGTCGCGGTGTTGCGCCAGCGCGGCCTCGTCGACATCGACGTCGCGGTGACGCTGCCCGGCGGCACGCTCGACATCCGCTGGATCGGTCCCAGCGAGCCGCTCTGGATGACGGGCCCGGCAACATTCGTTTTCGAGGGGGAATGGCATGGTTGATTTGAGCGTCAAGGAAGGTCTCGACGCGATGGAAGTGGCGAGCTACCTGCGCCGACATCCGGAATTCCTCGCCGAGTTTCCCGATCTCGCGCAAGCGCTCGTGCTGCCGCGCGAGCAGGGGCAGGCCGCGTCGCTCGCGAGCTACCAGCTCGACGTTCTGCGCGACAAGAACCGCGAGCTCAACCGGCGCCTGCACGAGCTGATCGAGATCGCGCACGAGAACCAGCTCCTGATGGTGCGCGTGCACACGCTGACGCTCGCGCTGATGCGCGCGACCTCGCTGCCGGAGACGTTGAACGCCGTCGTCGCCGCGCTGACCGAGGATTTCAACACCGATCTCGTGCGCATCGTGCTGTTCCATCGCGACGATGCGCTGCCCGTAGCCGAGTGGCTCCTGATCGAGCCCGACGGCGGGCGCGCGCTGCCCGCGTTCGCCGAATTCCTGAAGCGCGCCGAGCCGCTGTGCGGGCGCCTGCAGCAGGACAAGCTCGACGCGCTGTTCGGCGCGCGCGTCGGCGAAGTCGCCTCGGCGGTGCTGCTGCCGGTCGACGGCGTCGGCATGCTCGCGGTCGGCAGCCAGGATCCGAACCGTTTCCATCCCGGCATGGGCACGGTGTTCCTGAAGCTGATCGCCGAAGCCGTGGCGGCGGCCGTCGCGCGTTTCGCGCCGGGCCGATGAGCGCATCGCTCGCCGGCGCGGTCGACGGGTTCCTCGCCCATCTTCGCGTCGAGCGGCGTTACTCGCCGAGCACGATCGATCATTACGGCCGCGCGCTCGCCGCGCTGGTCGACTTCGCCGAATCGCGCAAGCTGGCGCGCTGGCGCGATCTGCGCCCGGATCAGGTGCAGGGACTCATCGCCGGCGAGCATCGGCGCGGCCTTGCGCCGGCGACATTGCGTGCGATCGCGTCGGCGTGGCGCAGCTTTTTCCGCTATCTCGCGCGCGAAGGCGAAGTCGCGATCAACCCTGCGATCGGCCTGCGCTCGCCGCGCGTCAAGCGCAAGCTGCCCGAAGTGCTCGACGCCGACGAGATGGCGACGCTGGTCGAAGTGCCCGGCGACGATGCCGAGGCCGTGCGCGATCGCGCGTTGTTCGAGCTGTTGTATTCGAGCGGCCTTCGCGTGTCGGAATTGTGCGGCGTGCGCTGGCGCGATCTCGATACAGACGGAGGCCTGCTGCGCGTGACCGGCAAGGGCTCGAAGACGCGCATCGTGCCGGTCGGCGCGAAGGCGCTCGCCGCGCTCGCGGCGTTGCGCACGCAGGACGCGCCGGACGACGGCGCTCCGCTCGTGCACGGCCGCGGCGGCAAGCCGCTGACGCCGAACGGCGTCCGCGCGCGGCTCAAGAAGCGCGCGCAGCAGCAGGGCGTGTGGAAGCGCGTCTATCCGCATCTGTTGCGGCATTCGTGCGCGAGTCATCTGCTCGAATCGTCGGGCGATCTGCGTGCCGTGCAGGAGCTGCTCGGGCACGCCGACATCGGCACGACGCAGATCTACACGCATCTCGATTTCCAGCATCTGGCGAAGGTGTATGACGCGGCGCATCCGCGAGCACGGCGGAAGTAGGGCATCCGTCGTCCCTGCGAAGGCGGGGAGCCGGCGACTTCGGTGCCGGGAAAGACGCTAGGTTCCCGCTTTCGCGGCAATGACGCGGGCGGATGGGGTTGGATTCGCCGCCCGCCTCCCCCATTGAGCGTCTCTCCCGGAGATATGCGATGACGGACACTTTCCACGCCACCACCATCGTTTCCGTCCGCCGCGGCGAGCGCGTCGTCATCGGCGGCGACGGGCAGGTCACGCTCGGCAACACGGTCATGAAGGCGAACGCGCGCAAGGTGCGCCGTCTCGGCAAGGGCGACGTGCTGGCCGGTTTCGCCGGCGCTACGGCCGATGCATTCACGTTGTTCGAGCTGTTCGAGCAGAAGCTCGAGAAGCACGGCGGCAATCTCACGCGGGCGGCCGTCGAGCTTGCCAAGGACTGGCGTACCGAGCGTCGTCTCGGAAAACTCGAAGCGCTGCTCGCAGTCGCGGACAAGTCCTCTTCGCTGATCATTTCGGGCAACGGCGACGTGCTCGAGCCCGAGGACGGCCTCATCGCGATCGGCTCCGGCGGACCGTACGCGCTCGCAGCGGCGAAGTCGCTGCTCGAGCACACCGAGATGGAGCCGCGCGCGATCGTCGAGAACGCGTTGAAGATCGCGGGCGATATCTGCATCTATACGAATCACAACGTCACTATCGAAGAGCTCTAGAGCCGGGATTCGGGATTGGAGATTCGGGATTCGCAAAGAGGCGAATCTCACACCCGATTTCCGGCTCTCGCGAATCCCGAATCCCGAATCCCGAATCCCCAATCCCGACTTCACATGTCCGAACTCACACCCCGCGAAATCGTCAACGAGCTCGACCGCTACATCATCGGCCAGAACGCCGCCAAGCGGGCGGTCGCGATCGCGCTGCGCAACCGCTGGCGGCGCATGCAGCTCGAGCCTGCGCTGCGCGACGAGGTGACGCCGAAGAACATCCTGATGATCGGTCCGACCGGCGTCGGCAAGACCGAGATCGCGCGCCGTCTCGCGGCGCTCGCGAACGCGCCGTTCATCAAGGTCGAGGCGACCAAGTTCACCGAAGTCGGCTACGTCGGCAAGGACGTCGAGCAGATCGTGCGCGATCTCGCCGACAGCGCGGTCAAGATGGCGCGCGAGCAGGCGAAGTCGCGCGTGCGCACGCAGGCCGAGGATCGCGCCGAGGATCGCATCCTGGATGCGCTGCTGCCGCGTCGACAGGGCGTCGGTTTCGCCAACGAGCCGGCGCAGCCCGACCCGCGCGACGGCGAGACGCGGCAGAAGCTGCGCAAGCAGCTTCGCGAGGGCGCGCTCGACGAGCGCGAGATCGAGCTCGACATCGCGCAGAACGTCGGCGTCGAGATCATGGCGCCGCCCGGCATGGAGGAGATGACGAGCCAGCTCCGCGGCATGTTCCAGTCGCTCGCGGGCCAGCGCAGCCAGAAGCGGAAGCTGACGATCGCACAGGCGCGGCCGCTGCTGATCGAAGAGGAAGCCGGCAAGCTCGTCAACGACGAGGAGATCAAGACGCAGGCGCTCACGAACTGCGAGCAGAACGGCATCGTCTTCATCGACGAGATCGACAAGATCGCGCAGCGCGGCGAGTGGAGCGGCGCGGGCGTCTCGCGCGAGGGCGTGCAGCGCGACCTGCTGCCGCTGGTCGAAGGCTCGGCGGTGTCGACGAAATACGGCATCGTCAAGACCGATCACATCCTCTTCATCGCGTCTGGTGCGTTCTCGCTGGCGAAGCCGTCGGACCTCGTGCCGGAGCTGCAGGGCCGCTTTCCGATCCGCGTCGAGCTCGCAGCGCTCACGGCCGACGATTTCCGGCGCATCCTTTCGGAACCGCAGAGCGCGCTGACGAAGCAGTACACGGCGCTGCTCGCGACCGAGGGCGTCACGCTCGAATTCACGGGCGAAGGCATCGCGCGGCTCGCCGAGATCGCGTTCCAGGTCAACGAGCGCACCGAGAACATCGGCGCGCGCCGCCTGCACACGGTGCTGGAGCGGCTGCTCGACGAGATTTCGTTCGAGGCGGCGGATCGGAACGGGCAGCGCTATCGCGTCGATGCGGCGTATGTCGACGGGCACCTGGCGTCGCTGGTGCAGGACGAGGATCTGTCTCGCTACATTCTTTGATGTCACCTCTCCCGCTGTGCGGGAGAGGTCGCCCCGAAGGGGCGGGTGAGGGACGAGCGGAGTGAAGTCCTGAAGGGTTTCGCTCCGAATTGCCCTCACCCCAGCCCTCTCCCGCAAGCGGGAGAGGGGGATGGCGCGCGCTTCGCGGGATGACCCGCTCGAATTTCTTGCGCGAATGCAGCAAACAACTAACATACCCGCATGACTACCGTCGTTCCCTTCAAAGCCCGCGGCGTCCGCGCCGAGCTCAAGCGCTCGCTCGACGAGCGCGTGCCGGTGCGCATCCTGCGCGAACGCGTCCAGCCCGGCGCGGTCCACGGTTACGTGATCGGCCTGTCGCGCGATTTCTGCCTGGTCGCCGAAGTCGGCGACGCGATCCGCTTCGACGGCTACCTCGCGATCGCGGTCGCCGACATCAGCGCGATCGAGGACGATCCCGCACGGGAGTTCATCGACCGCGCGCTCGCGCTGCGCGGCGAGACGCTCGCCGTGCCGAAGGATTTCCGCCTGGACGACTGGGCTTCGATCGCACGGTCGGCGACGGGGTTCGCGCCGCTGATTTCGGTCAACATGATCGAGGACGAGGACGGCGAGATCAGCTACGTCGGCCAGCTCGTCGAGACCGACGCGAACGCGATCGTGCTGCGCGAGCTCGATCCGAACGCCGCGTGGTATCCCGACACCGGTGCGTACGAATTCGAGGCGATCGGCTCGATCGGATTCGGCTCGGGTTACCTCGATGCGCTGTGGCAGGTGGCCGGGGCGCCGGCCGGACCGCTGCTGCCGCGCGTCCCCGCTTCGGATACGGTGCACTGACTGTGTCGTTCCCGCGAAAGCGGAACCTGCCGACTCGCTCGCAGAAGGGACTACTGGGTTGCCGCGGATGGCGAGTGTGATACGACAGGCATGAGATGACGACACCGCAACCGACCGCGATCACGCTGCATCGCGCTTCGCACGTTCTCGAAGTCGCCTTCGATTCGGGCGACACGTTCCGTCTTCCCGCGGAATACCTTCGCGTGCACTCGCCGAGCGCGGAAGTACAGGGCCACGGACCCGGCCAGAAGACGCTCGTCGCCGGCAAGGCGAACGTCAACATCGAGGCCGTCGAGCCGATCGGCAACTACGCGGTGTTGCTGCGCTTCGACGACGGCCACGCCAGCGGAATCTTTTCGTGGGACGTGCTGCAGACGCTCGGGCGCGACCATGCGCGGAACTGGCAGGCGTATCTCGAAGCGCTGACCGCCGCCGGACTTTCGCGCGCGCCGTGATCGCGCGTCGGCTACCAGCCGCCGCCGCCCCCTCCGCCGCCGCCACCGCCCGACGATCCGCCGCCGCCGCCCGATGACGATCCCGGCGCGGTCGAAGACGACGAGATCGCGCCGCTGAACGACGAGCCGAGCCCGCTCGCGAAGCTCGACATGTTCGAGAAGCCGGAGCTCGAACCCTGGTACCACGCGATCGCGCTCGCCGCGGCCGCCGCCGCCGCGGGCCCGACCGCCGCAGCGAACCGGTCGGCCCACGTCTTCTCGACGCCGAGCGCGAGCGCGAACGGCAGGAATTTCTGGAACTCGTCGACCGTCATCGGCGGCGCGGTCTGGCGTGCGAGCTCGTCGCGCTCGGCGACGCCGAGATAAAGGCGAAGCCCGGCGATGCGGTCGAGCAGCTTGCGGCCTTCGGGGGTCGGCGCCTTGAGCCACTTGAAGAACGCAAGATTCGTCGCGACGAGCGCGACCGCGATCGCCGTGATGCCGATGCCGGCGATCGTCGCGAACATGCCGAGCCCGACGATCTCGCCGGCGATGAACGGCAGCGAGAACAGCGTGACGAACAGCGCCGAGATGTAGGTCATGATGCCGGGCGGCGCCGTCCACGCGCGGATTGCGCTGACGACGAGCGCGGCGACGCCGAACGACCACAGCGTCAGCCAGACGAGCATGAAGCTCGCGCCGGCGAGCATCGGCGCGGCGCCGTGCGCGAATACGCCGGCGAGCAACGCGGCGATGCCGAGGATCACGGCCGGGATGACCAGCTTGCTGTTGGTGTGGAAGTAGCGGCCGACGTCGTTCTTCTCGAGCGCCTCGCGGTGCTGCTTGATCGCGGCGGCGATCGTGACGTGCTGCGACTGCTTGAGCTCGAGCTCCGCGCGCGAGCCGAGCACCGCATTCAGGAGTGCCGTCTCGACGGACGGCAGCGCGTCGCGCGCGCCGCTGCTGTTGCGGAACAGCGAATAGTCGCCGTCCTTGTTGCGGATCTCGAGCCGGCCGCGCACGGCGAGGTCGACGACGTCGGCAGCGAAGCAGCGGTTGTCGTAGCGCATGCGCTCGACGTGGCGCAGCATGCCGGGCGAGCAGCCGTCGGGCGCTTCGTACTGCGGGATGATCACGCCGGGCTTCGGATCGCGGCCGACGCGGAACCATTGCCACAGATAGTAGAGCCACATCAGCGCAAGACCGCCGCCGCCGACCAGCACGCCGCCGTTGTCGTGCAGGAACCAGCTCACGCGCTGCGTCGTCGTCGGCGGCGTCACGATGCCTTTCGGGAAGCCGACGACGATCGTCAGGCCTTCGCGCGGCGCGAGCGCACGCGTCGCGCGGAACGTCGCGTGCGACGGCGCATCGGCGTGCGTTTCGAAGTCGCGCCCCTTCGCTCCCTGCTCGCCAGTGTAGGCGTCGAGATGGAGATCGGATGGCGCGATGGTGCCCGGCAGCGCAACCGTCGCGCTCGCCGCGTCGATCGGAAAATCCCAGCCATTGCCGGTCGCGTTCCAGTAGAGCTCGTCGTGATCGTCGAAGAAGCCGAGCTGCCGCGTCGTGCGGTAGCGGAAGACGTACGTGTAGTCGCCGGCCGGCAACAGCACGTCTTCGGAGCCGAAGTAGACGCGCGTGCCGTGGGCGAGTCCCGACCCGTGAAAAGGCTCCGGCTCTCCGTCGCGCGTCACGGCGAGCGGCTCGAACGCGACGCGGATGCGGTTGCCGAGCGCGTCCTTGTAGTCGGTCGGAAAATCGCGGTAGATGCCGTGGCGGATCTCGTTGCCTTCGGCGTGGACGCGGATCGTTTCGGTGACCTGCATGCTGGCGTCGGCGGCGACGACGATGTCGCTGTGGAATTCGAGGATGCGCTCGTCGGCAAGCGCGTGTCCGGTCAACGCCGCAACGACGACGAAGAGCAGCAATGCCCAAGCGCAAACGCCGCGTCTTTCCCTTCTCCCGCTTGCGGGAGAAGGTGCCGGAGGCGGATGAGGGAAGTTCTTCGATGCGGACAAAAGCCTTCCCTCACCCCAACCCTCTCCCGCACGCGGGAGAGGGGGAACAGCGTGCGCACGGCGTCTGGTAACCGTTTCCATCAGACAGATCCGCGTCATGCCGGCGCCTCCTGTTCGACGCCGCTCCGGAAGAACTCCGCCGCCTTGAACGCCGCGAGCTTCGCGACGATCAGCATCGGAAACGTCTCGATTTTCGTATTGAGATCGCGCACGGCGCCGTTGTAGAAGCGCCGCGCGTACTGAAGATGATCCTCGATCTCGACGAGCTCGCGCTGCAGCGCGAGGAAATTGTCGCTGGCCTTGAGGTCCGGATAGTGCTCCTGCAGCGCGAGGATGCGGTCGACCTGACGCGCGAGCTCGCCTTCGACCGCGGCCTTGCCGGCCAGCGAGGCCGCTGCGAGCGAGCGCGCACGAAGCTCGGTCAGCGTCGCCAGCGTCGTGCGCTCGTGCGCGGCGTAACCCTGGACGGCGCCGACGAGCTGCGGCACGAGATCGTGGCGGCGCGTGAGCTGCACGTCGATGTCGCTCCACGCCGCGCGCACCTGGTTGCGCGCCGCGACGAGCTCATTGAACACGACGACGGCGGCCGCGACGACGACGAACGCGACCGCGCCGATCCACCATGCCAGCATGGCGTCCCTCCCCGGAAGGCCGTCGCCATGATCGCACACGGTTCGGGCAGCCGCCGGCGTGCTTGCGGTAGGATGGCGGCATGAGCGAATCGACGACCCATTTCGGCTATCGCGACGTGCCCGAGAGCGACAAGGCGCGGCTCGTCGGCGAGGTGTTCAGCTCAGTCGCGCAGAAGTACGACGTCATGAACGATCTGATGTCGTTCGGCGCGCATCGCGTCTGGAAGCGCTACTTCGTCGCGACGAGCGGCGTGCGATCCGGCGACGTCGTGCTCGATCTCGCCGGCGGCACCGGCGACATCGCAGCGTTGCTGCTGTCGCGCGTCGGCGAGCAAGGCGCCGTGGTCATCGGCGACATCAACGCGGCGATGCTGCGCGTCGGGCGCGATCGCCTGCTCGATCGCGGCCGCGTGCGCGGGCTCGACTACGCGCAGCTCGACGCCGAGGCGCTGCCGTTTCCGGACAAGGCGTTCGATTGCGTGACGATGGCGTTCGGCCTTCGCAACGTGACGCACAAGGAGCGCGCGCTGGCCGAGATCCACCGCGTGCTCAAGATCGGCGGCCGCGCGCTGATCCTCGAGTTCTCGCGCCTTCGCGCCGGGTTCCTGCAGCCGCTCTACGATTTCCATTCGTTTGAGGTGCTGCCGCGGCTCGGCAGGCTCATCGCTGACGACGCGGCGAGCTATCGCTATCTCGCCGAGTCGATCCGCCGGCATCCCGATCAGGAAGCGCTGAAGGCGATGATGGAGGCGGCGGGATTCCTGCGCGTCGACGTACGCAATCTTGCGGCCGGCATCGTCGCGATCCATCGCGGGTATCGGGTCTGACGCCGCGCGCGTTCGTCGTTTGCATGACGTTTACATCCGCCTAGCACTTTCGTCATAGGCCGGCGCGCTTCATCGGCGCGAGACTCGCACGTCTCGCCGGGTCATCGGCCGGCCGATCCCCCGTTTCTCATCGAGGATTCCCGCCATGCGTTTTGCCTGGATCGAATCGCTGCTGTTCACGCTGCTCGTCGCCTCGTCGGTGCCCGCGTACGCGGCCGACGACGACAAGGACGATGCCGCGCAGGACAAGGACAAGGACAAGAAAAAAGACGAAAAACCCGTTCCGCCCGAGAAGACTTCGGTCTCGCACGGCAGCGTCGACGTCGGCGGGCGCACGATCCACTACACCGCGACCGCCGGCAACGTGCTGATCCGTGAGGACAAGGAAGACAAGCCGGAAGCGAGCGTGTTCTACGTCGCCTACACGGTCGATGACGGCAAGGACAAGGCGAAGCGCCCGCTCACGTTCTTCTACAACGGGGGTCCCGGCTCGTCGAGCGTGTGGCTGCACATGGGTTCGCTCGCGCCGGTGCGCGTCGAGTCGGCCAGCGCGGCCGCGACGGCGCCGCCGCCGTACCGCCTCGGGCCGAATCCGTACAGCCTCATCGACAAGTCGGATCTCGTCTTCATCGATGCGGTCGGCACCGGTTTCTCGACGCCGGTCGGCAAGGCGAAGGGGAAGGATTTCTGGGGCGTCGATCAGGATCTCACGGCGTTCGCGAAAGCCATCACGCGCTACGTGACGGTCAACCAGCGCTGGAACTCGCCGAAGTTCCTGTTCGGCGAGTCGTACGGCACGACGCGTTCGGCCGGGCTCGTCAACAAGCTGCAGAGTCAGGGCATGGCGTTCAACGGCGTCGTGTTGCTGTCGTCGATCCTCAACTATGCGTCCAATTCGCCGGGTCTCGATCAGAATTACATCGGATCGCTGCCGACGTTCGCCGCGATCGCGTGGTATCACGACAAGGTCCCGGGAAAGCCGGCAAGTATGGAAGCGTTCGTCGACGAGGCGCGCGCGTTCGCCGTCGGCGCGTATGCGAGCGCGCTCGCCAAGGGCCAGTCGCTGACGCCGGCGGAAGCCGACGCGCTCGCGACGAAGCTTGCGCGCTTCACGGGCCTTGCGCCGGCGTATCTCAAGGAAGCCAACTTCCGCGTGAGCCAGAGCCGCTTCCGCAAGGAGCTGCTGCGCGACGAGCGCCGCACGGTCGGGCGCTACGACGCGCGCTACGAGGGGATCGATCTCGACGCGGCCGGCGAGAATCCCGAATACGACGCGTCCGACACGGCCATCGCCGGCGCGTTCATCGCGGCGTTCAACAACTACGTCGAGGGCACGCTGAAGTGGCAGAGCGACGTGCCGTACAAGCCGACGAGCTTCGACATCATCCGCGATTGGGACTGGAAGCACGAGCAGCAGGGCGCGCGCTTCCCGCAGCGCGTGCCGTACGTCGCCGGCGATCTCGCGCGCGCGATGCGCGAGAACCCGCACCTGCACGTGCTGTCGGCGAACGGCTACTTCGATCTCGCGACGCCGTTCTTCGCGACCGAGTTCGATCTCGGCCACATGCAGCTCGATCCGTCGCTGCGCGCGAATCTGCGCTTCGCCTACTACCCGTCCGGGCACATGGTGTATCTCAACGTCGACGCGCTCGCGCGCTTCAAGGCCGATCTCGCCGCGTTCTACGACAGCGCGCAATCGGGCTGAGCCGGAGCGGTTTCGAAGGAAGGCTCGGGGAGCGTGACGTGCCGGCGTCCTGTCCGGCACGCCGCGTTCCTGTTCCCGGCGGCATCCCCATTACGCCTGCCGGGAGGTGGCCAGGAGGGAGACAGTCCGAACTCCGTCGGACCGGGCCTCTCCCTCCCGGCCGGGGGGATCGATCGCTTGCCAGCGGGGCATGCCCGCACGGGGTGCAGCGTGCCCGGGATCGTACGGTCGAGGTAGCTGTAAGTTCTTACAGGTGTCGCGCGGCGTTCGTCGCGATCGCGCATCGCCGCGCGGGACATGCGTAAGATCGTGTAAAGGCCATCACCGCACGGATTTGCGTGCGCAGGCGTACGGTTCGCCGGGCCTATGCGACGGAATTATTACAGCGTGATGAGCTGCAGCGCGATCGCGCGCGCGACCGCCTGGCGACGGCCGAACACGCCGAGCTTGTGCGCAGCGTTCTCGACATGGAATACGACCGTGCGCTCGGAGATGCCGAGCAGGCGGCCGATCTCCCAGCCGGTCTTGCCTTCGGCTGCCCAGCGCAGGCACTCGAGCTCGCGCGCGGTGAGATGCACGTGGGTGCCGGTCTGCGGCGTCGTCGCGAAACGGTGGCCGACCTCGTGCGTGAACGTCGCCAGGAGCTGAACGCCGGCGATCTGCTCGCGATCGACGCTATCGTGCGAGCCCGCGACCGAGAGCAGCCCCCACTGGCAGCCGAGCCCGTGCACGGGCGTCGACACGCCGACCCTGAGACCGAAATCGGCTGCGTCGTGGAAGAACGCGGGACAGCGCCGCTTGCGCTCGCCGGCCGGACCGTCCGCGCTCCAGACGAGCGGCGTCACGTGCTCGCGGCAATGCGCGACGACCGGGTCGACGCTGAGATAGCCCTTCTCGACGTAACGCGCGAGCCGCGCCGCCGGATACGCGCTCAAGATGTACGGAAACGTGTGCTGACCGACCGGATTGGCCGCGTAGACCCACGATTCGAAACCCAGCTTGTTGACGGACTCGCCGACCGCACGCCGCAACTCCTCCGGCGTGGTGCAAGCAAGCAAAGCCTCAAACGTGTCGAGGTGCGCTCGCATCGATAACCCCTGTGACACCGAAATCATAGCACGACGCAAAAGGCAACAATTACACACGCGGGCCGCTCGATCGGCGGAAAATGCGCACGGTGTCGCATTCGAGTCCGCATTCTCGGCGCCGTCGCGCCGCCTTGTGTGAGAACGTGGTGAAATCCGCGTCGGAAGGACGTGCGTCGCGATTCTTGCAAGAATGCCCGATCCGCGTTGCATCGGGCGTGCCCCCCGCGACGCGTTCTCCGACGTTCGAGGAATTTCGGGATGTGGATGATGACAAGCCTGCTCGCCGCAGCCGTGCTCGGCGCGCCGGAGCCCGCCAAGCTGCCCGCCGATCCGCACAGCTACGCGAACACGGCGCAGGTCGTCGTGCGCAAGGCTGCGCTCGAGCTCGACGTCGATTTCGGGCGGCGCGTGCTCGACGGCAGCGCAGAGCTCTCGCTCGAGTGGCAGGATCCCGCCGCGCGGCAGCTCGTGCTCGACACGCGCGATCTTTCGATCGCGAGC
>Ga0081540_1001078_pt1 | contig 24243 bp, 33 predicted proteins | sample TabmetS2T1R1_FD_71024 | JGI IMG/M metagenome (GOLD analysis project Ga0081540, IMG submission 71024) | Tabebuia heterophylla rhizosphere microbial communities from the University of Puerto Rico - S2T1R1 | ecosystem: Host-associated > Plants > Roots > Rhizosphere ... | reverse complement strand
GGCGAAGTGGGGCCGCACCACCGTGGGCATCACGATCTGGACGGCCACGAAGACCACGAACGTGACGGCCATCGCCGGTACCATCCGGCGGATCAGCAGCCCGGCGGCGGCGCCGAGGGTGAACGCGAAGGCCGTGTGCCCGAGGACGGCGTACCCTCGCGCGTCGAACACGATGGGCGTCAGCCGGGCGAGGCCGTTGATGGCGACGGCGTCGAGCGGATGCGACCACCAGTCCACCGCCACCACGGCCAGTCCCGCGGCGGCGATCGCGGCCAGGCCGACGAGGCCGAGCTTGACCGCCAGCCAGCGGGTGCGGGTGACGCTCTGGTTCCAGGCCAGCCGGAAGGTGCCGGTCTCGATCTCGCGGGTGAGCAGCGGAGCGCCCCAGAACACCCCGATGAGAGCAGGCACCACGTACACGACCAGGGCGCCGCCGTCATAGAGGATCTTGTCCGTGGTGCTGGCCTTCACCTGGTTCATGAAGGCGCTGGCAACAGCCCCGCAGTCGCCGTGCGTCTGGCATGCGGCGAGCCCGCTGCTGTCAGACAGGTGGACCAGCTGCGCGGCGGTGATGGCCAGCGCGACCGCGATCACGGCCAGGGCGGCGGCCGCCACGATGGCCTGGGCGCGGAACTGGCGCCAGGTCAGCCAGATCATCGTTGTACCTCCAGTACGGGCGCGCCGTTGGGCACAGTGTCGGGGGGCTGGCTCATGTAGGCCAGCACCAGGTCTTCCAGGCCAACCTGCTCCACGGCCCAGGCGGGATCCTGGATTGGGCTGGCGGTGCGGACCAGCAGGGTGGTCTGCCGGTCGGTATGACTGGCGGATATGACCTGCCAGCCGGTTGGCCAGGCGGCGCGGTCGCGGCGCGGCCCGGTGAGCAGGTGATGGGTCGCGAGCAGGTCTTCGACCTCCCCGGCCACCCGGACCCGGGAGGCGACCAGCACGATCAGGTAGTCGCAGACCCGTTCCAGGTCGGCCATCAGATGCGAGGACATGATCACGCTGACCTGGCGGGCGGCGGTGAACTCCATCAGGGACTGCAGGAACTCGCGGCGGGCCAGAGGGTCGAGGCTGGCGATCGGCTCGTCCAGGATCAGCAGACCGGGCCGTTTGGCGATGGCCAGGGTCAGGGCAAGCTGGGCGCGCTGGCCGCCGGACAGCTTCCCGGCCCGCTGGCCGGGATCCAGGCCCAGCCGGTCGATCCGGGCGGTGGCGAGGGCGGCATCCCAGCCGGGGTTCATGTGCGCGCCCAGCCGCAGGTGATCGGCCACCGACAGCCCGGCATAGGTGGGCGTGTCCTGAGCTACGAAACCGACCCGGGCCAGCTGGGCGGGGCTGGCCGCGGGCGTGCCGCCCAGGACCTCGATCGTGCCGGTGGTCGGGGCCAGCAGGCCGGTCGCCAGGTTCAGCAGGGTTGTCTTCCCGGCACCGTTGGGGCCGACCAGCCCGACGACATGCCCGGCCGGGACGCTCAGTGTGCAGTCGGTCAGTGCCTGCCGCTGCCGGTACCGCTTGCCCAGCCCGCGCGATTCCAAGACGGCGGTCATAGCGCTTCCTCCTTAGCGAGCGCCCGGAAGGTATCCCGGTACAGCGCCTCGATGCTGTCGTCGTCCAGACCGGCGCGGCGGGCCTTGGCCAGCCAGCGCTCAAGGTCACGGCGCAGCGGCCCGAGCGCGGCCAGCGAGCCATCGCTCAGCGTCGCGGTCACGAACGTCCCGACCCCCGGCCGGGCCGCCGCCAGCCCCTCGTACTCCAACTCCCGGTAGGCCTTGAGCACCGTGTTCGGGTTGATCGCCAGTGACGCCACCGCGTCCTTGACCGTGGGCAGCTGGTCACCCACGCTCAGCGTGCCCAGCCGAAGCGCCTGCCGCACCTGCTGGATGATCTGCAGGTACGGGGCGACGCCCGAGCGGCTGTCCAGGTGAAACTCGATCACGGATGCCTCGATCGCGGTACTCGATTTATCTATGCTCCTAGCACAATAGCAGCACAGCAAGCTGGCATGTCAAGAGGGAGACTGCCATGCGCTTCCCGGGCCCGCTGGCCCGCTCAACACAGGAGCCGTCCATGGCGGAAGGCCGGTCGTGCCCGCTGCGTGCGATCGGATGGTCAGACACGGGCACTCACGGTCATTCACGGGACCTACGCTCTGACAGTGACCTGCGTCAGCGCTGGTCTGGCGGGGTGCAGTCGCAGCCTTCCAAGCTGGTCATGAGGGTTCGATTCCCTTCGCCCGCTCCATACCGTCACCCGCTCCGACATGTAACCCCAGGTCAGCGGCGTACAGCCGACTTCGCTCAGGCCACCGGCACACTCCGCAAGGGGTCCATGTGCCATGAACGTGCCTGCGAGGGTCCCTGGCGGTCAATGAGGGTGCCCAGCGGACATCCGAACTAGCTGGTCAGGCCCGTTCAGCGGCCGTATCACGAAGCGTCCTAAGCTGACAGTGCCTGTTCTATGCCTGTCGGCCGCTTACTTCACCACGTGGCGGCATCGACGGTCAAGGCTGGTGGAGCAGGTTCTTTCTAATCGTCGATGGCAGCGACGGCGGTGAGGATGGCGTCGATCGCAGCCGCAGGCTGGGACACCATCGATACGTGTGATCCAGCGACTTCGGTGATCGTCGATCCCGCCCGCTCGGCCATGCTGCGCTGGGTGGCCGGGGGTATGACACGGTCCTCGGTACCGACCACGACCCAGCTCGGGATGGTCTTCCAGGCTGTGGCCTCAGTCGGTGCGGTATTCGCGCCGAGCGTGATCGGGCGCTGGCTCGCGGCGATCAGCCACCGGTCCGCCTCGGAAAGGTCTTGCGCGAAGGCCTCGTGGACGGTCGACGGCTTGAGGAATGCGTCGGCGTCCCCTTCCGGCGCTCCGGGGTAGCCGACGATGTCGAAAACGGCGGTCGGGTCGGGAACGTCGAGCGCGGAGCCCGAGCCGCCGAGGATCTGGAAGGTGTTCTCACCCGCGTCCGGGATGAACGCGTCAACGTAGACGAGCGCCTTGACGTCACCGCCTGCTGCACCGGCGTTAGTGATCACCACGCCCCCGTAGGAATGGCCGACCAGGACGACAGGGCCGGTCGTGCGCTGGGCGAGAAACGACGCGACGTACGCCGCGTCTCCCGCCACCCCACGGAGCAGGTTGGGCGGTGTGAGGACAGTGAAGCCTTGGCCTTGGAGTTCCGTCGATACGGCATTCCAGCTCGATCCGTCCGCCCATGCTCCGTGAACAAGAACGATCGTCGGCTTCGGCATGTCGCTCCCCCCTGAGGTCCACTGGGTACCACCACCACGAGCAGCATAACGACAGGTCCTGGCCGACGACAGGCGCCAAGATCGGGAACATTCACGGAACAAACCTGACGGCGTCCGAGAACGGCCTCAGATACAAGCAGGTCAGCGAGGCTTTTCCGCCAAACCGTGGTGGCGGCCTCCGGAGTCAGTATGAAGCGCCCGGCTCACCGCCCAGCTGACGTCTCGCGGCCCGGCGGCATGGTGTCGAGACTCGTGCCAGATCCGCTCATGATCCGAAACATTCATGGAACGCCGCTAACCCCGAAAGCCGAATGGACAGAGGCAGTGTTTGACGCACGGTGTAGATCGCGCAGAACGTCCGCCTCTGGTCGTGGTCCTGCTGCCGCGTGCCCGCGCCCGCCGGTCCAGTACCCGGCCTGCCGCCTGCGCATGATCGTCACACCGGGACTGCCCCGCTGGGTCTTGCCTACCGCTCCCGGAGGAAGTCGAGCACGCGCTGGATCAGCAGTGCAGTGGCGTCCGGGTCGTAGGACGGCAGCGAGCTGTCGGCGAAATAGTGCTGGTCGCCGGGGTAGAGGAACAGCTCGCCGTCCTTGGCCTGCTCGACGAGCTCGCGGGCGGCGTCGATGTCGCCCTCACCGACGAAGATCGGGTCGGCGTCCATGCCGTGCACCTGGACCGGCACCTGGCCGGGCCAGGCGGAACCGAATTCTGCGACCGGGACGCAGGAATAGAACAGCAGCGCTCCGCGCGCTCCCGGCCGTGTCTGCGCCAGCATCTGAGCCGGGATCACGCCGAGCGAAAAGCCGGCGTACACCAGCTCGGCGGGCAGTGCCTCGACCGCCCGGAGGCCGCGCGCGATCACCTCGCCGGGAAAGCCGATCTGCTCCGCATACCCCATCCCCTCCTCGATGCTGCCGAAGGTGCGGCCGTCGAACAGGTCGGGGGTGTGCACGGTGTGCCCGGCGCGGCGCAGCTCATCGGCGAAGGCGACGACGCCAGGGGTCAGGCCCTGCGCGTGGTGGAAGAGCACCACCTCAGCCATAATCGGGACTCCTTTCTCTGACGTGAGGTCTAAACGACCCTCGCATGCGCTCCGCGGAGCGGTCCGGGGTCCGTCGCAGGCCCTACCCCCGCCTGCCCGAACAAGACCACGATCCGGCAGCCGGGGCAGAACAACCCGATCCGGGTAACCGGCGTCCTGATCAAGCATCAAGTCTCCAGGCGTGCCGAACGTCGGCTCCGCGCACGTTACGAACGCACTTTCATGCCACGTTCTGCGAGCGGTGCCGCCGGTACTCCAGCTCGAGGGTCCCGTTGCTGAGCGTCATGCCGGAGACCAGGTCGAGCGGCCCGTACTTGCCGACGTCGTCGAACAGCCGCCTGCCCTCGCCCGCCACATAGGGGAGCAGGCTCAGGTAGTAGTAGTCGATCAGGTCGAGCCGCATCAGCGTCCGCCAGAAGCTGATGCCGCCGTAGACCACGATGTGGCCGTCGCCGCCTCGCCTGAGCTTGCCGATCTCCTCTGCCGTGTCGCCGGCGGCGATCGTGGTATTGGCCCAGTCGGCGGTCTTCAGCGTGCGCGAGAACACGACCTTGCGCGCTGCGTTGAACGTGCCGGCCCACGGGTGGTCGGTCTGGGTCCCGCCCGGAGCGAAGTGCCCGGCCATGGCCTCGCAGGAGGCCCGGCCCATGATGAGCGCGTACGCGCGCTGGTACAGCTCGCCCGTCGGGTCGAGCTGCGAGTCGTCGGCGGGCATGTGGTGCTGGCTCGCAGCTTCAGGCACTCTCGGATCAATGCCGCTCATGCACCAATCGAAGTACTCGGTGCCGTACTCGGCCCTCACGCCGTCGAGCGAGCTGTTGAACGCACGCACGATCAGCTTGCGCATCTCAGAACTCCTTGGTCTCCGGTCGTGCGGGTACCTGCATTGAGGGGAAGCATGGCCGCGCGGGGTCGCGGCGTCTCGGGGCCGCGGCCGTCGCGTTCATCAGGACAGACCACGCGATCGTCTGGAATTAATCGGTCCGCGTGCCACTGACCATCACGACAAGATCCACTGCAAGCACCCACTCTGGCGCCGCAATGCTCGCACCCAGGTCTGACAGACTCGCGCGGATCACGACAGGTCAAGATCGGCCACTAGCGATCTTTAATGGCTGGGCGTTATCGCGGTTGGAAGGCGAGCCCGGCCTTGGCGATGGGGCTGTGACCCGCCTTTCAGGTCCCCGGTGCGGTCGGTGCCTAGGCTCGCGTGTGCCGGGGGGAGATGAAGTCACCGGTGAGGCTGGCTGGGCGGTGGCGCAGCTCGCCGAGGACGGCGCCGCCGAGCAGGCGGTAGAACCCCTCGCGCGAGATGTCGCGGAACAGGGCGCGCAGCCACCGGCGGTCCAGGCCGAAGGTGATGATCCCGGCGGTGACATCGACCAGGTCTGCCTGGCGGACCAGCTCCACCTCCAGGCCCATGGCCGCCCGCGACCGCGGCGCGTGGTGCTGCTCGCAGGCGTCCATGCACCGCTGGCGCCGGTCGGGCGGCCAGCCGAACGGCGCCAGCACCTGGCCGGCCAGGCGGGCGCCCTCGGTCACGTACGGGTCGCGGCTGGGGACATACAGGCCGGCGTCGTGCAGCCAGCACGCGCACACCAGCAGCTCCCGGTCGAACGCCCGGCCGGCGGCCAGCCGCTCGGCGATCGCGAACTGGCGCAGGCAATGCCGCTCCATCGGGCCGCCCGCGCCCGCCGCCGCGCGCAGCGCCCGCAGGGCCGCCCGGGCGGCCGGGGTGGTGGACAGCGCATCGGCGTCCATACGGCGAGTCTAGGGGCGGCCACGCCGGCCCACCACGACGGCGGGCGCAGCCACCCACCGGGCCGGGCTACCGGCGCGGCCTCATCGCCAAGACCCGGGCTCGCCTTCCAACCGCGATAACCCCCAGCCGTTAAGGATCTGTAGTGGCCGCCGCGGCAAGCATGGCTCGTGCCAGATCCGTGCCACATACGGGGGCATTCACGGTCGGAGGTCCGTCCTCGCGTTGTCAGGTTCAGGTGCCGAGGAGGTCGTAGGCAGCGATCCACAGCGTGTAGGGGTTCGCCAGGTCCGGGTAGGCCGTCGTCATCCGGTCGATGAGCTCGGCAGGGGCGGAGCTGCGTTCCAGCGCCGCCTCGAAATCGGCGAGGTAGCGGCGGCATTCGCCGATCTGGCGGCGGGCGTCGTCGTCGGCGGCCAGTGGGTTGCGGTGCCCGGCGATGAGAGTGTCGGCCTCCAGCGCTGCCACGGCATCCAGCGCCCGCGCCCAGCTGGCGCGGGAGTCCGGCGTCGACCTCCTCAGCCACATGTGCGTCTGGTTGTAGACGGTATCGCCGGAGACGACCAGGCTCAGGCCGGGGACGTGGACGACACTCGAGTGCACGGTGTCGGTGGTCCCGACCGGGATTACCGTGGCCGCCGAGCCTCCGACCGGGACCGTGGTGCCCGCCAGCGGCGTCGGCGCGACGGGCTCGCTGGTCAGCTGGCCGGGAAAGAACCCGCCCCACACCTGCATGTACGCCGGCGAGATCTGCTCTTCCATCGCGGGGATGGACTCGGCCAGGGCCACCGGCCTGGCTCCCGGGAACGCTGCCAGGATCTCGGGCAGCCCTAGGAAGTGGTCGGCGTGGGGATGCGTGATGTACACATACCCGGGCTCGCGGTCGTGGGATCTCACCCAGGCCGCCAGTTTCCGCGCCTCCCGTTCAGTGACGAGGCAGTCGACCAGCAGGGCGCCGCCATCATCACTGACCAGGGTCGAGGTGGACGGCGGCCAGGTCGCCGGGCCTACGGCATCCTCGAAGCCCGGCACCGCGCTCGCGATCGGCTTGGGATCCACCACGAACACGTCAAAATCAAGGCTCATCGCTCCCTCCGGCAGCGCTGACTCCGGTGGGCAGCGGACGCCGGGCCCGCTGCGCCCCGTGGGTCGATGGTCATACACACCATGCTCACGCGTCCTCCGGGCTCGCCGGGTCCGGGACCTGGCCACTTCCGGCTCCGGCCTGGCTGCCTACCGCCGCCTCGTAGGCATCGAGGGCCTGCTTGTACTGGCGCCTTTTGGCCTCCGGCCAGATCTGGACGAACACCACCACGATGACACTGGTCCACAGCGCCCAGCCGAGCGCGTAGAGCAGGTCGGCCACCAGCGCCAAAGGCTCGGTCGTCACCGAGGTCTTGAGCAAGAAACCGCCGACATGAGCGGCCAGGCCCACCACGATGCCGGTCACCAGGATCCAGTACATGGGCCGCTGCCCGGACGCCGACTGACGCACCAGCGCCAAGTGCTCACCCACATAGGTCAGTAGCGCGTCACGGTCCCGCTCCCCCAGACCAAACAGGTCCTGCCCTTGCGCGCGCCCGTCAGCGGACAACTGTGGAGCCCCCTTTGTTCCCGGTTCTCCGGTCATGGTCGAACCTCCTGACAGCCAGTTTTGCACCAGGGCTCACACATCAAGACCCTCGGACCCGGCAGAACAACCATCAGCGAGGCCGACGCCCGGGACCGCACCGCTCCGGTGGCAGGTGACACTCAGCTGGAACCTCCACTGAGGACACCCGGCCTTGCTACCGGCTCTGGGGCTCTGCCGGCTCACCCACCGTCTGCAGGAACGCGCGGACGGCGGCGTCGTACTCCTGCGGCGCCTCAAGGTTGACGTCGTGACCCGCCGCTGGGACCAGCATCAGCCGCGAGCCGGGGATCGCCGCGTGCAGCGCCTGTGCGACCTCCCGCGGCGCACGTACGTCCTCGGCGCCGTAGATCAGGAGTGCCGGCACTGCGATCGTCGGCAGCACCGCGCGCAGGTCGGCGCTGGCGAAAGCGGTCAGCATGGACCGGGCCCCGGCGGGCCGGACGCCGAGCATCATGGTGTGGGCGGCCTGGAGGGTCTCCGGTGGAACGGAGCGGCCGAAAGCTGGCCAGGTAGGAGTCCACCCACTCCGCTGGCGGCCGGTCCAGCTCGGCGAGCGCCCGGTCGAGGCCGGCTTCGACCTCAGCAGGCGGCAAGGACCCCGCCTGCTTCGACCTCAGCAGGCGGCAAGGACCCCGCCAGCCGGCGTAGGCACCGCTGAGTACCAGGGAGCGGACCAGCTGCCGGTGGCGGCCGTAGACGTCGATCGCCAGCCCCGCGCCGAACGAGTGCCCAGCGAGGTGGACCGGCCCTGCCCCGAGCGCGCGGACGAGGACGGCGACCGCATCGGCGTAGTCGGCAAGGCTCGGATCCGCTGCCGGGTCGGCGGAGCCACCGCAGCCGGGCGCATCCCAGGCGACGACGTCGTACTGACAGGCCAGGGTCTCCAGCTGGGAGCCCAGGAGCGGCGGTCGCTCAAACCGCCGTGCAGCAGCACCAGCGGAGCCGCGCCCCCGCGCGGCGGTAGGCAACGGCCCCGATGGGCGTCTCGACCCGGTGCATTCCCACGTTCTCCCCTCCGCAAGGGCACTACGCCCGAGACTCCCACGAGCGCAACGGCGCCTCAAGCGACGTGCCTTACCGCGCGAGAGTGTCACCTCCTTGGCCGTTCCCAGGCGCCGCGGCCCTGGGATTCCGGCGCCGGGCGCAGGACAGACAAGAACTCCGCGGCGCACGTACCCGTCCGCTGCTGCGAGCGCGCAGCTTGCTGGTGGTACCGGCTGGTTGCCACCTGATGCGGACGCGCACGACGATGACTGACATGGCAACGGTGTACGGCCGCCCGGTCGGGGTTATGCGGCAGAGCGTCAAGCCGCAGCTGGCCAGCTGGGAGCGGGCGGGGCATCCCAGCCAGGTGAAGCTGGGCCGCTTCCTGGCGCACGTGGACGCCATAGCCGGGCCGGTGCTGGCGAGGGTGAGCGGCCGGGTTGCGGCCGAGCTGATCGTGGGGTTCAGCGATGGCGTCTCACTGACTGATGGCGGCCATGACCTGGACAACTACCTGTTCCCTGTCGCTCAGCGGCTGGGCCCGCAACGGGTGGCGGCTGTCTTCGGCCGCAAGATCCACGGGCCGTCGTCACTGGCCGTGGGACCCGCCCGGCCGGACACGGCCGGGGCCACCCCGCAGTTCTCGGCCCGGATGGCAGGGTCTTATCAGCGCCAGGAGTGGAAACAACGGCTCCACGATCGGCTTGCGGCGCAGGTGGCCACCATCGATCCGGGCCCGGCCGGGCTGACAATCGCACTGACGACCGGGCCGGGCCGCAACTGGGCCAGCCTCTGGAAGCCGCTCATCGACGCGTTCGGCCCCGTGCTCGGCGAAGACCCCACCCGGCCGTTCCGCCCGCACGATGACCGTGTCGTCAGCCTGGACCTGCACCACACCATCGACACCGCCATCGCCCACGACGTGATCATCGACGCCTGGTGGACCCACCTGTAGCCAACCCCGCCGCATTCCATAGCGAGACCGGTCCTGCCGATGACGGGACGAGCGCGGATCCGTCAGCGCGATGCCGGGGCGCCGACCGACGCCTGCGCACGACCGCGAAAACGGGCAGGTAGGTCCGGGATACGGAGATCACCAATCCGGGTAAGGCGGATGGGCTGCCGCCGGTGGATTGGGCCGCCGTTGTTGAGAAGCTCCATGCGGGGTCGGCACCGGCTCCGGACGCGGCGGGTCAGCTTGGCAGTCTGGACAGATCAACGTCAAGATAGACCCATGTCCATACAGGCAGGCCGGAAGACCCTGGACCTGGTCACTGCTGCCAGACCGCGGGCCGTTGCCGAGGAGTGCGCAATCCCGCTTGTCCGCGAGCCGATCGACGAGGCCGCGGTGGCCGGGCTGGTGCAGGCGTTCAAGGCGCTGGCCGACCCGGTCCGGCTCAGGCTGGTCTCCTGATCGGCGCGCACGAGGGCGACGAGGTGTGTGTCTGTGAGCTGACCGATGCGTTCGACCTGACCCAGCCGACCATCAGCCACCACCTGAAGGTCTTGCGGGAAGCGGGGATCATCGGCAGCGAACGCCGCGGCACCTGGGTCTACTACCGGCTTGAGCCCGCCGCGCTGGAGCGCATGGGAGCACTGCTGACCGCGCCGCAGCGACCAGCGACTGTTTCCTGATCGCGGCCCACGGCCGGCCCCAGTGCGTTGCCTCCCGGTGCGGATGGGGCTAGCAGCACGTGGCCGCGGGCGCATCCGGTTGTTCGGTGTGGACGTTGGTGTCGCCGCAGCATTCGGGGCCGTGGCCTTCGGCGTAGAAGGTTGGGCTGTCGGCCAGGACGGCGTAGATCTCCCAGGATTCGCCGTCGGGTGCGCCCTGGACCCAGAACTTGTCCTGCTTGGCGTAACAGCAGGTGGTCTCGCCCGTCTCCGCGGGCGCGAGCCCGGTGCGGGCGAGGCGTGCCTGCTCGGCTGCGACGGTGCCGGTGTCGGGGACCTCGATGCCGAGGTGGTTGAGGCTGCCACCCTGGCCGGGGTTTTCCAGCAGCACGAGCTTGAGCGGCGGCTCGGCGATGGCGAAGTTGGCGTAGCCGGGCCGCTGCTTGGCCGGCCCGGCGCCGAACAGCTTCGAATAGAACGCGACCGCCTGGCCGATGTCGTCGACGTTGAGGGCCAGCTGCAACCGGCTGGGCATGGGAGCCTCCTACGCATTGACATTGATAATCGTCTATGTCTTGTGGCGAGCTTGTCACAAGACATAGAGATCTGTCAATATAGACGTATGTCGAAGTCCTTGCTGGTGCTGGACCCGGTCGGCACCGCGGCCTGCTGCCCGCCACTGTCCCGCGAGCCGCTGTCGGCCGAGCAGGCCGCGCAGGTCGCGCCGCTGCTGAAGGCCCTGGCTGAGCCGGTGCGGCTGCGGCTGATGTCGCTGATCGCCTCGCATCCGGGCGGTGAGGCGTGCGTGTGCGACCTGAATGATGCGTTCGACCTGTCCCAGCCGACGATCAGCCATCACCTGAAGGTGCTGCACGAGAGCGGCCTGCTGGACCGCGAGAAGCGCGGCGTGTGGGTCTATTACCGGGCCCGGACAGAGGCCCTGGCCAGCCTCGGCGCGCTGATCGGCGACCCGCCACAGTGACGCCTACCCGCCACAGTGACGCCTACCCGCCACAGTGACCGCCCACCCTGATGAAGTGCCGCGAGGAGCACGCCAGTGACTGAAGCCGACACGCCTGGCAGCCACAGCGACCGTGACGCCGTCATCGACCGTTATTCCGGACTGGCCCGCACCGCCCTGGCTGGCGGCGTCCCGGTGGACGGCGAACCGGACGCGCTCACCGGCGGGTGTTTGGGCGCGGCCGCCTACGCCGATGCCGGCGGCATCCCGGAGCCAGCGCTGCGCGCCAGCCTCGGCTGCGGCAACCCGCTGGCCGTCGCCGACCTCCACCCGGGCGAGACCGTCCTGGCGGCCGGGTTCACCGGCATCACCATCACCAGCACGCACGAGTCAGGCCCCGGTCTGCACTCCGCCATCGTCAACGCAGCCAAGCCGACCGCCCCGCGCACATAACGCCTCGTTCGGCCGGTCAGGACAGGGGCCAGGGTGCGGGTCGTGATGCGCGCCAGGGCGGCAGTGCCCGCCAATGGCAGCGGGGGCCTTCGCTAGCGGAGAAGTTCGCGCGCTGGCCAGTCCGCCCGGCGCAGGGTGACGAACCACCGGGCAGACGCACAGTGAACCCAGTCGAGAACGGAGTGCCCGACCATGCCAGCCCGGAACATCAAGAGCTACCTCGCCGTCGTGGCCGCCGCGGCTGCCATCGGCCTTGGCGCCGCCGCGCCCGCCGTGGCATCAGCCGGCTTCGCCACCGCGCCCGCCGGCGCGCTGACCACTGGAGCTGGCGGGGGCTCCGGCAAGGCGCCGATGCCGGACTTCCACATCACCCGGCTCACACCGACCATGAACGATGATCCGCACACGTCCTTCGACAACGGGACGCAACGGGCCGTTCTGTGCGCGACCGCCATCGAATATGGGTTGATCGCGGCGTAGCGATGCTTCGCCCGTGGTGAACCGCTGCAGGCGCCGGCGGGACCTCAGGCGCTGCGGTCGAGGGGTGTTCCCACGGCGGCTCCGGCCTCTTTGGCCTTGGCCGGCCCGCGCAGCACGTAGGCCACGCCGACCGCGATGACCGCGCCCGCTGCCGGCCCGGCCAGGTAGATCCACCAGGTGGACAGGTCGCCGATGGCGAGGTCGGGCCCGAAGCTGCGGGCGGGGTTCATGGAGGCGCCGTCGTAGGGGCCGCCCATCGTTCCCCAGGCCAGGATGTAGGCACCCACAGCCAGCGGCACGAACGGGCCGTTGAGTTTGGGCCCGTTGGCCAGGTTGAGGATCATCAGCACCAGGCCGAAGGTGATGATGGCCTCGAACCCGGCGGCCTGCCAGGACTGGCCGGGCTGGGGCATGGTGGCGGCCAGGTTCCCGGCCGGGCCGAAGAACGCACGCGCCAGCAACGACCCGCAGGCGGCGGCCCCGAACTGGACAATCCGGTAGGCGACGGCCATCACCCAGCCCATGTCGCGGCGCAGCGCGAACGCCAGCGTCGTGGCCGGGTTGAAATGAGCGGAGATGTCGCCCAGGAAGTAGACGGCCACCACCAGCCACAGCGCCGAGACCAGGGACAGTATCAGGATGGTCTGCCATGGCTGCAGCGAGTGGCCCCCGTAGCGGACCAGGATGGCCGCACCCCCGGACAGTACGAAGGTCAGCCCGGCCATGCCGATGACCTCGGCCAGCAGCCGCCGCAGCCGGTGGTCGGGGTTGGCTCAGTCGGCCCAGCCCCGCTGGCCGCCGACCGACGCAATGAGAGCCGCCCGGCCGACCGGCTCGGAGCCGCGGTTCTGCCGGTCTGCGGTGGGGGAGGTCATGTCAGGCTTTCGCCGGGCCAGACGGCACGTCGGCCGAGCCCGGGTGGGTCAGGTTGATCGGGATGACGACCTTGTCGAACAGTTCCTCGCTGACCCCCTTGGCCAGCGCTGCCTGCTTGAGTGTCAGGTCGTGGTCGATCGCGTAGTAGGAGATGGCCGCGGCCTGGTCGTAGCCGATGACCGGGGACAGCGCGGTGACCATCATCACCGACCGGTCGATGTTCTCCTTCAGCTTGGCCTGGTTGAGCTTGGTGCCCTCGACCATGAACTCGCGGAAGTGGTCGCACATGTCGGCCATGATCAGCGCCGAGTGCAGGTAGTTGTTGATCAGGATCGGGCGGAAGGCGTTCAGCTCGAAGTTGCCCTCGTTCCCGCCCATGGTCACCGCCACATCGGACGCGATGACCTGGATGGCGACCATCAGCATGGCCTCGGCCTGGGTCGGGTTGACCTTGCCGGGCATGATCGACGACCCCGGCTCGTTCGCCGGGAAGATCAGCTCGTGGATGCCCGTGCGCGGGCCCGAGCCCAGCCAGCGCAGGTCGTTGGCGATCTTGAACAGGGTGACGGCCGCGGCCTTCAGCCCGCCGTGCGCGCGCACCATCGCATCCAGCGTGCCCTGGGCGGTGAACTTGTTGGCGGCGGTCACATACGGGATACCGGTCATCTGCGCGATCTCGGCCGCCACCTGGTCACCGAACCCGGCCGGGGCGTGGAGCCCGGTGCCGACCGCCGTGCCGCCCATCGCCAGCCTCAGCAGGCCGTGGGTGGCGTGCTCCACCTCGGCAATGGCGTCATCGAGCGCACCGGTGTACCCGGACCATTCCTGGCCGACGGTCAGCGGGACCGCGTCCTCCAGGTGCGTACGGCCGATCTTGACGACGTCATCCCACTTGCGGGAGTTGCGCTCGACGGCGTCGCGGAGCCGCCGCAGCGCCGGGATCGTCTTGTTCGTCGCCATCGTGTGCGCGGCGATGTGCATGGCCGTCGGAAACGTGTCGTTGCTCGACTGGCCCATGTTCACGTGATCGTTGGGGTGCACCGGTTCCTGTGAGCCGAGCGTCCCTCCCACCAGCTGGATACACCGGTTGGAGATCACCTCGTTCACGTTCATGTTCGACTGCGTCCCCGACCCGCTCTGCCACACGTACAGCGGGAACTCCTTGTCCAGCGCCCCCCTGATCACCTCGTCACACACCTGCTCGATCAGCTCGCCCTTCCAGGCCGGCAACCGGCCCGCCCGGGTGTTGACGACCGCCGCCGCCTTCTTCACGTATCCGTAGGCGTGATACACCTCCTTCGGCATCCGGTCATTGCCGATGTTGAAGTGCTCCAGGCTGCGCTGAGTCTGCGCGCCCCAGTACCGGTCCGCCGGCACCTCGACCGTGCCCAGGCTGTCGAACTCCTGCCGCATCCCGGTGGCATCGAGGCCGATCGGCAGATCAAGGATCTTCGGCGCCTGCTCGTTCGCACCCGTCATGGCATCTGCCCTCCCGCAGAGATCCGCGGCCGCCGGGCCGGTCGGCGGCCGGCCCGGCGCGGCCACACGCAAGCAACATCGTCGCCGAGTCCTCACGCTGACGTAAGACCCGCTGCGGCTGCATCGTTCACACGTGGCCGGCCCGAAGCCAGTCCCGGAACCGCACGGTGGACGACCACCAGGGGCTCCCAGCTGTCGGATATGCAAAACGGCAGGCTGCGCGGGATCGGGCCGGAAGTACAGCCGCTTGCGATACGCGGCGGCCGGGGCCGGGCCTGGGTCTTTTATCCCGTCTCTGAATACGCCGGGCGAGAGGGCCGCCGATCCAGCCAGTCAGCTGGGCCACCCCCCGCTCGGCGCTCCCTCGCGGAGCTGGATCAGCGCCGGGACCCATCTCTTCGCCCGGACGCTGACCGGCGGCTCCCGCGCTGGGCGCCGTCATAGGGCCGGGAAGGCGGTGACCAGGGCGACGTGGACGGCGGTGCCGCCGAGGATGCTGAGCACGGCGTTGCGCCGCCACAGGTGCAGGCCCAGGGTGACGGCCAGGGCCAGAATGTCCGGCAGCGCACGGGCGGGGTTGGCCAGCGGCAGGTCGCGCAGGCTGTAGACGACCAGGATCACCATGACGCCGAGTGGCATGCGGGCGCTGAGGTAGCCGACGGCGGCGCTGGCGCGCAGCCGTGCCACGGCGGTGAAGGGCAGGGCTCGCAGGGCCCAGGTGACGGCGGCCGCGGCGGCGACCGCGGCGAGCAGGTAGGGCGTGTGAGGCATGAGCCTTGCTGCTCCTCCGGTAGGCGTGGCGGGCCAGCAGGCCCACGGTGAACAACGCGAACGCGGCCAGCAGCATCTGGCCGGGGACGAGGAAACGTGCGATGAGCGCGCAGGCCACGGCCAACAGGGGGGTGGGGATGTCGCGCGAGGCGCGGAAGGCGTCGATCGCGAGGACCGTGAATAGCGCGGTCATGGCGAAGGTCAGGCCGGCGATGTGCTCGGGGATGACCGTCCCCAGCGCGGCCCCGGTGGTCGCCCCCGTCACCCAGTAAGTGTGGATGAAGGCCTGCAGCCACAGAATGCGCCTGCTGGGCCAGGACCGCGCGGTTTCGCCGGCGGTAAGCGCGTAGGCCTCATCGGTCAGCGCGAACGTGCTGTAGGTCTTGCCCACCTTGCCCCTGACCCGGTGCAGGGGGAAGGACGGCGCGTAGAACACATGCCGGGAGTTGACCAGGAAGGCGGTCAGGGCGATCTGGGCCAGCGGGGCGGCGGCGACGGCAAGCCCGATCAGCAGGAACTCCAGTGAGCCGGCGAAGATCACGCAGGAGAAGACGCTGGCCCACCACCAGGGCAGGCCGGAGTGCGCGACCAGCATCCCGAAGGCGATGCCGATGGGGAAGGTGGCCAGCCCCACGGAGCCGGAGACCCGGAGCCCGGCCAGGGCCTCGGACCGCGGCGACCGCGCTGGGGTAGGGGCGGGGGCTGGCCGGCTCGGTCCATCCACGGCGGCCGGAGCTGATGTCATACTGCAATATTAGGACGAACTATGCGTAATATGATTTCCTAAAATGATCCTAGAATAGGTATATGAGCAAGCAAATAAGACTTGATCGCGTCGATCGTGAAATCTTGTTTCAGCTTCGGCAGGACGGGCGGCTGAGCAACGTCGAACTCGCGCGGCGGGTCGGCCTGACGCCACCGCCGTGTCTGCGCCGGGTCAAGCGGTTGGAAGACGCCGGCGTCATCTCCGGCTACCGCGCCGTCATCGACCCAGCCGCCGTCGGGCGCGGCCTGGAAGTCATCGTCGACCTGGAGATCCACGCCACCGATCTGAAGACGGTCGAAGAGCTGGAGACCACCGTGGCCGCCTACGACGAGGTGATCGAACTGCGCCGGATGTTCGGCCGCCCCGACTACTTCATCCGCATCGCCGTCGCCGACCACGCCGCCTACGACGCCTTCCTGACGAGCAAGCTCATCGGCGTCCCCGGCGTCCTGCGCACGACATCGCACCTGACCATGAAAAAGATCAAGACCGACGACTGACAGCGCCCACAGCGCAGGGGCACGCCGCAAACCACGCAACCGGCCCGGTACTGTTGCGCGTCGCGGACGGCATCTCCCATGTGGCCGTGTCGGCCCGCCCACCGGGTGCCGTGCGCGGGTGAGGAGGCGCCGGCCGTCGTGGTGATTCGTGCGGTGGTATTTGACATCGGTGGCGTGCTGGAGGTCACCCCGGACCTCGGCGTCGACGGACGGTGGGAGGCGCGGCTCGGGCTGGCTGCCGGGGAATTGACCGAGCGCATGGGCGACGTCTGGACGGGCGGCAGCCTCGGCACGCTCACCTTGGACGAGGTGCACCGGGCCGTCAGGCATCGCCTCGGCCTGGACGAACAGCAACTCGCGGCGTTCATGGCCGACCTCTGGCGACAGTACCTGGGCAGCGCCAACGCGGAACTGATCGAATACGCCCGCCGGCTGCGGCCGCGGTACCGCACGGGGATCCTGAGCAACAGCTTCGTCGGCGCCCGGGAGCGGGAACAGGCGGCGTACGGGTTCGAAGACCTCGTGGACGACGTCGTCTATTCGCACGAAGCCGGGATGGCCAAGCCCGATCCGCGGATCTACGCCCTCGTGTGTGCGCGCCTGAACGTCAGCCCGGGCGAGATGGTCTTCCTCGACGACACGGACCTTTGCGTGTCCGGTGCGCGCGAAGCAGGCATTCACGCGGTGCGTTACCGGGACAACGCCCAGGCCATCGGGGAGGTCGAGAAACTGCTCGCCAGCCCGTAGGCGCGCTCCGCGGCGAATGATGGTCGGCTATCCTCCACCGCAGGCATCCGCAGCTCGCGCCGGGCTCGCCCGCCTTCGCCTTCACCTGGAGAACGATCATGATCTGCAGCGCGCATACCGCGCCATCTGCGCTGGAGATCATCCGGACGGGCACCCGGCTCGGTCCCGTGCCGCTGGTTCCGGAGATCCGGCTGTACCAAGCCAGCGAGCCGATCAGCTTGTGGCAGCGCACGGAAACGGCGGCAGGGCGGACCGGTCTGGACCCGCCGTTCTGGGCGTTCGCGTGGGCCGGTGGCCAGGCGCTGGCACGCTACCTTCTTGACCACCCGGAGGCTGTCGCGGGCCGGCGCGCGATCGACATCGCCTCCGGCTCGGGACTGGTCGCCATCGCGGCGGCAAGGGCGGGGGCGGCGGCCGTGACCGCGTATGACGTAGATCCGCTCGCCATCGCGGCCATCACGGTCAACGCCGGTGCCAACGGTGTCGCGGTCCAGGCCGTCTGCGCTGATGTCCTGGACGAGGATGGCAGCCCTTCTCCCGGCACGGACCTGGTGCTGGTCGCCGACGCCTTCTACGAACGCGACCTGGCCGGAAGGATGACCCGGTTCCTGGAACGGGGCCGCACACGCGGAGTCGCGGTTTTGGTTGGCGACTTCGGCCGGGCGTATCTCCCGCGGGATCGCCTGAGACCGCTGGCCGCGTACGACGTTTGCGGGTTGCGCGTACTGGAAGGCCGCGACGTCAGGCGCACGACCGTCTGGGCGCCCGCCTCGTAAGGCGGCAAGCCGGTCACACGCGCGGCCCCACGCAGGCACGCCCGCCCGTTAGCCGCGGGCACGCCGGCCCACCACGGCGGCGGAGGTTGGCTTACCCTCGAAACGGCGTTGGAGAGGAGCCGTTCCGATGATCAAGGAACTGAGCGGCCTGCCCAGCGGGGTCATCGGATTCGAGGCCACCGGCAAGCTGCGGGCCGAGGACTACCGCGATGTCATGCTTCCGGCGCTGGAGCGCGCCGCGGCCGCTGGCGAGGTCAGGTTCGTGGTCGTCATCCCGACGTTCGAGGGGATGTCGGGCGGGGCCCTGTGGCAGGACCTCAAGGTGGGCGCCGAGCACCTGCGGGCGTGGAAGCGCATCGCCCTGGTCACCGACATCGACTGGATGCAGCACATGACGACGCTGTTCGGGTGGATGACGCCCGGCGAGGTCAAGCACTTTCCCCTCGCGCAACGCGACGAAGCCATCGCCTGGGCTGCCGGCTGACGCCGGCGCCGTGACGGCCCGCCCGGCGAAAGGGCCCGTGGCGGCCCGCCGGGCTCAGGTGCCGCTGCCCGCCGGCTCGACCGGCCGGGGGAAGGCACGGGTTTCGTTGGCGTCCGACGGCTGGGTGAGCTTGGCCGCCGTGCCATCCGCGGTGAGGTGGCGCCAGTTCGTCTGCCAGTCCGGGAGATCCGGACTCGCCTGCTCCCAGTCGACGAACGTCGCCTCGTCGCAGTAATGGTCCAGGCGCGTCATGATGTTCCGGTGCGGCTCGTTGTTCACGAAGGCGAGCATCGGCTGGCGCCCCTGCCAGGCGCTGACGGTCCACCATGCGTTGTTCGCGTCGGCGAGCGCGTCCGCGCCGAGGTTGCCCTCCGCCTTCGACGCCTGCTCTATCGCAGCGACCGCATCGGTGAAGAACTCGTCCAGCAGCCCAGCGTCCTTCAGCCGGAGCCTGGTCACGACGATAACGGGCATCACCATCTCCCCCCAGGTTTGGCCGCGGGCGCGGCCGACGCTGCTGACCTTAACAGCCAGCCAGGGCGGGCCCGACCGCACATATGGGCCGCCGGGCGGGCTCCCGAACTCGCCTGCGGATCGACGCCGCGCTGGTGCACAATGCCGGAGAGGGCGAGGAGGCTGACATGGCCGCGCTGATGCTGGCTGCTCCGCAGCGTGACCTGCCCCGCCCGGCCTGGTAGGCGGTCTGTCCAGCGACCGCCTCCACGGCGTTGTGCGTGATGTACCGCCACCACACCCTGATGACCGCCGGTACCGAAGATCACTCATCGGGGTTCCCCACCAACCCGCTAGGACGAGGAAACCCAAGCCAATCGGGAGGCGTGATGAGTAGCACGGAGCACCACCATGGCTGACGGCCCCGGCAAGGTGCTGGCAGACGGAGAGTCCCAGGTCGAGCGCTATCTGCGGGACCAGGGCCTCAACCAGGAGGAGATCGAGGAGACCCTCGAGGTCGCCATCAGCACGGACTCGTACGTGATCGTGGGCACCCGGCCGGACGCCCTGTACTTCGAGTACGGCGACTACCGGGTCGAGGAAGGCGGCCCGTACATGAATGAGGACGGGGACTGGGACCAGAGCTGATCGCGCCGAGCGCGAGAGAAGGGCCCCGGCCCCGGAGCGGGCGGCTGGGGTCCTTCGGGGGGGAGTGAGGGGGCGGGGGTCAGGGGGCTATGGGCCGAAGGCCGCCCGGACTCACCGGGCATCCCCCGGATCGGAGACCTGGGTCGCGGCACCTCGTGGCAGGAACCGCTTGGCCGCGGCCGGGAACACCACCGCGGACAGCAGTCCCGCCGCGAGCAGCGAGGCGGCGGCCGTCGGTGTGAGCTTCCCGGCGGTGAGCCCGATCTGCGTGGCCACGATCACGAACGTGAGCGTGGTTGCCTGCAGCAGCCCGGCGGCCTCGGCGCGGCGCTTGCCGACGTAGCGCACGTACAGCAGCGCGGGCAGTCCCCGCACGAGCAGCAGTGCGACGAGGAACAAGGGCACCTCCGCGAGCGCCACCGGGTTCGTGATCAGCGCCTTCAGCTGAAACTCGACGCCGGTGGCGATGAAGAAGATCGGGATCAGGAAGCCGAAGCCGATTCCCTCCAGCTTGGTCTGGAACTGCGGATGCGGTTCCTGCCCGGACACCTCGACCAGCCGCACCAGCAGCCCGGCGGCGAACGCGCCGAGGATCGACGCGAAACCGAACCGGTAGGCGAGCACCCCAAACGCGAGCGCCAGGGTGAGCGAGGCGCGCACGCGCAGCTGGGCGCTGCTGTCCGCCAAGCGGTTGACCAGCCGCCCCACGCGATCGAGCCGGCGCACACGGGCGAGCGCGATGCCGGACAGCACCAGCAGGGCGACGAAGATCGCGAGAGAGACCAGCTGCTCCCCCGGCGTCCTGGCGGCCGCGGAGAAGAACAGCGACAGGAGCATGATCGGCACTATCTCGCCGAGAGCCGCCGCGGTCATGACCAGCTGGCCGAACTCGGTGGTTTCCTCCCCCGCGTCCTTCAGCAGCGGCAGCAGCAGCCCCGCCGACGTGGACATGAGGATGATCGCCAGCAGCAGCGGCTGCCTTGCCTGGCCGGCCAGCCCGAACGCGTACGCGCAGAGCAGCGCGAGCACGGCCGAGACCACGAACGCCGAGCCCGCCAGCCGCGCGAGCGGCCCGCGCAGCCGGTCCAAATCGATCTCGAGCCCCGCCAGGAACAGCAGCATGCCCAGGCCAAGATCGCTCAGGACCAGCACCGGCGCGTCGACCCGCACCCAGCCGAGCACCGACGGGCCGACCACGATGCCCGCGATCACCTCGAGCGCCGGGCCGGGCACCGGCAGCCGCGGCAGCAGGCCGGTCACCAGCGGGACCAGGACCGCGACCCCCGCGATGATCAGGACGCTGTTGAACGAGATGGCGCATCACCCCCGGCCGCCCGCCGCGCGTTCCCGTGTCCCTCCAATGCAACCACGGAGGTCGCCGACCGTTGCTCCGCGGCCAGCCGGAACGGTGCGCCTGGCGCTTGCAGGCCGCCGGGGATACCGGTGAGCATCGATCAGGCAAAACGGATGCGCCGCGCGCCCGGCTGCCCGCGTGACGGGCAGCGTCCGGCGCATGACCCGGTGAGCGGGTGGGGGCCGACGGCCGCGGTTCCGGGTGGCCCGATCGTCTCGCCGAGCGGCGGCTCAGTCGTGCTCGCGGATCCAGCGCGGGCGGCGGAACAGGCGTCCCAGGACGTCGTGCAAGCTGTGGCCCGAGTCCGCCAGCGCGTCGACCCGGTACACCGGTGCCCCGTCGGGCGGCGGCAACCGGCCGGCCTGGGTGTCGTCGAGGCTGGAGCGGATGTAGCTCCGCGTGATCTCCTGCACGTCGTCGGCGTCGATGAAGCGGAGGCCGTCCTTCGTGGCGATCACGATCCCGTCGAAGACATCGACCTCGGGCACTTCCAGCACGTGTTCGAGGGTCCCGATCTGGTTGCCGGTGCTGCTCAGCACCGGCGTCCCGCGGGATGCCGCCTGGTACGAAATAGCCGCATCGTCGGTCATGCCGGACCCCGTCTCGCCGCGAGGCGGGCCGGCCGTGGCGGCCCGCCGGACCCGAGGAGCGTATCAGCCGGGTCTTGGTCCCAGGCCGCTACCGCCGCCGGATCAACCGGAGGACGGCCCGGAACGGGATGATCACGAACAGCGCGATGGCCAGGTAGAGCACGACCGCGACCTTGGGCACGACGAGCCCGATGCCGATCACGACCGCAGAGGACACCAGGCTGGGATCGAGCTTCGAGGTGAGCGCTCGCACGTCGGCTTCGGAGTTGTCCTGCCTGACCAGGTGTTCCTTGACCGCGTAGTGCCAGAGGATGCTGGTGAAGCCGTTGATCGCCAGCAGGTTGAGCCCGTAGACCGTGACGGCGATGCGCTCGGCGTTCTCGACCGAGAAGTACTCGGCGAGCATGTGGGTGGGATAAGGCAGCACGGACACGAAGAACAGCAGCACGAGGTTGAGGCGCAGCAGGATGGAGTCCGCCCGGTCGAGGTACTCCGTGATGACCGAGTGGGCGAGCCATGCCTGCCCGATCGTCGCGAAGCTCACCAGATAGGCGAGGTAGATGGGCCACTGTTCGAGGAGGCGCTTGCCGACGTCCGGCGCCGACGCGGCCGGCACCACGAGGTCGAGGACGAGCAGGGTGCTCGCGATCGCGAAGATGCCGTCGCTGAACGCCTCCATCCTGGAGGTGCGCAGGCTGAGCACCCGGCGGCGCTCGGCTGGCCCGGGGTCGCTCATCCGAGCAGCATCGCACAGCAGGCCAGAAGCCTGCAGGACCGGCGCACGCCGCAGGCGTTCGACTGAGACAGCGCAGGTGCTGGCGCCCGACGCCGGCCGGATCGGGGATCATGGAGGCTGGCCGTAAGGAGGCAGCCATGACGCGGCAAGAGCTCCTCGCCTACTGCCTGACCAAGCCCGGCGCCTGGCGGGACGAGCCATGGGAACACGACGTCGTCGTCAAGGTCGGCAGCAAGATCTTCGCCTTCCTGGGGTCGGGACCGGGCTCCACGGTGGGCCTCAAGTGCGGCGCCACCCGCGATGCGGCCGACGAATGGCTGCTGCGCTACCCCCGCGATGCCTCTGTCATGGCCTACATCGGGCGCTCGGGCTGGAACACCCTGCAGGCCGCGGGGGCGATTCCCGACGATGAGCTGCGGGAGGCCATCGACGCCTCCTACGACGCGGTGGTGGCCAAGCTGCCGAAGAAGGACCGCCCGCCCGCGCCCTGACCCGTCCGGCATGGCCGTTCCGGTCCCGTGAACTGACCGCGCGGAAGCCACCCAGGCTGTGGTTATTCCGCTGGCGGCAGCGTCGCGATTTGACGTGCAGGTAATTACCTGCATATTCTGCGGGCATGCCCGATGAGATGGACGGCGTCTTCAAGGCGCTGGCCGACCCGACCCGGCGGCACCTGCTGGACAAGCTGCGCGAGCGCAACGGGCAGACGCTCGGCGAGCTGTGCGGGCAGCTGGACATGGCCCGCCAGTCCGCCAGCCAGCACCTCGACATGCTGGAGGCGGCCAACCTGATCGCCACCGTGCGCCGGGGACGGCTCAAGCTGCACTACCTCAACCCGGTGCCGCTCCACCAGATCGCCGAACGGTGGATCGGGAAGTTCGAGCGCCCGCGGCTGCGGGCGCTGCGCAACGTGAAACAGCAAGCGGAGGAAGCCATGACCAGCCGGCCAACGTTCGTCTACGTCACCTACATCGCCAGCTCCCCCGAGCGGGTCTGGCAGGCGCTGACCGACGCCGACCTGACGGCCGCGTACTGGGGACACAGCAACGTCTCCGACTGGCAGGTGGGATCGGCGTGGGAGCACCAGCGCACAGACGGCACACGGATCGCCGACGTCACCGGAACGGTCGTCGAAAGCGTCCCGCCGACACGGCTCGTCACCACCTGGGCGGCACCCGCGGACGGCGGGCCCGGCGACGCGTCCCGGGTGAGCTTCGACATCGAGCCCTTCGGCGGCATCGTCCGGCTGACCGTCACCCACGAAGACCTCGCCGGCGAAGCCGACCGCCAGGCCGCGGCCGCGGGCTGGCCGGCGGTCCTGTCGAACCTCAAGTCCCTCATCGAGACCGGCCGCCCGCTGCCCGAAGCCCCCTGGGAGATGTCCGGCCAGCGATAAGCCGTCGCGAGGGGATGTGAAGCGCGCGCCATCGTGGGAGCCGCCTCCGCGGCCCGCTGGCCGGCCGTTGAGCGGGAGGAGTGGGTAGGTTGGTGGCATGGTTTCCTGCCCGGCCAGGCAGGCTGGCTCGACGAAGGTGCCCCGGCAGTGACGGATCCGTACGCGGACGCCGCTGGGCTGGTGGCGCGTTCGGCGGCGGCCTACGCGGCAAGCGTGCCCACCGATCCGGCCGATGACGGCTTCTTCGGGCCCGCCAGCGTCACCTGGCAGGTGAGCGCCGACCTGTCCGCGATCGTGGCGGGCCTGCGGGCGCTGCTTGTCCAGGCGCTGCACCCGCTGGCGATGGCCGGCGTCGACCAGCACAGCGACTGGCGCCGCGACCCTGTCGGCCGGCTGGGCCGCCCCCCGCCCCTTCTCCCCCCCCTCCAACTAAGCGGCCCGGCCGCGGGGGGGCGGGGCGCGCCCCGGGGCCGCCAGCTCC